>Ga0210051_1004271_pt1 | contig 14014 bp, 11 predicted proteins | sample CryGey092014_all_FD_185464 | JGI IMG/M metagenome (GOLD analysis project Ga0210051, IMG submission 185464) | Groundwater microbial communities from aquifer - Crystal Geyser CG23_combo_of_CG06-09_8/20/14_all (SPAdes) (version 2) | ecosystem: Environmental > Aquatic > Deep subsurface > Groundwater...
AATTTTAGTAATAGCTGAAGTAAGGGTAGTTTTACCATGGTCTACATGACCGATAGTACCCACATTTATATGGGGCTTAGTTCTTACAAATTTTTCTTTTGCCATTTTATTTCTTCCTCCTTAAATAATTTAAAAAAGTAAAATATCAATATTTGGAGCCCACGACCGGAATTGAACCGGTGACCTCATCCTTACCAAGGATGCGCTCTACCGACTGAGCTACGCGGGCAAGATACTTCAGTGGTGGGGAGGGAAGGATTCGAACCTTCGAAGGCGTTCAGCCAACGGATCTACAGTCCGCTCCATTTAACCACTTTGGTACCTCCCCTTAATTTATACTATTTTTATTTCTACCTTCTATCTGGAGCCGATGATCCGGTTCGAACGGATGACCTGCTGATTACAAATCAGCTGCTCTACCAACTGAGCTACATCGGCAATTTTACACATTATAATTATTTTTGATAATTAAGTCAACCATTTAAAAATTATTTTCCAATTAATTCTAATTTCCGTTTTATTCTCTGTAGAGCATTATCAATAGATTTTACATGTCTTCCTAATTCGCCGGCAATTTCTTGATAAGTTTTAGCATCTAAATAAGATTCTAAAACGTCCCTCTCTAAATCTGATAATATTCTTTTAATTTTCTTTTTAAGAATATTTAATTTTTCATTATTTAAAAATAAATCTTGAGGGTCATTAATATTCATATTATCTACAATATCTAATAAAGTCCTATCTGAATCCTCACTATAAATCGGTCTATTAAGAGATACATATGAATTCAAAGGTATATGTTTCTGTCGAGTAGCGCTTTTTATAGCGGTAATAATCTGTCGAGTGATACACAATTCAGCAAATGCTTTAAAAGAAGAAAGTTTCTTAAATTGAAAATTTCTTACCGCTTTATAAAGTCCAATCATTCCTTCTTGGATAATATCTTCTGTATCAGCACCGATTAAGAAATATGAGCGAGCTTTCATTTTAACTAATCTTTTATATTTATTAATTAAATATTCTTCCGCCACTAAATCTCCTTGGCAAGCCAAATAAACAAGTTCTTCATCATCGCAACTCCTACAATTAATAAAACATTTTTCCCCTTCTTTTGGTTTCATTAATTGATCCCCCTTAAAGATCTTTTTCGTATCGCGTATATAGTATAGCGTTTATCGTATAGCAATTTAGTATCGAGTATCGCGTATCGCGTTAAAGAAATAAGGTTCAGGCGTAGGCGTACAATGAATTGTACCCTTTCTAATGCTGCTTGCTTTTGTCTCTTGTAAACGTATGGTATTACACCTCTTGAGGGCGTATGCAATACGCCCCTACTTTTTTTCAAACTTGAAACTTGCAACTCGAAACTTATTACTTGTTAGACATTACTCATCACTTATTACTATATTTTACTACATACTATATACTAATTTGCCTTCTTTCTTCTTCTTTTCTCGCTCTACGCTATACGCTCAACACTATCTTGCTATTCGCTATTTATCTTTTTCCACCTTACCCCTTCAGTTGTATCTTCCAGGATTACTCCTTTTCTCTTTAATTCATCTCTAATTTTATCTGATTTCTCCCAATTCTTCTCTTTTCTTGCTTTTTCCCTATCCTCAATTAACTTTTTAATTTCTTGTTCGAAACTTTGTTCTCTATCAAAATCTTTTAAAATACCTAATACCTTACCTGCTAAATCCTGGTAAAATTTAATAATTTCTTCTAGTATTATTTTATTCTTTAAACTTGGAGAATTCAGGTATATGTTCACATCTTTGGCAAAACCAAATAGTCGACTTAAAGCAACAGGGGTATTAAAGTCATCATCCATAGCTTTGATAAATTGTTGTTCACCTTCTTTTCTTTTTTCTAAAATTAATTCATCATCCTTATCTTTAAATTTTTTAAATTTATCCTGTTTTAATAAATGTTTTACATTATAAATTATATTATTTAATCTTTGTAAACTATTCTGGGCTTGTTGAAGCTGCTCTTCACTAAAATTAAGAGGACTTCTATAATGAGCTGAAAGGATAAAATATCGAATTACTTCTCCTTTGTATTTCCGGATAATATCTCTTACCTTCATTATATTCCCTAAAGATTTAGACATTTTCTGATTATTTAAACAAAGATAACCATTATGCATCCAGTATCTCACGTACTGTTGATTAGTGTTTGCTTCACTTTGAGCAATTTCATTTTCATGATGAGGAAAGATTAAATCCGAACCACCAGCATGGATATCAAAAGTTTTTCCTAAATATTTCATCGACATAGCTGAACATTCAATATGCCAGCCGGGTCTCCCCTTCCCCCAAGGGCTATCCCAAGAGGGTTCTCCTTCTTTAGCCTTCTTCCATAAAGCAAAATCAATGGCATCTCTCTTTCTTTCATCTACTTCAACTCGTGCTCCTATTTTTAATTCTTCGATATCTTGTCCAGAAAGTTTTCCATAATTTTTAAATTTAGATACCTCAAAAAATACATCCCCATCTATCTCATAAGCATATCCCTTTTCCTCTAAACCTTTCAGCAGTTCAATTATCTCTGCGATATGTTCAGTTGCTCTAGGATGAACATCAGCTCTTTCTATATTAAGAGAATCAGCATCAATAAAATACTCTTGAATAAATTTTTCTGCTAATTCTGAAACACTGATATTTAATTCCCTTGCTTTATTTATCATTTTATCATCTATATCAGTTAAGTTTTGTATATATCTTACTTTATAACCCTTAAATTTTAAAAACCTTCTAACTACTTCAAATATTATAAAAGGGCGAGCATTTCCTATATGAATAAAATTATATACCGTAGGCCCACAGACATATATCCCTACCTCTCCTTTTTTAAGCGGAATAAACTCCTCTTTTTTTCTGCTCAAAGTATTATATATCTTTAACGCCATTCTTTGTTCCTTTTCAAATCTTAATTATTCTGGTTAGTTAGTTAGACTGTACTTTTAAATTCATTAGGACTTTTATTTATTACGTTTTTTATTCTTCCAAATATCATTCTTCCTGCAGGAGTTTGCAAAATACTAGTAACCAAAATATTCACTTTTTTCCCCATATATTTGTATCCATCTTCTATTACTATCATTGTTCCGTCATCAAGGTAAGCAATTCCCTGTTCTGGTTCTTTGCCTGCCTTTATTATCTGAGTATCTATTTCCTCGCCAGGTAGAATAATCGCTTTTAAAGCATTAGCTAAATCATTGATATTTAAAACAAGAACTCCCTCCAGTTGAGCAATTTTATTTAAATTATAATCATTAGTTACTACTTTAGCTTTAAGGTCTTTAGCTAGTCTAATTATTTTATTATCAACTTCCATTTGTTCTTTATAATCTTTGCCAATAATTTTTATCCTATTCTTTCTAATTTTAGTAATTTTATTGAGTATATCTAAACCTCTACGTCCTCGTTTCCTCTTTAAAGAATCTGAAGAGTCTGCGATATGCTGAAGTTCAGATAAAACAAAACGAGGAACTATAAGTTCACCTTCTAAAAATTCTGTTTGGCAAATGTCTAAAATACGACCGTCAATAATTACACTCGTATCTAAAATTTTAGGATGCACTAAATATTTATTATCTTCTTTTTTTATTATTCTGTTGAAATTTCTAAAATTTCCAAAAAAATTAGTTACCTCATCTTTCTTGTTAATTCCTATATTTATCCCTAAAATTCCTAAAATTACACTTAATATAATGGGAAGATAGGAACCGATTACAGGAAAAAATGAAAGTGAATATGCTAATAAATTTGCAATAATAAGACCAATAATTAACCCAATAGTAGCAGCAGTAATATTCTTAGTGGGTATTTTTTGCAAATGCCCAATAATTTCTGAAAATAAACCTTGAATCCTGGTATTAAATCTAAAGGAGAGCAAAAAACCAATTGTTCCTCCTCCAGCTGTTGCTAAAACTTTGAATAAAATATTATAATAAATAGATGAGTCAGGAATAAAATAGAATTTATCAAATACTTCATAGCCTATTACTGCACCAACAATAGTAAAAATGATTTTCAAAATTCTCTTTGCTGCCATATTTATTTTCCTCCTTCTGTGCACTATTTTTTTATAAAAAAGATATAGACTTACCACCTCCTCCTATTTATCTTTTATAAATTATATCTTGTAATATAGCATGGTTAAATTTTTTTATTAACTATTTGCGATTTTATTTAATCTATTGGTATAAATATTAAATCTTTATAATCTTATAATCTATTTTCTTGAAAACTAAATAAATTATAGCATGCCCCTATGCTCCTGTCAAAATAAGGGACATCCTTTAATCTAAATTTTTTGTTTTTCAAATATTTAATATTTAAGCAATTGAAAATTAATATTTCTTGACAAAGAGATTAACCTATACATATAATTAAATAAAAGATTCTTATACAACTTTTACATTTTAAATAAAATTTAATCGCTTTCGTGTTACTTCAAGATCGCGCCTTCTTAGTAGTTTGATATTGAATTCTAAAGAGAAAAAGTATTTATGGAGGTTATAATTATGAATAAAAGTGACAATGATACATTCCAAAAAAACGTCGACCAATTCTTAATCCAACATCGGAGCATCCTTGATGTTATGACCAAATATCAAGAATCTAATGCCCGAGTAAACCGAGCAATTGCCAAAGCAGTTACACAATGTGGTTGTCTAAAAATCAATGCGAAGAAACAAATTATTCCTTCCAATACAAAATTAACAGAAATTCATAAATTTATGGATAACCATTTAGAAGGTTCATTGTGTGATAGCTGTAAAGAAATCATCGAAACGGAAATGGGCTCCAGCCTATTTTACGTAGCTGCAATATGTAGTATACTAAATCTGGATTTTAATGATATAATTAAAAAAGAAGAAGAAAGAATATCTACCTTAGGTGTCTATAATTTAACTTAATTGGTTAACCAATTAAGTAATTAATCGATTAGCCGATTCTCCAATTGACCAATTAAATTAGTCGATAGTAAGGCCGCTAGTATATAGTTTTTGGTTTATAGTTTTTCGTTTTTAGATAAAGAGGCCCGGTTTGCGGTTATCAGTTTTCGGTTTTCAGTAAAAATAAGCCCTGTTAATCACCTTTCTGTTTCCTATCTGTAAAGTTGCAACTTGTAACTTTCTATACGCTATCCGCTATCCATTCTTCTGATTTCTGATTCCTATCTTATTATCTTTTTACAATATACTAAATGCTATATACTAATTCAGCTTGTGACTTTTATTTTCTTCACGCGATACTCGATACGCGATACGCATTTAGCTTCTGGCTTCTTATTTCTTTACTATATACTATATATATACTATATACTAACGACTAACGACTAATTTAAGGCAAGATTTATAGCTTCTCGAACTGTTTTTATCCCAATAATCTCTAAATCTTTTTTCGATTTAAAAGAAGAAAGAGTCTTTAAATTGCCCTGGGGAATAAAGCATCTCTTAAAACCCATTTTTAATACTTCTTGTATTCGTTTTTCTACCTGATTTACCATTCTAATTTCTCCTGCCAGTCCTACTTCACCAAATACAACTGTACCTGAGTCTATAGTAATATTTTTAAAGCTTGAAGCTATAGCCATAACTATAGCCAAATCTAAAGCTGGTTCTAATACCTTTATACCACCAGCAATATTTACATGAACATCCTGAGATTGTAAGGAGTATCCCACCCTTTTTTCCAGTACTGCTAATATTAGTAAAACTCGATTATAATCTACCCCGGTAGTCATTCTTCGAGGGATGCCCAAATTGCTATAACTTATCAAAGCTTGTACCTCCACTAATATCGGCCTACTTCCCTCAAAAGTAGCTGCCACTACTGAACCAGAAACTTGAGAAGGTTTTTCAGATAGGAGTAATTCAGAAGGGTTTAATACTTCGGTTAAACCATTTTCTCCCATTTTGAATATCCCTAATTCATTGGTAGAGCCAAATCTATTTTTTGTGGAACGAAGTATACGATAAATATTATATTGTTCACCTTCCAGATATAAGACAGTATCTACAATATGCTCAAGAACTTTAGGTCCAGCTAATATTCCTCCTTTAGTTACATGACCGATAATAAAGATAGAAATCTCTTTGCTTTTAGCAAAACGCATTAATTGACCAGTACACTCTCTTATCTGACTAATACTTCCTGGTGCAGAAGTAATCTCATAATCATTAATAGTCTGAATAGAATCAATTATTGCCACTTTTGGCTTAATATTGTTGAGATGTTTTTTTATCACTTCTAGATCAGTTTCAGACACTAAAAAAAGTTTTTCTGCTAAGGTACCCAATCTACTAGCTCTCAGCTTAATCTGATAAGGTGATTCTTCAGCAGAAATATACAATACTGTTCCATATTGATTGCTTAAAATATTGGCTATTTGTAAAAGAAGGGTAGATTTTCCTATACCTGGTTCTCCTCCGACTAAAATTAAAGAACCAGGGACAATACCACCACCTAATACTCTATCAAACTCAGAAATCCCTACTTTATATCTCGCTTTATTTTCTTCTATTTCTATCTTGCTAATTGGTAAAGGTGTAGATTGCTCTTCTGGATGAAGAGAATATTTTTTCTCTTCTTTAAATGCTTCTTCAATCAGAGTATTCCATCCGCCACAATCAGGACAACGCCCTAACCATCGGAAAGATTCATAACCACACTGTTGACAACGAAAAATAGATTTTTCTCCTCTGTCCATTTTAACCTCTTTATCTTAACTTTTTGTTTTTTTTCCTTTTTTGGAAAATGTTATTTTCCCATCTTTTGCTCCAATAGTTATACACTCCCCTTCTTTAAACTCACCAGCTAATATCTTTTCAGAAATAGGATTTTCTATTAATCTTTCAATAGTCCGCCTTAAAGGACGAGCTCCAAAATTGGGATTATACCCCTCTTTAACCAATAATTCTTTAGCCTCCTCTACCGTCTCAAAATCAATCTTTTGATCTTCTAATAATTTTTTCACATCATTTAGCATTAAACCAGCGATTTTTTTAATCTCCTCCTTAGTAAGGGATTTAAAGACTATTACCTCATCAATTCGGTTTAAGAATTCCGGCCGGAAGGTCTTGTTTAGTTCTCCCATTACATTATCTTTTATCTCTTTGTAAGGCATCTCTTCAGATTCATTAGTTCCTCGAAATCCTAAAGTAGCTCCTTTTCTGATTAAAGTTGCGCCTATATTAGAAGTCATAATAATTACTGTATTTTTAAAATCTACTACTCTTCCTTGAGAATCGGTTAATCTACCGTCTTCAAAAATCTGCAATAATATATTGAAAACATCAGGATGAGCCTTTTCTATTTCATCTAATAAAATTACTGCATAGGGCTTTCTTCTAACCTTTTCAGTTAATTGACCTCCCTCCTCATATCCAACATAACCAGGAGGAGCACCAACTAATCTGGAAACAGCAAATTTTTCCATATATTCAGACATATCTAAACTTATCATTGAGTTTTCGTCACCAAAAAGAAATTCTGCCAAACTGCGGGCTAGTTCTGTCTTACCTACGCCGGTAGGTCCTAAGAAGATAAAAGAGCCAATGGGACGTTTGGGGTTTTTCATACCAGCTCGAGCCCTTCTTATGGCTTTAGAAATAGATATTAGGGCTTCGTCCTGTCCTATTATCCTTTTATGTAACTCATCTTCCATTCGAAGTAATTTTTGTGTTTCTTCTTCTTTTAAGGAAAAGACTGGAATACCAGTCCAACTAGATACAATTTCTGCAATATCTTCTTCGGTTACTTCTACTTTATTAATCTTTCTTCCGGTCTCCCATTTTTCTTTCATTTTTTGGAGTTCAGTCTCTAACTTTTTTTCTTTATCTCTTAATTGAGCTGCTTTTTCAAATTCTTGCAGTTTTATGGTTGATTCTTTTTCTTTTATTATTTTATTTAATTGAATTTCCACTTTTTTCATATCAGGAGGAGAAATAGTGTTTTGTAATTTAATTCGTGAAGCCGCTTCATCTACTAAATCAATAGCTTTATCGGGTAAAAATCTACCTGAAACATAACGAGCTGAAAGACGAGCTGCCGCTTCTAATGCTTGATCGTTAATCTTTATTTTGTGATGAGCTTCATACTTGGGTCTAAGTCCTTGTAAAATATCGATAGTCTCTTCTATTGAAGGTTCCGATATATAGATAGGTTGAAACCTTCGTTCTAAAGCAGCATCTTTTTCTATATACTTTCGATATTCATCAGAAGTAGTTGCGCCAATAACCTGTAGTTCTCCTCTTGCTAAGGTAGGCTTTAATATATTAGAAGCGTCTATTGCCCCTTCAGCAGCTCCCGCACCCACTAAAGTATGAATTTCGTCAATAAATAAGATAACCTCATTTGATTCCTGAACCTCACTAACAATCTTCTTTAATCTCTTTTCAAATTCACCCCGGTATTTAGTACCAGCAACAATTAAAGCCAAATCAAGACAAACAATTCTTTTATTTTTTAATATCTCCGGAATATCATTATTAGCAATCTTTTGAGCTAAACCTTCCACGATAGCTGTCTTCCCTACCCCAGCCTCTCCTATTATACAGGGATTATTTTTCTTTCTTCTACTTAAAATTTGTATCACTCTTTGAATCTCCATACTTCTGCCAATAACTGGATCTAATTTATCTTCTCGAGCTAATTTAGTTAAATCTCTTCCAAATTCATCTAAAGTAAGAGTCTTGATTGTCTTTTTACCAACTTCTGGCGAAAAACTTTGAGTTTCGTTCTCCATAAGTATTTTCATAATCCGCGAATAAACATTATTCAGATTAATACCTAAATCAGTTAAAATTCTAACCGCTACTCCACTTCCTTCTTTTATCAACCCCAACAATATATGCTCAGTACCGATATAATTATGTTTCAATTGACTTGCTTCTTGAGAGGCTAATTCCAAAACTTTTTTAGATCGGGGAGTAAAGCTAATTTCACCTACCTGTTGATACTCACCTTTACCTACTATTCGATCTATTTCTTCTACTACTTTATCTGCATCCACTCCTAATTCTTTTAAAACCTGATATGCAACTCCTTCTTCTTCTTTTAGTAAACCAATCAAAATATGTTCGGTTCCTATATAATCATGATTAAGGTTTATCGCTTCCTCTTGAGCTATCATTATAGCTCTTTTTGCTTTTTCGGTATATTTTTTAAACATTTTACAAACACATCCTTCCATTTTAGTAGATAATATTATTTTTATCTTATTTTGTAAATTAGTTAGTTGGTTAGTTAATAACAATTGACCAATTAACCGATTCTCCAATTCACCAATTAATTCAGTTAACCAGTTTACCGGTTATCGTTAGTATTAAATGCAAGTTTTCAGTTTACGCTTTTCAGTTCTCAGTTTATTGTAAAGGCTTCTTTTTTTTAAACTTAAAGCTCGTAACTAGTAACTTGTCACTAATCACTCATTACTTATCACTATTTTTCTATACGCTCTACGCTAAACGCTATACGCTATACTATATTATATACTAACGACTATTCACTAATCTTATTTCGGATTAATATTGCCCTTTGTAAATCTCGAGTAAAAGGATCTAAATCTTTACCAGCTAACATTTGTAGATAAGCAGGTTGAATCAATAACATTAATTTATTTAAAGTCGCTAAATCGGGGTGTGAAATTATCCCTAACTCTACTCCAAATCTTAATTTAGATAAAAGTTCCATTGCTTCTACTGAAGATATAATGCGCGCACTACTCAAGATGCCATAGGCTCTCCAGATTTGATCTTCCAGCTGACTTTTAGAATTAGATAATAAATCATTTCTTACCTTCTGTTCCTGGCTTATTATTTGTTGATTCACCTTTTCCAAATTATCAATAATTTCCTCTTCTGAAAGACCTAAAGTAATTTGATTAGAAACTTGAAAAAGATTTCCCATCACTTCAGTTCCTTCTCCATAAAATCCTCTTACTACATAACCTATTTTAGATATAGCTTTTAGTATATCATTCATTCCGCCTACCATAGCTAAGGCTGGTAAATGTAACATTACTGAAGCCCTCATCCCAGTTCCCACATTAGTGGGACAGGAAGTTAAATACCCTTCTTTTCCGCTAAAGGCATAAGTAACAATTTTTTCAATTTCATCATCAATTTTATTAATGAGCTTCCAAATTTCATTTAATTGTAATCCTGAAAGTAAATATTGGATTCGAAAATGATCTTCTTCATTTATCATTATACTTAAGGTTTCTCTTTGATTAAAGATACAACCTCGATATACTTGCTTTTTTAATGCATGATAAATACTAATTAGATGTTTTTCAACTAAAAATTGTCTTTCTAAGGGAGTCAACTCATCTAATAAAAGTAAATTGTAATCCTTAAAAAGAGAACTTTTTTCTATAACTTGTTGACTAAGGTCAAATATATTCTTTAATTCTACCTGATCAGCTCGGGATGGGAAAGGAATACCCTCTATATTTCGTGCTAACCTAATTCGTGAACTTATTACTATATCGGATAAAGGACCTTGCCCATTGGTCCACTCAGCATCAGATTCTTTTAATTTTTGTAATATTATTCCTTTTTTATTATTTTGCATTTCTTTTCTTTAACGCTCCTTCAAGTTTCAATATTTCATCTCTTATCTTTGCAGCTTTTTCATACTCTTCCCTTAATACTACTTCTTGCAATTCCTTTCTGAGTTGTTTAATTTTCTTAATTTTATTCAATTTACCTTTGGCTCGTTGAGGTATTTTCCCTACATGTTCACTATTACCATGTAACCTTCTTAGTAGAGGGATTAACTGTTCTCTAAAATCGTGATAACATACACTACAACCTAATTTCCCAGATTGTTTAAATTCATCATAGGTTAAGTGACAATTACTACACTTTACCTCTTTAATTGGAATAACACCCTCCTCTTTGCTGTAAAGATCTATAGCTTTTAATAATCCAGTTAATAGATCATTAATATTAAATTCAGGAAGAGGAAATATAGATAATTTATCATTAAACATAGAGGCACAATCTTGGCATAATTGAATTACTGTTTTTTGTCCTTCTGAAACTTTAGTAAGAATAATAGTAGCTTCTTTTTTCTTACAAATTTGACATAACATTATATTATTTTTCCTCCCCTGATTTTTATTGTTTTTTATCAATCAAATTCCACATAAATTATAAGTTATCCTATGAATAATTGTCAATTAACCTCAATTAATCTGAGTTAGGAGACGGTTGTTCTTTGAATCTTTTTTGTTTTATGCTGGCTCCTGACTACTGACTTCTGAATTCTATATTTAAGTATTTCAGTAGTTATTTCTCATCTAATAAACTTCAATATCAATTCCATCACTTCATTAATTAAATCCGGAGGGATATCCTCAGAAGAAGCTGATGAATAAAAACAAGAATTGACATGATTCTCCAAGGTCAATTTACTTACCTGATTAAGTGCTGATTTAACGGCAGCAATTTGAACCATAATATCCGAACAAGATCTTTCTTCGATAATCATCCCCTGTATGCCCCTGATCTGCCCTTCTATCCTTTTTAATCGACTTAATATCTTTATTTTATTTAATTGATTGAATGGTGATTTACTCATAATGCAAACTTTATATCCGATATTTATTATACCCTATGGGGGTATAATAATAATATAACTAAATGTTTAAATTGTCAAGCTATTTTCGTATAGTTTATATCGCATTGCGTAAATAGGATAGAAGTCAGAAGTCAGGAGTCAGAACCCAGGAGAAAATGGTAATGAGTGATTAGTAAAGGGTAATAAGTGGAATACAGTGATAAGTGATATGTAATTAGTAATTAGTAATGAGAAGAGGTTCGATTCATCGAACCCGGTAAAAAAATTACTAACTGACCCGGGTCGGATAAATTCGACCCCTACACCAAATTCAGATTCACAATGACTATATCCTAAACACTAACGACTATTCACTATTCACTAACGACTCATTAACTGGCTAACTAAATAGTAGCGTGATATAATAATTTAGAAATAAAATTATGATTAATTAACCTTCGTTTAATAAAATAAATTATATTAAATGGATTTAACCTATAAAATGAGGAAAAATAATTATAAAGAAGAAGAAGAAATAAAATTTTTAGCTGATAAGATGTTAGGAAAATTAGCTAAATGGTTACGCATTTTAGGTTATGATACTACTTACCCTATTACTGATGAGGATTTAGTTCTTATCCTTACTGCTCGACAAGAAAATAGAATATTGTTAACCAGAGATACTAATCTTATTAAAAGACGGAACATCTGCGATTATTTATTTATAAAAAATGATCAATGGGAAGAACAATTGTTAGAAGTGATAAAAGGATTAGAATTAAAAATTGATTTTAATTCTAAGATATTTTCCCGTTGTTCAATATGCAATAAACCTACTAAAAATGTAGATAAAAAGGAAGTTCAAAACTACGTTCCTCCTTATGTATTTTTAACTCAAAACAAGTTTGTTTATTGTCCTTCTTGCCAGAAATATTACTGGAAGGGAACCCACTGGCAAAGAATGACAGAAAAAATTAAAAAACTCATTTTATAGAGGTCCGTCTCCTGTTTCATTTTTATTTATCTGGTAAGACTTCTATACCTGGAAGTTTTTTCCCTGCCAAAAATTCTAAAGAAGCTCCACCACCGGTAGAAATATGAGTCATCTTTTCTGCCAACCCTATTTTTTCAATCGCAGCAATTGAGTCTCCACCACCAACAACAGTTACAGCTTTATTTTTCATCTCCGCTAAACATTTTGCAATTATATTATTTCCTTTAGCAAATTTTTCTATTTCAAATATTCCTACTGGCCCATTCCAAAAAATAGTTTTAGCCCTTTTTAATTCTTCCATAAACATCTTCAAGGATTCTTCACCTAAGTCTACTCCTTTACAATCTTTTGGAATACTTTGTACTTTATATGTTTTACTATCTGCTTTTTCAGATATTTCTTTCACAACTACTAAATCAACTGGTAAAAGTATTTTATTCTCCATCTCTTTTGCTTTCTTTAACATTTTTCTAACTACATTCAAGTCGTATTCTTCTAATAATAAATTGCTTACCTTATACCCTAAAGCAGCTAAACAGGTGTAACTCATTCCTCCAGCAATTAATATTTTATCTGCAATATTTAATAAATTCTGAACCACATCGATTTTCCCAGATATCTTTGCTCCCCCTAATAGGACTACAAAAGGTTTTTTGGGATTTTCTATTAAGTTACTTAATACTTTTATTTCTTTAGCCATTAAAAATCCAGCACAAGAAGGCAATATTTTGGCTACCCCCACGGTAGAAGCATGGGCACGATGGGCAGTGCCAAAAGCATCATTAATAAATAACTCACCCAGATTAGCTAATTTTTTAGAAAATTGTTCGTCGTTTTTTTCCTCTTCGGGATGAAATCTTAAATTTTCTAAGAGTATTATTTCGCCATTTTTCATCCTAAATATTTCTTTTTCCACCTCCCTGCCTATACAATCAGGCAGCTTTTTTACTTCTTGCTCTAATAATTCACTTAAGTGCTTAGCCACCGGATCAAGCCTTAACTTTTCTGCTATTTTACCTTTAGGTCTACCTAAATGGCTCATCAATATGATTCGGGCTTTTTTGGAAATTAAATATTTAATAGTAGGTAAAGCAGCTGATATTCGGGTATCATCGGTAATCTTTAATTCTTTATCCAAAGGGACGTTAAAATCTACTCTAACCAAGATTCTTTTGCCTTCTATTTGATTTTCATTTAAATCTTTGATGTTCTTTTTTTGCATCTTATACTACCTCCAACTTTTTTAAATTATTTTATAGTGTTTAATTTTCTAAATATAATTCGATGGGCTAATAAATTAATTATATAATTAAGTAATTTATTTATCAACTAAAAAACGTGTCACTGAAACGTCTCCTTCACCTTGTTCTTATTTTTATCCTGATACATCCTCTTATCGGCCTCTTTTAAGAGGGCCTCAGTATTCTGATACTCTCCC
>Ga0210051_1004272_pt1 | contig 14011 bp, 11 predicted proteins | sample CryGey092014_all_FD_185464 | JGI IMG/M metagenome (GOLD analysis project Ga0210051, IMG submission 185464) | Groundwater microbial communities from aquifer - Crystal Geyser CG23_combo_of_CG06-09_8/20/14_all (SPAdes) (version 2) | ecosystem: Environmental > Aquatic > Deep subsurface > Groundwater...
GAAGCAATCCCAATGACGAGATTGCTTCGTCGCTTTGCTCCTCGCAATGACAACTTTGTTGGCAGTTTTAGTCATTTGTGCTGGTAAAACAAAGCAGGACTTGTAGAGGCGACTCTTTAGAGTCGCTAAAACAAAGCAGGACTAAAGTCCTGCCTCTACTTCTTTAGCAAATGGTCCCAGAGCCTTTATCTGCTCGGTCATCTCATTTACCAATTTAGCAAATCTCTCTCCTTCAGCTGCCGAGACCCATTCCAGCCTCAATCTTCCTTCTTCAATCCCCAACTGTTTGAGCATCTTCTTAAGTAAAGGAATCCTCCGCATTGTCTTATAATTTCCTTCCTGATAATGACATTCCCCAGGATGACAGCCACAAACCAAGACTCCATCTGCACCACTGGAAAAAGCTTTTATGATAAGAAGGGGGTCAACTCTTCCACTGCACATTACTCTAATTATTCTTATATTGGGTGCATACTTCATCCGCGATGTTCCAGCTAAATCAGCCCCGGCATAAGAACACCAGTTACAGAGAAACCCAATTATTTTAGGTTCAAAATTTTCTCCACTCATATCTTCCTTCCCTCCCCTTTAACCTATTGTCCGCTAATGAAAATTCCTCATCTTAATTACCAATACTATTAAACCAATGCCGCTGAAATCTGGGATGAAATTTGTTCATATTTAAATCCAAGGGCAGTACAAGCGCCAGAAGGACAAGCAGCCGCACAGGTGCCACAGCCCTTGCATAATGCTTCATTAACTCTGGATACTTTTTTGGTTTCATCAAATTCAATTGCTTCATACGGACATATATTAACACATATTTTACAACCAGCACATAACTCTTCATCTATATGAGAAATTATTCCAGCAGTTAATATTTTATCCTTAGCTAAAATTGTTGTTGCTCTTGATGCTGCTGCTTGTGCTTGGGCAATACTCTCTTCAATTGATTTCGGTGAATGACATAATCCACATACAAATATGCCCTCAGTGGCAAAATCAACCGGTCTTAATTTTACATGTGCTTCTAAGAAGAAATTATCTTCATTTAAAGGCACTTTTAATAATGTTGCTAATTCTTTATTTTCTTGGTATGGTTCTACACCAACACTTAAAACAATTAAATCAGCAGGAATCTCTATTTCTCTACCAAGAATCTCATCATATATTTTTACATTTAGTGACTGATGACTGATGACTGGCTTCTTTTCTTCATCGTATCTAATAAACATTATCCCCTTTTCTCTTGCTTCTCTATAATAATCTTCATTGAAGCCGTAAGTTCTTATATCTCTATATAGGATATAAATTTCTGTATCAGGACTTATCTCTTTAATCTTTAATGCATTCTTTACTGCTTGCATGCAACAGAATCTTGAACAATATGGTCTTTCTCCATTACGAGAGCCAACACACTGAATCATAACTACTGATTGCGGAATGCGGAATGCGGAATGCGGAGTGAGAAGTTTTTCTTCTAATTCAAGTTGGGTAATCACACGGTCATCTTGACCATACATATACTCATCTGGTTTGTATTCTTTTGCCCCAGCGGCAACAATTATTACACCACTATTTATCTCTTCAACATAGCCTCGTCCGGCTCTCATAAAGCCAGTTTTGAAATTACCAACATAGCCAGAAACCTCAACAATAGTAGCCTCAGTAATTATCTCAATATTTTTATTATTAGTTACCTTGTCAATTAGACTCTTCAAATAATTTTGAACATTTAGCCCCTCATTTGTCCATTTTATCCTTCTTGCTATACCACCTAATTCAGAATTTTTTTCTATTAAATAAACTTTGAATCCTTGCTTGGCTAAGTTTAATGTCGCCGTCATACCTGATATACCACCACCGATAACCAACGCACTCTTTGTTAGGTCTAATTCTAATTCTTTTAGGGATTCAATCAATCGTGCTTTGGCAATTGCCATTTTAACTAAATCTTTTGCTTTCTCAGTTGCTTTTTCAGGTTCATCCATATGCACCCATGAACATTGATTTCTTATATTTGCCATCTCAAAAAGGTATTTATTTAATCCTGCTTCTCGGATTGTCTCTTGAAATAATGGCTCATGTGTAGATGGTGAACAAGAAGCTACAACTACTCTATTTAAGTTATGTTCCTTTATCATCTCTTTAATTCGTTCCTGTGTATCCTGTGAACAGGTATATAAATTATTTTCGGCATAAATAACATTAGGTAATGTCTTTGCAAATTCAGTTACCTTGGGTACATCTACATAACCACCGATATTAATCCCACAATGGCAAATAAATACACCAATTCGTGGTTCTTGTCCAGTTACATCTATTTCTGGTGGATAAACTTTTTCTTTAATTTGTGTGCCTCTAACATCTGATAATAAGCAAGAGGCTTCTGCTGCCGCCCCTGATGCTTGCATAACTGTCTCCGGTATATCTTTTGGACCGGAGAATGCCCCACAAACATATATGCCTTCTTTTGATGTTTTTACTGGTTCAAAATCTCTTGTTTGAATAAAATTATATTTATTTAAGTTTAAGCCCACCTTTCTTGCTAAATTAACAGCATCAACCGGTGGTTGAAATCCAACCGATAATATTACCAGATCAAATCTTTCAGTACATTTTTTACCATCTTCTTTGGCATAAATAATACTTAAATCACCGGTTCCATTTAATTCTTCTATTTTATAAATTTTACTTCTTACAAATTTAACTTTATATTCATCTTTTGCTCTTTCATAATATTTATCAAAATTTTTACCATAACATCTTAGGTCCATAAAGAATATTGTTGCCTCTATCTTACCAGCAGTATGTTCCCGGGCAATAATTGCTTCTTTTATAGCATAAGTACAGCAAACAGAGGAACAATACGGGTTAGTCTTTTCATCTCTTGAACCAACGCATTGTATAAAGGCAATCCGTTCCGGTATTTTTCTATCAGATGGTCTTATCACTTCTCCTTGATAAGGACCGGTTGCTGAAAGTATTCTTTCAAACTCAATACTTGTGACAACATTTTTATATTTTTTATAGCCATATTCATAAAGGGATGTGGGGTCAAATTCATCAAAACCTGGTGCTAAGATAATTGAGCCAACATCTAATTCTATAATCTTATCAATATCTTGATGAACTATAGCCTCAGCTTTACATGCTTCTTCACATTGCAGGCATTCTGAACAAATACCACAAGACAAACACCTTTCTGCTTCTTTGAGTGCTTGTTTTTCGGTAAGTCCAAGTTCTACTTCTTTAAAATTACTTTTTCTTGCTCCTACAGGTAGAGTCTTTATCTTTTGTCTTTTCTTTAATGGTGTATTCGGAGGCAATTCACCATAATCTTTCTTGGCTTGCAATTCTACTTCTTTTTCTCCTTTAATATAAGCAATAATTGATTGAGCAGCTTTTCTACCCTTAATATAAGCAATAATTGATTGAGCAGCTTTTCTACCCTGAGCAATTGCTTCAACTGCTGTTGCTGGTCCTAATACTGTATCTCCGCCGGCAAATACTCCATCTTTTGAGGTTAATAAAGTATCTTCGTCTATTTGTATTGTTCTTCGTTTAGCAACTCCAATACCATATTCCTTAAAGTATGATGTATCTGGTGCCTGTCCAATTGCTGGTATTATCATATCTATACTTAGATTAAACTCAGAGCCGGAGATGGGGATTGGTCTTCTTCTGCCGGAGGCATCTGGTGCACCAAGCTGCATCTTAATACATCTTAAGCTGACCACTTTATTGTTTCTTGTTAAGACTTCAACTGGTGCAACTAAAAACTTTATCTTTACACCTTCTTTTTCTGCCTCTTCAACCTCACCAGGACTTGCTGGCATCTCTTTGCGAGACCGACGATAAAGAATTGTTACCTTTTCTGCACCTAATCTTAAGGAAGACCTTGCTGTATCTATTGCTACATTTCCACCACCGATTATTACAACATTTTTGCCTACTTTTACTTTCTTGCCAAGATTTAGGTCTCTTAAAAAATCTATGCCAGGGACTACTCCTTTAGAATCCTCATTAGGTATATTTAGTTTTAAACTTCTATGTGCACCTGTTCCAATAAATATTGCTTTATATCCTTGTTTGAAAATATTCCCCATAGTTAAATCTTTTCCAATTTTAACATTTGTCTTAACTTCAACTCCTAAATTTAATATACTTTCAATCTCTTTGTTTAGTATATCTTTTGGTAGGCGATATTCGGGGATACCAACTCTAAGCATCCCGCCTAATACCGGTAATGCTTCAAAGATTGTAACTTTGTATCCTTGTTGTGATAAGTAGTAAGCACAACTTAATCCTGCCGGACCAGAACCAATAATTGCAACCTTGTGGGTGACGAGCTCTTCTGACCTCTGACTTCTGACCTCTGTCGTCTGACCTCTGTCGTCTGACCTCTGCATTTCATAATCGGTAATAAATCTTTTTAGAGAATTAATTGCTACTGGTTCATCTACAAGCCTTCTTCTACATTCTGCCTCACAAGGGTGAGGACATATTCTACCACATATTGCTGGCAAAGGATTATTTTTTTTAATTAACGATAATGCTTCTTCATATTTTTTCTGCTTAATTAAGGCAATATATCCTTGAACATGAACCCCAGCAGGGCAAGCTATCTGACAAGGTCTTATATCTTTCTCAATAGTAAAAGCATTTGGATATGCTTGAGGAAATGGTCTAAATATTGCTTTTTTATTGACTAATCTTTCATCAAATTCACTTTCTATTTCAACTGGGCAAACATCAGTACATTCACCACAACCTGTGCATTTATTTAGGTCAATATATCTTGCTTTTTTTTTCACCTTTACTTTAAAATTACCTTCCTCACCAGATACATCTAAGACTTCTGACCAGGTCATTGTTTCAATATTTAAGTGCCTTCCGCATTCAACTAATTTTGGTGCTAAAATACACATTGAGCAATCATTGGTAGGAAAAGTCTTATCCAGTTGTGCCATTACCCCACCAATTGCCGGGGACTTCTCAACTAAATAAACATAATAACCTTGCTCAGCTAAATCAAGAGCTGATTGTATACCAGCAATCCCACCACCCACTACTAAAACCGAGCCAATTTTTTGAGAATCAAAACCTTTATTCATTTTTTACCTCTTCCTTTGGCTCTTACCTTTTTAGTTACTGGTTTAACTATTTCACTAATTAATTTTTCTGCCTCAACACTTAATTTTTTAGTCTTCTTATCCAAAATAGCCTTAATCATTTTTAATCTAACTTCTTGTGTGTATTTATCAATCTTTTCTATTGTCTCAGTAAATGATGGATGCACATAACCTTCTCTTACAGCTATATTTCTTAATGCAGACATTACATCTGCAAATTTTACATCTTGTGGACAATAAAATGAGCACTTATGACATAAGGCACACATCCAGATTAAATTAGAGGATAACACTTCTTTTTTCATGCCCAGTAGTATCATTCGGATAATCTTTCGTGGGTTATATTCTTCATCAATATCGCTAATCGGGCAGCTACCAGTGCATACACCACAGGCAAAGCATGCTTTTATATTTTCACCCCCTGGTTCTTCAGCAACTTCATATTTGAATCTCTGGTTTTCTTTTGATAATTTTATTATTGCCTCCAATTCCTCCCCCTCCTCTATGATTTTTAGAATCTGTCTAACAACCCATTTTGTCATTGCGAGCGAATGAAAGTGAGCAAAGCAACCCTATTGTAAATATTGAGATTGCTTCGTCGGTCGCTAAAAGCGACCTTCTCGCAATGACAATTATCGGACAGTTCCTTTGTGACTTCTATGACTGTTATTGTGTCATAGTGCATTGTTAACAAAATAATGCTTGCATTGATTTCACAGCGTTATTTATTTAACAAAGCATCATAGTGATGGTCTTGGTAATAGTCCTGCTTCTTCAACTATTCTTGGTACCTTCTCTTCCCATTCAATTGCCATTATATGCACACCAGCTACTCCTTCTATTTCTTTTAATCTTTTGATTGTCTCCACACAAATTTTTATTCCTTCGTCTGCTCTCTTTTCTTTAGGAACACCTTTCATTCTATCAATTAATTCATCAGGTATATCTATCCCGGCAACCTTTTCCTTCATATATTTTGCCATTCCTACTGATTTTAGGGGTGTAACACCGGCTAATATATGAACTTTCTTATCTAAGCCCCTATCTCTTACCATTTTCATGAATTCTTCAAATTTATTTAAGTCATATATACATTGTGTTTGTATAAAATCACAACCTGCTTTCACTTTTTTAGCCAGCCTTACAACTCTAAACTCAAATGGGTCAGCAAATGGATTTGATGCCGCACCAATAAACATTTTTAGTTCTCCATCTATTTCATCACCACTTAATATTTTACCTTCATCACGCATCATCTTTACTGTTTGAATTAGATGTATGGAATCCATATCAAATACATTCTTTGATTGAGGATGGTTACCAAATGTTTGATGGTCACCGGTTAAGCAAAGTATATTTCTTATTCCCAGGGCATAAGCACCAAATATATCACTCTGTATAGCAATTCTATTTCTATCTCTTGTTACCATTTGCATAATTGGTTCTAATCCTTCTTGCTTTAATATTGCGCAGGAGGCAATACTTGATAATCTAACAATTGATGTTTGATTATCGGTAACATTTACTGCATCAACATAATCTTTTATTATTTTTGCTTTCCTTTTTATTACCTCAGCATTTGCACCCTTGGGTGGTCCACATTCACCGGTTACTGCAAACTTACCTTTTTCTAATATTTTCTCTAATTTGCTTTCAGTTTTCATAATTTTAAATCCTCCCTAACTATTTTTCTTGGCCCACCATCACGGGATGTTGACCAGTCTTTTATTGGTATAATCTCTTCTAATTTATCAAGTTGACCTAATTCTTTTAACCGATCATAAATTAACTGCCAGGCACAGTCAATATCGGGGTTAATTTCACATTTACCGTTTTTTGAACCACCACAAGGACCATTCAATAAACTCTTTGCGCATCGGGCAATGGGACAAATACCACCTGTTTTATCAAGTAGGCAGTCGCCACAACCAGTACATCTTTCTGACCATACTCCTTGTTCTTCAACTCTTCCAACAAATTTAGTATTTACACCGGGATAAATTGGAATATTAGTAAAAGTTTCGGCTATTGTTTGAACCCCTGCACCACATCCAAGTGATAAGATTGCCTCAATTCCATCTAATTTATCCTTTAATTCCTCAACAAATTCTTTATCACATTGCCGCTCAATTGTTGCTTCTACTATCTTTAGCTCATGCTTTTCTTTTTTAGCTGCAATTCTTAATAAAGCCGAAAGAATACCAACTTCTTTTTCACCGCCAGCAAAGCAGATGGTTACGCAGGTTCCACAGCCCACAACAAGAATCTTTTTGTGGGGGAAAACCATATTTTTAATCTCTTCAAAGTCTTTTTGTTCAGCAACTACCATTTTTACCTCCTATTTAACTTTGGATTGCATTGACATGGTTGATGCATTCCAAAAGCGCCAACTAAAATTAGAGTTCATTCGTGTCTATTCGTGGTTTCATTCTGATACTGTTTTCTTAAAATTTTTTAGTATTTCTTTGAATTTTTCATCTTGATTTGCTTGTAAGTAATGCATTTCTAATCTTTTATCTTCTATTCCCACCCCTTTTAAAATCTTCTTTGTGTATTCAATCCTTTTTTGGGCTTTTATATTTCCGGATAAGTATTTACAGGCACCTTCATAGCAGGCAAGGACTATTACTCCTTCTGCACCATCTTCAAATGCTTTAAGTATCATAATCTCGTCTAATCTACCTGAACAAGGAAGTTTAACAAACTTTATGTTATTATTAGCCGTCTCAATCTCTTTAGCATTCTCGCAATAAAAAACATATATTTTATTCATTTCCCCTCCACTTCCCTATTTAACCATTCAGCTATTCAACCATATTTATCGCCTTTGCTGGGCAGAGCCCAGCACATATCCCACATCCAAAACAAGCTTCAGGAAAGATTACTGCACACTTTTTATCTGCTTCTTTGTCAAACCCAGGCTCAATAGCTTTGTGAGGACAAGACCTTACACAAGTTAAACACAAAGCACATTTTCCTGCATCTAAAGATACTTTTTCTTCAACAATTATTTTACCTTTTGATAATAGACAGAAAATGTCTTCTACTATAAGTTGAGCTTCTTCTAAAATATCATCTAAATATAGGTCAGTATCATGATTCTCAATAAAGAATATTCCTTTTCTATTTGAATTGACTGGATATAAATTTATGTTTTCAGATTGTGTGAAACCTCTTTCATCAAGGTCTACTTTTAGAATAGAACTTAGCTCTTTAAAATTTTCATCGGGTAGAATTCTTTCATCCAGAATTAATAAATCAAAGGGGAGACTAATCTTTTTGTTCAAATAATAATCTTCAATAATTAAATTTGGATTATCTTTATCTAAGGTAAATTCTGGTATGCTTTTATATTTGAGAAATACAACACCTGAGTCTCTTGTTTCTCGGTATATCTTTTCTATTCCATCTCCGGCAACTTTTAGGTCTTTACATAACACATAAACTTCGCTGCCAAGTTTCTTTCTTAAAATCAATGAATTCTTAAGGCAGAAAACTGTAGAAGCTCTTCCTTCTTGGGATGCGTTACTTAAAATAAAACATATATTATCAGGTGTTTCCCTGGCAATATTCAAAATATCCCTTCTTTTTTTGCCCTCAGGGTTTAAAATTCTTTGAAGTTGTGATTGGGTAATTATGTTATCAGATAAATCAATGCCAAAATCATCTTTAATAAATTTAAAGTTTGGTTTTTCAGCAATAACTATTGCTCCAACTTTTAAATTGACCTCCTCATTTTCTTTCAAAATCTTTACCTCAAAATTTCCAACCTGCCCTTTTAAGTTAACCAATTTCCCTGATGTAATTAAATTAATATCTTTGTTTTGCTTAACTTTGTCTTTTAGTTCTAAGCAAGAGACAGCTGGTTTCCTTTCCAATAAATGAACTTTAAGTCCTGAAGATGAGAGGTTTAAACTCACTCTTGTCCCCCCAATTCCACTACCTAAGATTAAGACTTCTTTTGATACACTAATCTCTCGCATTTAAGTCACCCCGAAAGCAAGATTAAATATAAAAATGCAAAAATTAAAATGACACAACCCACTTCGTGGGTGCCCCGAATGTAAAATTATTTCTTGCTAATTGTAGGGGTTTGATTTATCAAACCCGTAATGACGGGCGTCATAAATGTCGCCCCTACATTTTTGAACTTTGATTTGTCATTTTGCATTTTTATTTTTGATTTTTCTTTATTATCTTACCAGCAACAACTTTTGCTGAAGATATTGACTCAACAATGCTTTTTGGTGATGTAGCAGTTCCACAGGTATATATCCCCTCAATATTTGTCTCACCAGAATCTTTAGCTTCAAAAAACCCAAATTCGTCCCGATTTATCTTTAACATTCTTGCTAAATTACTATTTTCTTTATTTGGTGATAATCCAGTTGATAAGACTACCAAGTCAAAATTCTTAACATCTATTTTTCCGCTTTCAATATTTTCATATTTGACTTTTAATTTCTCATCCTCTTCTTCTATCTTTGCGGGAATAGAGTTTATAAATTCAATATCTTCTTTGCATCTTTCATAAAGAGATGAAAAGTCTTTTCCGGTTGACTGTAGGTCCATATAAAATACAGTTACTTTTAAATCCTCTATTTTACTTTGTAAAACATCTGCCATTCTTAATGCATACTTACAACAGACTTTTGAGCAATATCCTTTGTTTGTTTTTTCATCACGAGAGCCAACACACTGAATAAAAGCAATGCTTTTTGGTATGTCCCCATTAAAACTAATCTGAGATGAGCCTGCTCTTAGCCTTTCTTCTAAATCAAGCCCAGTTATTACTCCTTTGTATCTCTTATAACCAAACTGTGTCTTATATCTTGCATCAAATACCTCTGCACCAGTTGCTACCACAATTATCTCTGCTTTAATACTGAGAGATTTTTCCTCCTGAACCATTTTAATATTAAAATTATTCAGCTCTTTCTCAACATTTTGAAGCCTACATGAAGTTAATAATATTATATTATTCCTGTCTGCCTGTGCCGTTGGCACAGCAGACAGGTCCTTCATTTTCTTGATTTTTTCATTTAATAAGCAAACACCGCAATTGTTACATTTATCAGTTGCTTTACAGGAGAACGAAGAGACAAGACCGCCAATATCCTTTTCCTTCTCAGCCAGGTAAACAGGTATATTTTGATTTGCTAACTCCAGAGCACAGGTTATACCGGCTATCCCTGCACCTAAGACCAGTACCCTTTTATCTGCCATTAGTTGCTCCTCCCTGCAACTTTGGTATTGCCAAATATTTTTGGTAGCCGCACCCTTTAGGCAGGTGGGAGACATCTCTTTTGGAGTGCACAAAGCTGTTGTTGCATGCATTGACATTGTCAATGCACTCCAAAGGTCAGGAGACCTTTCCCACAATCAAAAACCTTCTGCTGGGGCAGCATAAGCCAACAATTATCCTGCTACTTTAAAAACTTCTCCAGTCTCTTTACCAGATATTCACCATCTATGGGTTTTTCAATATAGTCTTCTGATTCTAAGGTTAGTCCTTCTGACCTAGCATATGTTGTAGTGGAAAATTTCTGACCAACTGCAGTTAATACTAATACTGGTATGTTTGCTAATTCATCATCTGCTTTTAGTTGTTTGCAGGTCCAGAAGCCATCTTTCTCGGGCATCATTATATCAAGAATTATTGCCTCTGGTTTTTCAGCCTTTGCCTTTTCCACCCCCTCTTTGCCATCCCAGGCAACAATAATGTCATAAGGTTTCCCTTTTAATGCCATCTTAACTAGTTCAACATCGTCAGGGTCATCATCAATAATTAAGACTTTCTTTTTTTCTGCCATTTTACTCACCTCCTTTGGAAGCAAACTTACCCGCTACTTACCAGCAGCCTGCCTTCCTTGTTCTGAATGCTGGATGCTGGAAAAGTAAGGATCGAGCATCAAGAGATTGGAAAATAAGCAGTAAATACGCTCCCTTTGTTCGGCTCACTTTCTACTTCAATATAGCCAGAATATGCATCAATTATATTCTTTACTATTGATAATCCAAGCCCGGTTCCAGTTATCATCCTCGTCTTTTCATCTCTAACTCTGTAGAATTCGTCAAAAATTCTGTTTATATTTTCTTTCTTCATGCCTATACCGGTGTCTTTTACCTTTATAAAGGTAAAATTCTTTTCTTTACCTGCCTCAATAAAGACTGAACCTCCATCTTTATTATATTTTACTGCGTTAGCTAAAAGGTTAATGGATACCTTTTTTATATCTTCTTTATCAGCTTTAAGTGAAGGAATTCCATCGGGAACACTTATCTCTATATTTATCTCCCTTTTCTTTGACTCCTCAGCTACACATTCAATTGCATCATTTAAAACACTCTTTATGGAAATGAGCTCAATATTTTGCCTTACTTTGTCCTCTTTTAATAAAGAATAATTCAATATATCTTCTGATAATTGTATTAAGGAGTCTATTCTTTGAAGACTTCTCGTTACCATCTTATTAAATTCTTTATTTTCGTAGATGACCTCATTTTTTATAAGATTGTGAAGATATCCTCTGACCACGCTGAGTGGCGCTTTCAGCTCGTGATAGACCATTAATATGAATTGTTCTTGCTGTTTCCTCAACCTCTTTGCTTCTTTAATCAGCTTTCTTTTCTCTATAGCTCTCTTTACAACTTGCCTCAATTGCTCTGGTTCAAATGGTTTTGGAATATAGTCATAAGCACCGAGATTCATTGCCTCTACCGCTGATTCAATTGATGCATAACCAGTAATCACTATATTGACAATATCTGTATCTATTCTCCGCACACCTTCTAAAAAATCCATCCCTGAAATGCCCGGCATCTTGAGGTCGAGTAGGACCAGGTCAAAGTTTTTTCCCTCCAGTTTTTTAAAGCCAATATTTCCATCTTCAGCCATATCTACTTCATATCCGTTTTTGCTCAGCACTTCCCGACAACCATCCCTTATAATCTCTTCATCATCCACAACTAGAATTTTTACCTTTTCTTCCATAATTTATCTCCCTTAAATGCATTTCTTACTGCTACCGTTAAGTCCCCTAAACCAAAGGATTTTATATGATAGTAAAAAATACCTTGTTTTCTTACCTTTACCTCTAATTCCTGAGAATTATTCTGTGTCATGGCAATAATTGGGACATCGGGAACTATTTCTTTAATAATTGGAATAACTTCATCGCCAGCAATATCTTCTAACTCTACTTCCATTATCAGAAGACAGACTTTCTCTCTCTGGATTACCTTTATTGCCTCACAAGCAGTATTGCCTGTTTTAACTTTATGACCTTGTTTTGATAAGAACGATGTCAGCTCTTCTTTGTATTCTTCATCAGGGTCTATTACCAGAATTGTATCTTTCTCATTCATTTTAACCTCAAGCCTCAAGGCTAATATGTATTTCCTAAATAGGGTGTTTACCTAATTATTTATAAGGCAATTTCTATGCCAATTAGTGTAGGGGCATTAGATTTAACACTCCTGTCAACGAAGAGGTTTGCCTGCTTGCGGTCACCTGCCTGCTCTGCAGGACAGTCAGGCACACAGGCAGGCCCGAATTCATTGAAGATGAAGGATTTCTATAAGTTTTGAATCTTATTAAGTTGAGCAGAGGAGACAATTTTGGGGGAGAAATTCCTCAAATCTTTGGGGAATTTTGGGACAAAATGAGCTTATCAAGATCAGGGGAGGCAGGGCTTTCCAGCCCCCTAGGAAATTCCATATTTTTCTATTTTTTTGTAAAGAGTCTTTCTATCTATTCCTAAGATTTTAGCTGCTTTTGTCTTATGGAAGGATGTCCTATTTAATGTTTCTAAGATATGTTCTTTCTCTAATTCTTCCAGAGTCTTAGGCTTATCCAATTTGCTTTTACTGACCTGAGGAGAAAATAAATTGGGGGGTAGGCTGGATGGTAGTATAACATCGCTGTCTCCGATTATAACTGCTCTTTCAATTACATTTTCAAGTTCCCGGACATTACCTGGCCAGTGATAACTGAGGAGTATTTTCATGGCTGTTGAGGAAATTCCCTTTATGTCCTGCTTTCTTTTTTGATTGTATTTTTTCAAAAAATAATTTGCTAATAATGGTATATCTTCCTTTCTCTCTCTTAGTGGTGGCAAGGAAAGAACAATTACACTTATCCTATAAAATAAATCTTTTCTAAAGTTGTCTTTCTCAATTTCTTCCTTTAAGTCTTTATTTGTAGCCGAGATTATTCTAACATCAATCCTTATTGGTTTTTCTCCTCCCACTGGTCTTATTTCTCTTTCTTGTGTTGCTCTTAGCAATTTTGCCTGTATTCCGAGACTTAAATTTGCAACTTCATCAAAGAAGAATGTGCCGCCATTTGCTAATTCAAAACTCCCGTGCTTGGTACTATAGGCGTCAGTAAATGAACCTTTTATATGACCAAATAGTTCACTCTCAAGTAATGTCTCAACTAAAGCACCGCAATCAACTGCCAAGAATGGTCTATCTCTTCTTAAACTTTGGCGGTGAATTTCTCTTGCTATCAGCTCCTTGCCAGTTCCACTCTCTCCACAAATTAAGACTGTAGAATCAGTAGGAGCAACTTTCCTGATTAGCTCATAAATCCTTTTCATTTTCGGACTATTCCCAACAGTTATAACTGGCTCATCCCTTTTTTCTGTCTTCTCCTTAAGATAGATATTTTCCAATTCTAGGCTCTTTTTTCGCAGTGCTTTCTGAACGGATAATCTTAATTCTTGGGGAGTAAACGGTTTTGAAATGTAATCATCGGCTCCCTTCTTTACAGCTTCTACTGCACTCTCTATTGTTGCATAGGCAGTTATGACTATTACCTCCACATGCGGATTCTCTTTCTTAATTTTCTCTAAGACTTGCATACCATCAAT
>Ga0210051_1004275_pt1 | contig 14006 bp, 12 predicted proteins | sample CryGey092014_all_FD_185464 | JGI IMG/M metagenome (GOLD analysis project Ga0210051, IMG submission 185464) | Groundwater microbial communities from aquifer - Crystal Geyser CG23_combo_of_CG06-09_8/20/14_all (SPAdes) (version 2) | ecosystem: Environmental > Aquatic > Deep subsurface > Groundwater...
TTGGGAGTAGCTAAAGAAATTATCCATACTCTGTTTGGGGGACTTGTGGCAATGCTTGCTATTGCCGGGGGGTTAGCCTTTGGTTTAGGTGGCAAAGATAAAGCCCGAGAAATTTTGGATAAAATAAAGGAAGATATTTTCGCAAAAGAGTAGGGGCGTGATTCATCACGCTCGCGGGTTTGATAAATCAAACCCCTACAATTAACAATAATTTATATTTGTAGGGGCGTGGTTTATTACGCCCACTGCGGAATTATCCACCTAGGATTAATAAACCAACAGAAATACATGGTATGGAAAATCCTATTAATAATTTTCCGCGCCTTAAAAGAGCCCTTGAAATTATGCCGGGAGCATTAATTTGGGCTACTTTTATTATTATCCCGATTTTTTCTTTTTTTCGGCCCCTTTGGGTAACTTATTTTGTCATTATTTATGGTTTGAATTGGCTCTTTAAAGCTCTTAATATGTCTATGCACCTTATTTATTCTTTTTGGCGTTTGAAGCGAGAGGTTAAAATTGATTGGCGTCAAAGGTGCGAGAACTTAGATAAAGATAAAATAACTCTTCCGGGCGCTGAGGACTGGAAAGACATTTATCATTTAATTATTTTTCCCACTTATAAAGAATCCATTGAAGTACTTGATTCTTCTTTTAGGGCTTTAACACGGACCAATTATACCAAAGACAGAATGATTGTGGTTTTGGCTATTGAGGAAAGAGACAAAGAAAACGCTTTTCGCAACGCTCAAATTATTGAGAAGCGTTATGGAGACAAATTTTTTATTTTTAAGGCGATAATGCATCCTAATAATATTGTGGGAGAATTAAAAGGCAAGGGCGCTAATGCTACTTGGGCTGCAAAAGAAATCAAGAAGGAGATTGATAAACTTAGGATTCCTTATGAGCATATTATTGTTTCTAATTTTGATATTGATTCCTGCGTGCACAAACAATATTTTAGCTATCTTACATATACTTATTTAACTACCCCCAACCCAACCCATGCTTCCTATCAACCTATCCCTATGTATCATAATAATCTTTGGGACGCACCAGCCCTGATGCGAATTGTAGCCACAGGTTCTTCTTTTTGGCAGATGATAGAAGCAGCCAGACCGGAGAGGCTTAAAACTTTTTCTTCTCATTCGATGAGTTTTAGGGCTTTGGTTGATGTTGATTTTTGGCGAACCGATATTGTTTCAGAAGATTCAGGTATTTTTTGGCAATGTTTTCTTTATTATGACGGGGACTATAAAGTAGTGCCTCTATTCATTCCTATTTCAATGGATACATTGTTAGCCGATACTTATTGGAAAACAATGGTAAATCAGTACAAGCAAAAAAGACGCTGGGCTTACGGGGTAGAGCACGTTCCTTATGTGATAGGGAATTTTTTAGTAGGTTCTCCTAAAATGTCTGTCTGGAAAAAAATTGTTCAAGGATGGAGATTAGTAGAAGGACTTTATTCTTGGGCGACTGGAGTAATAATTATTACTTTCTTGGGATGGTTGCCTTATTTTTTAGGAAGATATACTGGTTTTGAGGGTACAGTTTTAGCTCAAAGTTTTCCTTGGATGTTTAGAGCGATTTTAAATTTAGCTCTATTCGGACTTTTGATAACGAGTGTCATTTCTACCCTTCTTTTGCCTCCAAAGCCTAAAAAATATTCTTGCTGGATATATGTTTGGATGGTCTTCCAATGGGTTCTCCAGCCAATTGCAGGAATTTTCTTTGGAGCCATTCCGGCCATTGATGCGCAAACAAGATTTATGTTAGGAAAATATATGGGTTTTTGGACGACAGAAAAGGTGAGGAAGTGTACTTAAATAGCTTCATTAGCTTATTAGCTTCATTAGCTTATTAGTTTTCCACCTTCTTAGGAAAGAATAGTGAATAAGGAATGATGAATAAGGAATTATGAATCAGGAATCAGGGAAAATTAAATCGTTCACCGAAAAAATGAAACATGAAACACGAGTATTCCAAGTTTCAAGTTTCAAGTTTCAAGTTCGAGTCTTAATGGTTTAATAAAAAGTTCAAAGGATAAACCATTAGACTAAATACTTACTTCTAAGTACTTTATTCTGATAATAATGAAAATTTCCATCAACATTGTTACTTGGAATAGCATGAAATATTTGGAAAAGTGCCTGAACTCTATATTTTCTCAGACCTTTCGTGATTTTTCTGTACTTATTATTGATAATGGATCAAGGGATGGAACGGTTGAGTTTGTAAGAGAAAATTACAATAGACCGCCGAAACAAGCGACAGTTTTGCAGAATTTTCAAAATTTAGGATTCTCTTGTGCTCATAATCAAGGAATAAAATTAACAGAGTCTGAATATATTTTAGTGACCAACCCCGATATAATTTTAGAAAAAGATTTTTTAGAGAATCTTTTAAATGAAATAGAGGCTGGATCAGAGATTGGGAGCGCCGGGGGAAAACTTCTAAGGGTTTATTTTAAGGATCAAGACTTGAAAGAGCCGGAATTATCTGATATTATAGATTCTATAGGGCTCAAACCTTTGAGATCCAGACAAGTAGTAAATGTAGGAGAGGGAGAGAAAGACAAGGGGCAATATAATAAGATAAGAGAAGTGTTTGGGATTTCTGGGGCATTAGCTTTATATCGAAGAGAGGCCTTAGAAGATGTGAAACTTTCGGTTTCGACAAGAAGTGGAATAAAAGAAGAATATTTTGACGAAAGTTTTTTTAGTTATAAGGAAGATATAGATTTAGCCTGGAGGCTTTGTCTAAGAGGATGGAAATCAATTTACACGCCAGAAGCTAAAGCTTATCATTGGAGAGCTATACAAGGTGGCAAAAGAGGGGTCTTTAAAGTTTTTAGAGAATATCAAAAAAGATCCCGAATAGTGAATTTTTATTCTTATAAGAATCATCTGCTCACGATTTTAAAGAACGAATTTTTAGGTAATTTCTTAAAAGATTTCCCATTCATTTTTTTTCATGAATTTCAAAAGTTTTTTTATATCTTATTTTTTGAATCTTATACCCTAAAGGCTTTATTTGCTTTTTTTGGGGCTTGTTCAGAAGTACTTATAAAAAGAAGAAAGATTATGAAAAGAGCGAAAGTAACCCCAAAAGAGATGAGGAAGTGGTTTGTTTGAGGGAAACTGATAACTTACAACTTATAACTTATAACTTATAACTTACAACTTACAACTGATAACTAATATGAAGAGAGTTGCAAAAACCAACGTTTTAATTTTGTTTATAGGATTAGTTTTTTTGTTTACGGTAAAAGATTCTGATGCTTTTGAAGCGGAAAGAAACGGATATTTCCTTTATCTTGATGCCCCTACCATTCAAAAAGGATATACTTTAGGGAGTTTAAATGGTGACATTAGACTTGGTATAACTCCTGGAGTTTTAACCGAAGCCTCAGAAGTAGAAATTAAAACTTGTAAGATAGACGAAGACTCAAGAGAAACAGCTAAAATAACCAGCCTTAATATAAATTATTTAAATATCCCGCAAGATAAGAGATTGATAAGCGATGTGCATGAGTTTGATATTAAAAACAAAAAGGGATTTTCTTCCAAAATTCCTCTCGCTTTAGAAATAAAATATTTTGAGGATAAAGGAAACCTCAAAGAAATTTATTTTTGGGATTCTCGTAAAGGTATTTGGCGGACGCTTCCCTCTCGTAGTGATTACGAAAGAGGGAAGGTAAGAGCTTTTATACATCTACCTTACGCAAAGATAGCTGTGTTAGAAGACAAAAATATCATGGAAGTAGGTGAAGCAGGTTGGTATAGATATAAGGGGTGTAACTGCGCGGCTTCTTGCGATTGGCCAAAGGGAACTTATCTTAGAGTGACAAATGTTGAAAATGGCAAATCAGTGATAGTCAAGGTTAATGATTATGGTCCGGAGAGAAACGTACATCTCGGAAGGATTATAGATTTAGATAGCGTAGCTTTTAAAAAAATTGGGCGCCTTTCAAAGGGACTTATAAAGGTAAAGGTAGAAGTTTGCGAATAATAACTAAATATGAGATTCTTTATTTGGTGAATTTTAGGGAAGAAAGTTTTAAACCAAGAAGATTTATTTATACTAACGATCGTAAATCATTTATGGTTACTAAAATAGTTCATAAATAAAGATCTGTGGCTATAAGTGATCTGTGTAAATTAGTAAAAGATTTGTGTTAATTTGTTAAGTAATTCACAATTATATGCTACTCAAAACTAAAACAAGAAAATTGCAAAACAAAAAGGTGAAAATCTTAAGAGAAAAGGGGTTAATACCAGCCGTAGTTTATGGTCATGGATTTTCTTCTCAGAATTTGGAAGTTGAATATTTGGCATTTCAAAAAATTTATGAGCTTACAGGAGGAAGTGAGTTGGTGGATTTACAGATAGACGAGAGGGAGCCAATTAAAGTTTTAATTTATGATGTTCAAACAGATCCCCTAAAAGACAGATTTATCCATATTGATTTTTATAAGGTTAAGATGACAGAAAAAATTGCCGCTGAGATCGAGTTAGAATTTGTAGGTACCTCATCGGCGCAAAAAGAGCTGGGGGGAGTTTTGGTTAAAAATTTAGATAAAATAGAGGTTAAATGTCTGCCGCAAGATTTAGTTCATAAGATAGAAGTGGATATATCATCTCTTAAAACTTTTGATGAGACAGTTTGTGTTAAGGATCTTAAGGTGCCTTCTCAGATAGAAGTTTTAAACAAAGAAGACGAGGTAGTGGCAAGAGTTATGCCGCCCAGAACAGAGAAGGAATTAGAAGAATTAGAAGAAAAACCAGAAGAAAAAGTAGAAGAGATTGAGAAAGTGGAAGAAAAAGAAAAGGAAGTGGCGGGGGAGGAGAAAGAGACAGAGATAGAAGAAAAGAAACCCTTTGAAAAAACATAGGATGGGTTCATTTTAACATTTGAACCACTAACATCCTAACATCAATAAATTGTTTGTGTATGCAAAAATTAATTGAGAGAGTAAGAAAAAATACTTTCTTTTCGTTGTTTGTTTTACTTTTCATTGTCATTTGTTTTGCTATATTTGTAAGTTTCCAATTATTTGCTAAAAATAACCCTGCACCATTCCCGTTTCACAGCAAGACACAGGGCGCAACAGAAGAACAAAAAAAAATTGTTCTTCCGGAAGAACAATTTCGGCGTTATATAGACGGGATATTTACCACGGAAGATAAAATTAATCTCCCTTTAGCGGCAGTAACGATTGATAATATAGTTGATGCTCGTCCTCATTCAGGGATAGAGAAAGCCTCTTTGGTTTATGAAGCCTTAACTGAAGGTGGTATTACTCGTTTCTTAGCTATTTATGCTTTAGATGAGAGGGAAATAGAGGAAATCGGTCCTGTCAGAAGCGCAAGAGACTATTTTGTAGATTGGGCTAAGGAATATGACGCTCTCTATGTTCATGTGGGAGGGAGTCCTCAGTCTTTAAGAAAGATTTACAGGGAAAAAATTTTTGATTTAGATCAATTTTATTACAGCGGTTATTTTTGGCGGTCTTCCCAGAGATTAGCTCCGCACAATGTTTATACTTCATTAGAACTTTTAAAAAAGGCGCGAGAAAAATTTTCTTCAAAGAAACTGACCCCTGAACAATTTGAGCCCTGGTTATTTAAGGAAGATTTAGAAGAAGACAAACGCCCCCAGGAAGAAAAAAATCTTACCATACATTATTCTACTTATAATTATGAAGTAGGATGGAAATATGATCGGACTAATAATGAGTATTTAAGATTTGGGAGTCAAAAACCTTATCTTACAGCTAGCGGGGAAGAAATAAAAGCCAAAAATATAATAGTTCAATATGTTAGGACTTGGGTTATTGACAAAGCATGGCGAAGAAAAATGGAAATTGTGGGGGAAGGAGAGGCTGTTGTTTTTTTGGACGGAAAGGTTTATAATGGTAAGTGGAAAAAATCCGAAGAAAATATAAGAACAAGATTCTATGATGAGCAAGATAAAGAGATAGAGTTTAATGCTGGTCCGACATGGATTGAAGTTGTACCAACAGGGACAAAAATAACTAACAACTAATAACTTACAACTAACAACTAATAACTTACAACTAACAACTAATAACTTACAACTAACAACTAATAACTAACAACTAATAACTTACAACTAACAACTAATAACTTACAACTTAATATGGAAGCGATGAGGTGAGCCCCTAAAGTGGGACATTTTTCTACTTTTTAAAGTTTGTGGATAAGTTTGGGAAAAAATTCAAAGTGCAAAAATCAAAAATCAAAATGATCCCAAAAAGTCCAAATTTCATATTTGGTAACTTTTTGAAGATCCCGTAATCTCTTTGCGGAACAAATATAAATAGTGAAAATAAATCATTGGACTAACGGGATCCTCAAAAATCTACCTAAATCAAGATTTAGAGATTTTTGGGACAAATCAAAATTCAAAATTATTTTATGAATTCTCAATTTTTCCACCAGAGGTGGATCCGCCTCTGGTGGACAATTACTAATTTTCAATCAATTCTCAATGACTAAATTTTCAAACAATAATTAAAAATTTTAAATAGAAAATTTTGACTTTTTACTTGGACTTTTGACTTTTGAATTTTAATTTTTAATTTTATTTGTTAAATAAATTAACCCTATATTATCATCATACGGATGATCACCCGTCAGGGTGAAAAACAAACTTTAGTAGGGTCCCATTTTTGGGGTACATATCCGAACAATTATATGAAAAATGTTTCTAAATATCCGCGTGAATTCGGATTAAATTCGCCTAAATTTGCAAGTAGGGGATTTACTCTTGTTGAATTGTTAGTAGTGATTGCTATTGTCGCTCTTTTAGCAGTCGGAATCGTGGTAGCCATAGGTCATGTTCAATTAAAGTCCCGGGATGCTAAAAGAGCATCTGATGTTACTGAAATTCGTAAGATTTTAGCTTTATATTCTAATACAGAAAATGGCTTTCCTGTTAATCCCAATTCAGGGCTTGATATCAAAACTTGCCTTACGGGCACTGATGATGTTTCTGGTTTGTTAATAGAGAAAAAGGCAGCTACCAGAATTCCTGCAGATCCGCTTTGGCCTGAAGATACTGATAAATGTTATTATTATAAAAGTTTTGATGAAGGAGTTTCTTATGAGTTAAGTTATTGGTTAGAAGGTTCTAGTGTTGGAACGCCTGGTTCGCATGCAGTAGGACCGTGAGAGACTTCTACTTTAGAAGTTTCTAATTTCTAAATTGAGACCCCTGAAAAGGTTTTGTTGAAGAAAGTTTTATTGAAGTCAGACTTCAATAAATTTCAGATTTAAGATTTCAGATTTTATGACTAAGGAATAATTAAAGAAAAGGACAAAACAATATGCGTTAAGAATAATAAAGTTAGTGAAATCCTTACCGAAAACTATAGAAGGAAGGGTTATTGGTAATCAACTAATTCGGAGTGGAACTTCTGTCGGGGCTAATTATAGAGCGGCTTGTCGTGCCAGATCAAAAGCAGAATTTATTGCCAAACTTGGTGTTGTTATTGAAGAAGCTGATGAGTCTGCTTTTTGGCTTGAGATTATTATCGAAAGTAATTTATTAAAAAAAGAATTAGTTAAACCGTTGCTAAATGAAACCAACGAAATAATCGCTATCATGGTCTCTTCGGCAAAATCAGCGAAATCTAAAATCATAAATCTGCAATCATAAATCTACAACCGCTGTCCGATCTAGTTCAGCCAGGTCTTTTTTTATTATAAAGGTACTTTTGGGGAAGTACTTTTTTGTTAATTTTTTAATTTTCGGACCTTGCTTTGCTCCAATCTCTAAGGTCACGAATTTTAGCGAATTTAGAACGAATTTATTCGAGCGGATTTGTTGAAATAATTCTTCAAAGTAAAATAAACCGTTTTTTCCACCATCTAAAGCAAATCTTGGTTCATATTTTTTTATCTCGGGTGTCGTTTTTTGCCACTCGCGAGTAGTAAGGTAAGGAAGATTTGCTACTATAATAAAATTTTGCTTTTTTTTAAAAAGGGAGATGGGAAGAGGTTTGAGTAAGTTTCCGTATAAAAATTTAATTTTTGAAAATACTTTATGTCTTTTGGCATTTTTGCGTGCTATTTGTAGAGCCCTTTTTGAAATGTCGGTAGCGTATATTTTAGTGGTGAGAAAATGAGAAATGTTTTTGGCAATACTTATAGCAATACAGCCACTACCAGTTCCCACATCAACTATTGTTAGTCGCTTTTTGTTAATTGATGATTGTTTTAAAGTTTCTTCAATAAGTAGTTCGGTTTCTGGTCGAGGAATAAGAACATTTTTATCCACATAAAAATCTAAACCGAAAAATTCTTTATGATGAGTAATGTAAGCCACGGGCTCATTTTTTAAGCGACGAGCTATTAGTCTTTGAAAGGATTGGTACTTATTTTTTGTTAGGACTTTTTCTGAGCGAGCATAAAGTTTGGTTTTATTGATTTTTAGAGCGTAAGCTAAAAGAACCTCAGCGTCTAACCAAGGACTTTCTGAGGTTTTTTTAAGTTTGTTTACGGCCTGGAGCAAGGATTGTTTAATAGTAGACATACGAGATAGAAATCCTAAATTCGAAGCACTAAATTCTAAACAATATCTAATGACCAAAATCTGAATGATCAAAACAGGTTTTGAATTTTAAACATTTAAATTTTGGGTTTGTTTAGAATTTCGGCTTATTACAAAAATTTATCAGAATAAATTTTTGTACAGCTCTAATCCGAATTAGAAATTCGGACGAGTCGTCTCGATGTTTTACATCGAGAATAGACCTTATTCTGAATCTTTGATTCAGACAGGTCGTCTTGATGTTTTACATCAAGAATAGACCTTATTCTGAATCTTTGATTCAGACAGGTCGTCTTGATGTTTTACATCAAGAATAGACTCGTTTAAAATTTCTAAAGAAATTTTAAAATAGAGATTTAGAGTTTAGAATTTAATGACCCAACTATATAACATATTTTAAATTATTCATTAATCGCTGACAGTCGGCTAATTTCATCAATAATCTTATCTAAGGCGCCATCCATAATTTTTTCTATATTGTACCAACTTTTTTTAATTCGATGGTCTGTTATTCTATCTTGGGGGAAATTATAAGTTCTAATTTTCTCACTTCTATCGCCTGTGCCAATTTGGGTACGTCGGGCTTCTTTTCTCGCTTTATATTTTTTTTCTTCTTCTCGGGATAGAAGCCTTGCTCTTAACACTTGCAGGGCTTTTTCTTTGTTTTGCAGTTGACTTCTTTCATCTTGGCAGGAGACTACGAGGCCAGTTGGAATATGGGTGACCCGAACAGCTGAATAAGTAGTGTTGACAGACTGTCCGCCGTGTCCTGAAGAACAAAAAGTGTCAATTTTCAGGTCCTTAGGATTAATCTTTATATCCACCTCTTCAGCTTCTGGAAGAACAACCACGCTGGTAGCAGAAGTATGAATACGCCCACTTTTTTCAGTTTCAGGAATTCGCTGAACTCTATGGACGCCACTTTCGTATTTTAAATGTTTATAGACATCTTTTCCTTTTATTTCAAATATCACTTCTTTAAAGCCACCAATGCTTGTTCGGCTAGCGCCGATAAGATGAGTTTTCCAGTTCTTGGTTTCAGAAAACCTTGAATACATTCTAAAGAGATTTTGAGCAAAAAGGGCTGCTTCTTCTCCTCCTGTACCAGCCCTAATTTCCATAATAACATTTTTTTTATCCAGCGGATTTTTTGGGGTAAAATATTCTTTTATTTCCTTTTTTAAATTTTCTTTTTTGGTTTTTAATTCTTTTAATTCGTCACCGGCAATTTGTAAAAGTTCTTTGTTTTTTTCTTCTTTAAGTATTTGAGAGGACTCTTTCATATTCTTTTCTATTTCTTCCAAGTTTTTAATCTTTTCTATTATAGTTTTTACTTCATTATATTCACTGGATATTTTTTTTATTTTTTCGGGGATACTAACAACAAGAGGGTCGCTCAAGGCCCTCTCTAATTCATGCAAACGTTTCTCAAGTTGTGAGAGTTTTTGGAACATATTTTAACCCGAAGGACTATATTTCTATTTATTTCTTTTTTTGTTCTTGCTTTCACCTTTTTTCTTTGCTCTTTTTACTCTTTTAACTTTTTTACCTTTTCGTGTTTTGGCTGCCATTTTTCCTTTCTTGATCATCCTTTTGTAGCGCTCTACTCTTCCAGCGGCATCAATTAATTTCTGTTTGCCGGTATAAAATGGATGACATCGAGAGCAGATTTCTACATGAAGTTCTTTTTGGGTGGAACCAACAGTAAAAGTATGCCCACAAGAGCAAGTTACTTTAGCGTGAGCGTAATATTTAGGGTGAATATCTTTTTTCATACCAAAATTATTTTACGAATTCTCAATTTTTCCACCAGAGGTGGATCCGCCTCTGGCGGACAATTACCAATTTTCAATCAATTCTCTTTGATTTTTGACTTTTGATTTTATTTATTAAATAAATTAACCCTTAAAAATCTCAAAAAACAAACTTACTTTTAGTCCCATTTTTGGGGTTCATGTCCTACCCCGCCCTTTCTAAATCTTGAAACATTCTTCTAAAAATAAAGGTATCTAAATTCTTTTAAGTCAATCTACACCTCTGAAGTTTAGAAAGGGCGGGGTAAAGGTTTTTTACATAAATTTTCTTCGCCTTCAGCTCGAAAATTTATACAAAGCCCTTTATCTTTATAAAGTGTCGTTTACCTTTTTGAATGATTACCCCTTCTTTTGGAATAGTTATTTCTAAGTTTATATCTTTTACAATCTTTTTGTCAATAGAGACTCCTTTTTGCTCAATTACTCGCCTTGCTTCTCCTTTACTTTTTACGAGTTTACTTTCAATGAGTAGCTCTACGGCCGTGTATTTTTTATTTTTTACTTTGTATTCCGGAAGATTTTGAGGTGTTTCATGTCTTTGAAAAATTTTCTTAAAATTTTCTTCCGCTCTTTGGGCCTTATCTTGTGAATGGTATTGAGTTACAATTTCTCGAGCCAAAAGCATTTTAAGATCCCGAGGATTGACAGCTTCTTTTTTTAGTTTTCTTTCCATTTCTTTTATTTGAGACATAGGAATATCGGTGCAGATTTCAAGGCCATCTATAATCATTTCATCCGGCCAAGACATTATTTTACCATACATTTCTTGAGGTTTATCGTCTAAATTAATTACATTACCCTCAGTTTTACCCATTTTTTTACCAGTCGAATCAACTAAAAGTTTGGTGGTTAAGACAAGTTTTTCTTTATTTCTGAGTCGCTTCATTAAAGTTCGACCGCAAAGCATATTAAACATTTGGTCATTGCCACCGATTTCTAAATCAACATCTAAAACCACTGAATCATAGGATTGCATTAGAGGATAGAGAAATTCATGCAAATAAAGGTCTTTACCTGCTCTTATTCTTTCTTGAAACATATCCCGGGCTAGAGTTTGCTGAGCAGTAAAATAAGAAGCTAATTTCAGTACCTGGGTTAAATTTAGGTTAGATAGCCATTTAGAATTATATACAAACTCAGTCTTTTTTAGATCCAAAATTTTGCCGATTTGTTTTTTATATTTTTTAGCATTCTTCAATGCCTGTTTATGGGTTAAAGGAATTCTTGCGGCCATTTTGTCAGTAGGATCGCCAATTTGCGCCGTAAAATCACCGATTAAAATAATTATTTTGTGTCCCAAATCTTGAAATTCTTTTAATTTCCTTAAAATTATTCCGTGGCCAATATGCAATTTGCCGGTTGGATCAATACCATTATAAATTTTAAGAACTTTACCACTTTTTAAAGCCCCCTCTAACGCTTCTGGCGAGGGATATATAGCCTCTACTCCTCGAGTTAATGCCTTTTTTATTTTTTCTTCTTTCATATATGTAGAAGCCCCCTAAAACCGCCAAAATTTACGCTGAATCAGCGTTTAATCAGCGTAGAAATCAGCGACTTATCAGCGGTTTTAATTAAGATAATTTTCTAGTTTTTTGAGCCTTTCCTTTGCTTCATTAAGTTTTTCTTTTTCTTTTTCTATAATATTTTGAGGAGCTTTCCCTAAAAAATCTTTATTAGTCAATCTTTCTTCTATTTGGCTAATACATCTCTTTATTAACTCTATCTCTCTATTAACTCTGCCCCTCTCTTTATCTACATCAAGAGTACCCTTGAGAGGCAAATATATTTTTATTTTGTTTACAAAGGTTTCTAAAGATTGAGGCTCTTTTTTCCCTTTTATTTCAATTTTTATTTCTTTGAGGCGGGCAAGATTTTTTATAATCTCTTTTTCTTTTTTTATAACCTTTGTTTTTGCTCCTCCGTAAAGGATAGCAGAAATTTTTTTTTGAGGCGCTATTTTGTTCTCAGCCCTTAGGCCTCGGATAGAGGTTACGATTTTTTGAATTAAATTAAAATCTTCTATTATTTTTTTATCTACTTTTTTAAGTTTGACTTCTGGCCATTTTTGAATCATAAGCAAGTCTTCTTTTTTAGTAGAATTTGTTAAGTGAGACCAGATTTTCTCTGTAACAAATGGTGTAAAGGGATGCCAGAGAATAAGTAATTTTTCTAAAATGTAAAGTAAAATTTTATCTTTTTTTCCTTCGATTTTAGCAATTTCTAAATACCAATCAGCTAAGCGATGCCAAGTAAAATCATAGAGTTCTTCGCCTGCTTGTGAAAAGTTATATTTTTCTAATTCTTTTGAAGTTTTTTGAATTAAATTATCTAATTCTTCCAGAATCCATTTGTCAGATAGCGTAAGAGGAGTTGGTTTTTTATCTACCCTTCTTACTTTTTTGACAGATGATAAAATGAAACGTGAAACATTCCATAATTTATTAACAAAGTTTCTGAAACCAGCTATTTTTTCTTCATAGGGTAGAAAATCTGCGCCAGGAGAGGTACCGATTATGAGAGAGAGTCTTACGGCATCAGTGCCAAATTTTTTAATTACATCTAGAGGGTCAATAACATTTCCTAAGGATTTTGACATCTTTTTTCCCTTCTCATCGCGGATAAGACCATGTAGATAAACCTTCTTAAAGGGGACTTCCCCTAAAGCGTAGGTGCTCATAATAATCATTCGTGCCACCCAAAAGAATAGAATGTCATATCCTGTTTCCATTAGAGATGTGGGATGATAAGTTTTAAGATCTTTTGTTTTTTGAGGCCAGCCAAGAGTAGAAAATGTCCAAAGTCCGGAAGAAAACCAGGTATCTAAAGTGTCTGGGTCTTGTTTTAGATTAGTGCTACCACACTTGGGGCATTTCTTTGGCGCTTTCTGAGAGACAATAATTTTTCCACAGCCTTTATTTTTACAGTAATAAACCGGAATTCTGTGTCCAAACCAAATTTGTCGGGAAATGCACCAATCGCGCAAGTTTTCAAGCCAGCCAAAATAGGTTTTATTGAATCGATTCGGGATAATTTTTATTTTTCCACTTTTAACAGCTTTAATCGCTAATTCTTTGAGGGACGCTTTATATTTTGGAATTTTCTTATTGACATTAACAAACCATTGCTCTGAAGTTAAGGGTTCAATAGGAGTATGGCAGCGATAACAAACAGAAAGATTATTCTCATAATTTTCAATTTTTTCTATAAGCCCGAATTCCTCTAAGTCTTTAATGAACTTTTGACGACATTCTTCAACCAAGAGCCTGGTGTAGGGACCAGCGGTCTTCATCATTTTTCCATCTTGGCCAATGGTTTGTTTAACTTTAAGATTATACTTTTGAGCAAGATCAAAGTCTACTTGAGAATGAGCAGGGGTGACGCCGACCACTCCTGATCCAAATTCTGGGTCAATAATTTTATCAGCAATTACTTTTACCTCTATGTCTACTTTTCCTAAATTTACTTTTAGAATTTTACCAATGTATTTTTGGTACCGTTTGTCTTGAGGATGAACCGCAACGGCTGTGTCGCCTATTTTTGTTTCTGGTCTGGTGGTAGCGACAATAAAGGGGCCATATTTGAGATAATAGAGTTTACCAAGGCGTGTTA
>Ga0210051_1004276_pt1 | contig 14006 bp, 15 predicted proteins | sample CryGey092014_all_FD_185464 | JGI IMG/M metagenome (GOLD analysis project Ga0210051, IMG submission 185464) | Groundwater microbial communities from aquifer - Crystal Geyser CG23_combo_of_CG06-09_8/20/14_all (SPAdes) (version 2) | ecosystem: Environmental > Aquatic > Deep subsurface > Groundwater...
AAGAGGGGCAAGAGCAAAGATACAAAGTCGAGCAGTCCTACGCAGAAATGAAAAATTATCATGGACTACGAAGAAGCAAATATCTGGGATTAGAAAAAACCCACATCCAAGCCTGCTTAACAGCTACTGTTTACAATCTGAAACATATTCTAACTGACATCGCCCTTAATTTAACCAAAAGAAAACTTAACAACTCATTCGTCACCTGACTACACTAGGGTGAATTGCGTCTCAATTGGATAAAAACTCTCATAATTACAGAAAAAATGAGAGTCTAACAAAGAAAATCTCCAATCGAGACGCCATTTACTCTTATCCGAGTAAAATGGAGACTGAATGTTAATTGTTCAGTGATTATAACATTTATTTTAAAAAAATGAGTCCGATACAAGAACAAATGGATTTGCCGTTAGAAATAGAACCAAAGAAAAAAGAATTAACTCGAGAAGAAATGCATAAGATTTATTTGGAAGCAAAAGCTAGGGGTCCAGAAATGACTAAAAAGAGAAAAGAGGATCGAGAAAAAAGAACAAAAGAAGAATGGGAAAAAGAGATGACGAAGTTAAATAGGAAGAGATGGGAGGAAAATCATAAAGAAGGCGACGGAAGTGATTACGAAGAATATTTGGAAATGGAAAAAAATAATCCCAAGAAAGAGTTTAAAGTTGTATGGTCGATAGAAATGCCACTCTCGGGAAATAAAGATCGATATGGTGATTCAATAGAGGATAGTGTTTCTTTGGGAGATGATGGAAAGTGGAGAATTGAAAAAAGGGATGAAATTTCTGAAGAGCAAGCAGTGGAATATATCAGACGATATTTTGTAGAAGAAGAAGCCCAAAGATTAATCGAAGAGATAAAAAAACGCAAAATAGAAAATAATCTTTAACTTAAATAATTTATGCGAGAAGATATTCAAAAAACAAAGTTAGAAAAATTGGAAAACATAAAAAATTCAGGAATGGAACCATATCCGCAAATGTGTGAACGGACGATGACTAATGCACAGGCGTTGGAAAAATTCGATGACATAAGAGACGAAATAATTCTTGTTGGAAGAGTTAAATCCAATCGCTTGATGGGTAATGTGGTTTTTGCGCACATTGAAGATGGTAGTGGAAAAATCCAGTTGTTTTTGAGCAAGAAAATTGTGGGTGATGATTTATATAAACTGTTTGCTAAAAATGTGGAGACAGGTGATTTTGTCCAGGCCAAAGGCAAACTTTTCAAAACCAAACAAGATGAGAAGTCTTTGGAAGTGCGAGAATGGAAAATGCTTTCCAAAAACATCCGGCCAATTCCTACAGAATATTTTGGTTTGAAAGATGAGGAGGCCTTGCTTCGCAAAAGATATTTGGATTTGATGATGAATTCCGAAACCCGAGAAATTTTCAAAAAGAAAAATATTTTTTGGCAAACCATTCGCCAATTTTTATCGGAAGCTGGATTTTTGGAAATGCAAAATCCAGTCTTGGAAAATATTCCTGGTGGAGCGGATGCGGAACCATTTATCACTCACCATAATGCGTTAGATCGAGATTTTTATCTTAGAATTTCTTTGGAATTAGCGCTCAAGCGTCTTTTAGTGGGAGGATACGAAAAAGTTTTTGAAATTGGGAGATGTTTTCGCAATGAAGGAATTGATCGCGGGCATTTACAAGAATTTGATAATACGGAATTTTATGCCGGATACTGGGATTTGGAAAAAGGTATGGAATTTGTTGAAACAATGTATAAAAAGATTGTGCTGGCGGTAACAGGCGGATATGAAACAGAATATGAAGGCGAGAAAATAAATTGGGATATTGCTTTTCCTCGAGTGGATTATTTTTCCGAATTCAAGAAAGAAACCGGACTAGACTTGAAAGAGGACTTGTCCGTCGAAGCGCTTCGCGCGAAAGCGAATGAGCTTGGAATAAAATATGAAAAAAAATATAGTAAGGGGCGAATGATCGACACGATTTATAAAAAAACTGTTCGACCAAAACTTATCCAACCTTGTTTTTTGGTTGGTCATCCGATCGAGGTTTCGCCACTCGCTAAATCTGATCCAGAAAATTCAAAAAAAGTTTTGCGTATGCAACCTATGGCGGGAGGCGCGGAGTTGGGTAATGGATTTTCCGAACTTAATGATCCAATTGAACAGAAAAATAGATTCTTGGAACAAATGAAAATGCGTGAAGCGGGGGACGCTGAAGCGCAAATGATGGACGAAGATTTTATTGAAGCTTTGGAATATGGTATGCCACCAGCTTTTGGGTTTGGAATGGGTGAAAGATTCTTTGCCTTTATTATGAATCGTTCAGTTCGCGAGACGGTAATTTTTCCGTCGATGAAGGAGAAATAGAATCTAGCATTATACATAAAGAATTATACAGAAATTAATTCCAAAGCTTTAAAAATGATATGAAAATTTTAATTGGAACAAATAATAAAAATAAACTAGCTCAATATCGTCAAACATTGGAAAAGGATAGTAATAATTTGGAAATTTTGTCTCTTGCTGATGTTGGAATAACTTTAGATGTAGAAGAAGATGGAGATAATTTATTGTACAATGCGAAGAAAAAAGCTAAGGAGTATGCAGAGCTATCTGGTATGGTTACTATCGCGGATGACACAGGTCTTTTTATTGATGCCTTGGGCGGAGAGCCAGGCATTCATGCTAAGCGATGGGCAGCAGGAAGTGATCGGGATCGTTGTTTGAAAATAATTGAGAGATTAAGAGATGTTCCTGCTGACGAACGCAAAGCTAGATATGAAGCTATTGTGGCTTGCTATGATCCTGCTCGGAAAAAATTCTTTATTTCCAAATCAGAAGTCAGGGGATATATAGTAGATGAAATTAAGGGAGATAATGGCTTTGGTTACGATTCAATTTTTTTGGTTGAAAAATTTGGAAAAAGATTTGCTGAATTAACAGAAGAAGAAATAGATTCAATTAGTCATAGAGCTATTGGGACAAAAAAGATACTGATTAAATTGATAAGAAATGATTAAACCTCACCCCAGCCCTCTCCTTAGGAAGGAGAGGGAGCAAAAAAAGAAGGTAATGGCGTTTGGGACATTTGATGTGTATCACAAGGGACATGAGAATTATCTGAAGCAAGCAAAGAAGCTGGGGGAATATTTGGTTGTGGTGGTGGCAAGAGACAAGAATGTGCTTCGCATCAAGAAACAAGATACAAGAAACAAAGAACGAAAAAGATTGAAAGAAATAAAATTAAGTGGTTTGGCGGATGCGGTTGTGTTAGGAAATTTGAAAGATAGGTATAAAATAATTGAAAAATATCGACCAGATGTGATTGCGCTGGGGTATGATCAGGAAGTTGATTTGGTGGAACTTAAAGATAAATTAAAAAAAATTAATTTGAACGCAAAAATAGTTCGATTAAAATCATTCAAGCCAGAAATTTATAAATCATCTTTAATTATGAAGCATGTAACATAAGACATGTAACATAAATAAATTTAATTACTACTATTCGCCTATATATAGTAGTAAAATAAAATGAAAGAAAAAATTCAACAATTGGAAAATGAAATAAAAGTTTTACATGAAAATCCGATTGAAATAAAGTATCGTTTTTCTGAAACTGAGAACAAAGAATTTTTTGGTTTGTTTTGGAAGTTTCATATAAAGCCGGTGATTGAATATAGCAAGCAAATGGCTGAGAAATACAATGCTGATTATGAAGCCGTTTGGTTGGGAGCTATAATGCATGACATTTGCAGGTTAACAGAAGAAAATCCCCATGATGAATTAGGTTCAAAAAAGGCCTTTTCTGTTTTAATTGAAAAAGGTTTTAATGAAAATATAGCGAAAAAAGTTTCCAATATTATATTAACGCATCGTTGTAAAAAATTCCCACCTAAAACATTAGAGCAAAAAATTGTTGCATCAGCTGATGCTATGGCGCATTTTCTCTCGCCATTTTATTTGTGGCTTTTTCGTTATTCAAATAAAAATTTTGAAGAAAGCTTAGGGAAATATATAAACAAAATAGATCGTGATTTTAATGAAAAAATATTTTTTGCAGACGAAAAAGAAATGATTAAAAAGGAATATGAAGTTTTAAGAAAGTGGTTTGAATATAAAATATAAATTTATGAAAATTGTAATTTGTGGGAGTATGATTTTTTCAAAAGAAATGATCGAAATCGGAAATGAATTGACAGATGCTGGTCATGAAATTGTTCTACCAAGACACTCTGAAAAATATGCTAAACTCGGAATTTCTGATAACGAGATAGGAGAATCTGCAAAGAATAAAATCGAAAGCAATTTAATTCAAGATTATTTTGAAAAAATAAAAAACAGCGATGCTATTTTGGCTGTTAATTATGACAAAAATGGAATAAAAAATTATATCGGCGGGAATACTTTTTTGGAAATGGGATTTGCGCATGTACTTAATAAAAAAATATATTTATTAAATCCGATTCCGGAAATGGGATATGAGGATGAGATTGTAGCAATGCAACCGATAATCTTAAATGGGGATTTGAAAAATATTTTATAAAATATAATAAACTTAATCACTACCATTCGCCTATATATGGTAGTGAGAGCAGAATAGAATAAGAAATAAAATAAAAAATAATATTAAAAACAAAAATGGCTAAAGTTAAAGTGTATTCAATTGATAAAAAAGAAAAAGTTTATATAATTGATGAATTGTTCGAAGTTTTATCAGGCTTGAAAACTAAGCAAGAAATTATAGATTTTCTAATGGATTTGCTCACCCCGAGCGAAGTTTTGATGGTTGGTCGGCGGATACAAATAGCTAAGATGCTAGTGGCAGAAGAAAGTTATGAAATTATTCAGAAAAAATTGCGAGTGAGTCATATGACAATCAGCAAGGTGGAACACTGGCTAAAAGAAGATGAAAATAAGAGCAAATTTATTTCAAGTAAAATCAGAAGAATAATTAAAAATAAATTAAGCGAAAAAGAAAAAACAAAAAACAGAAACGGACTGAACAGATATGCGCACCATCGATTGTTAAAAAATTTACTAAAATAAAACTACTACCATTCGCCTATATATGGTAGTAGATAATTTTTAGAAAAATAATTACACTGGATATATAAAAGAATATATAAAAATATAAGAGAATAAATTATATAAAATGAAACAAATTTATGGAACAATCACAAGAAACACAAAAGCAAGGAAAAGAACAAAAAATTATTGAACCGGAAAAAAGAAAAGGGGCGGAGGTTATTGATCTTGATCAAAAAAGACAAGAAATGCGGGAAAGGAAGATACAAAAAGAATATGCGCCAATTTTTGAATTTAGAAAAAAAATTTATGCGCGAGATATTGCACAAAATCAAGCTAGGGAAGTGATGCTTTCAAATTTAGAAACGCATAATAAGATAGTTTTAGATGACGCGATTAATTTAATTGAAAGCGAAAAACTTTCTCCAGAGGATCGAGTAGCGACGATCATTGCTATTATTATGCATGATAGTGGAAAACTTTCTTCGGATATTCTTAGCCACCATGAAAAAGGAATTGAATATGTAGATGAAATGTTTGGTAAAATGGAAAAAACCGAACCTGAATTTGAAGGAATAAGGTTAACTGATGAAATTAGGCAAAAAATTATTTGGGCGATTGAGCGACATATGAATCATCCATACTTAGTGGGTAGAAATGGTGGAGAAAAATTTCCTGAGCCAGAAAACAGTGTTGACAAGGTAGTATTTGACGCAGATATGTTGGCGAATATTGGATTTAAAAATATTGGTTTTCGTTTGGCGAGTGAAGATTATTTAAGAGAAGATAAACAGAAAGCAATTGAAAGCAGGACAAATTCTATTGAAGAAACTTTTAAAAATGTAATGCAAGATGTGGTTAAATTAGATGGTATAGTCCTTTCTTTTTCAGCAAAAAAAGTTGCTAAAGAAAGAATTGAAGATGCAAAAAGAATTTTTGATTATTTGAAAGAAAATAAAATATTTAAAAATATATTAGAAAAAGTTTCTAATATTTCAGAAAAATTAGAAAAAGATAGGAAAATGGAAGATAGTAGCGTAATTCTGACTAAGAACTTATTAAATGAGGAAATTAGCAAGGCCGGAATGGCGCTTGGAATTGATGATAAAACTTTAGATAAATTAAAAATGTAAAAATTGACAATGTGATAAAAAAGTGATAACTTTCATTGAATTTCAATAGAAGAGTTTTTTAAAAATAAAATCTAGAAATAAAAAGGAGGACAGAATGATTTATAGCTTTATGGCTAAGGATGACGAGTATGTTCTTGTCATCGAATGGGCCAGCGGAAAGGCAAGTGTTTTTTCTTCTCGGCGTGGAAAATGGGTGCGAAATGATCGAGCGGTTTTTTGCAAAATTATTTGTGCTGATCAAAATTGCATTCAAGCTATAGGTAATCGCCCAGAAGTAGGTCTTAGGCTGGTTTTGTATGTTTGGGAAAATAAAAAATGGGAGATCTCTTATATTAGCAGAGAAATCGAGGAGGTTGTAATTTCTGAAGATGAATAAATAAAGCCTGACAGGAAATTTCCGTCGGGCTTTTTTTATTTAAAAACCTGTGGTATATTGAATGAAGAGGTAATTATTTACGTAGTTTAAATATATGTTAGATATAAAATTTATTCGGGAGAATGCGGACAAAATAAAAGAAGCGATTAAGAATAAGAATATCGATTTAGATTTGAATGGGCTTTTGGAAACGGACGGAAAAAGATTGAGAGCTTTGCAATATATTGAAGAATTGAATGCGGAAAAAAATGTGCTCAATGATTTGATTCAAAAATCGCAAGGGGACGAGCGAAAAACTTTGATCGAGCAGGGGAGGGCGGTCAAAGAAAAAATGGCGATTGCGGAGCCGGAATATTCGGGGATAAAAAAACACTTTGATGATTTGATGGTAAAGGTGCCAGTGATTCCAGCGGAAGATGTGCCGGTCGGAAAAAGTGAAAAAGAAAATATGGAAATTTATGCTTGGGGAGAAATTCCAAAATTCGATTTTGAGATAAAGGATCATATTCAACTTGGAAAAGATTTGGATATCCTAGACCTAGAAAGGGGTGCGAAAGTTTCCGGTTATCGCGGGTATTATGTGAAAAATGAAGGCGTGAGTTTGATGATGGGATTTATGATGTATGCTTTGCAAAAAATGATAGCAAAGGGATATTCTCCAATGATTGTTCCAACCTTAGTCAAGGAATTCCCATTGTTTGGCAGTGGATATTTCAAAGGTAAAGAATATAATCCGGAAATTGATGAAATTTATCAAGTAGCTTCTTCAGACAAAGAAGCAGACGGAGAAATAAGTCGGGATAAAAAATTTCTCGTAGGCACAGCCGAGCCTTCACTGTTAGCATATCATTCTGGAGAAATTTTGAAGGAGGAAGATTTGCCAATGAAACTTTGCGGATATTCACAATGCTATCGTAGTGAGATTGGTAGTTATGGCAAAGACACAAAAGGATTGTATCGTGTGCATGAATTTATGAAAGTGGAACAAGTTATTTTGTCAAAAGCTAACATTGAAGAATCTGATGCGTTGCAACAAGAGATGGTGGGAATTTCTAAGGAAATGCATGAAGAATTGGGATTGCCATACCGACAACTAAAAATTTGCACGGGAGATATGAGCGCAGGGAAATATAAAATGTTTGATATCGAAGCATGGATTCCTAGTCGAAATGGCTATGGCGAAACTGGATCAGCTTCCAATTTTTTAGATTGGCAATCAAGAAGATTGAATGTGAAATATGTTGATAAAAACGGAGAGAAAAAATATGTCTATATGCTAAACAACACCGCACTAGCGTCTCCTCGAACTTTCATTTCAATCATCGAAAATTACCAACAAGCTGATGGTTCAGTTCTTATTCCGGAAGTTTTGAAAAAATATATGCCGGAGGGAATGGAGAAAATTATTAAGAAATAATAAGTTAATTAAATAAAAAAATAAAATGAAAAAACTAAAAATTGTCGCGATGGCGACGGGGATTCTGCTTTTGGCAGGATGTGGGAATAAGCCGGCGGATAAGACTGGTGAAAAAGGTGTGAAAAATAAAAATGGCGTTATGACTGAAACGCAAGCTGAAAAAGGCGGAGTAATTAGCTCCATCAAAGATGCGATGGGACTGGGGAAAGCGATGAAGTGTGAATATAAATTCAAAGGCGAGGGTGGAGATATAACTTCGACAGCGTATGTCAATGGAAAAAAATATAAAGCTGAATCAACTGTGATGGGGAAAAAACAAATTGTTATTTTTGACGAAACTACGATGTATTCTTGGGGAGAAGGTGAAAAAACTGGAATGAAAATGGAAAAAACTTGTATGGAAGAAATGAATAAAAATCTTCCAAAAGGCGATACTACTTCAACTCCAAACATTAAAACTGATGAAGAATTTTTTGATGATGCCACGGATGTGAGTTGCGTTCCATATTCTGGTGCCGATTTTTCAGTTCCAACTGATGTTATTTTCACTGATCAATGTGAAATGCTTAAGGGAATACTAAACAGTATGCCAACTGGAGTCAACATTCCAAACGGGGTAAATATTCCGCAACTACCGTAAGCGCATAAATTAAATTTTCAACCATTCAACCATATATGGAAGAAAAAAAAGAAAAACAAATTCTCAAATTTCCTGCAGGGTTTTTGTGGGGCACAGCGACTAGCTCTCATCAAGTTGAAGGAAATTGTAAAAATAATTGGACTGCCTGGGAAAAAGAAAATGCTCAGCGTTTGGCGAGCGAAGCGAAAGATAAATGGCAAGATTGGCAACAAGAAAAATTTCCTGAAATGTTTGATTCGCAAAATTATATTTCTGATCAAGCTTGTGATCATTATAATAAATTTGAAGAAGATTTTGATTTAGCAAAAGAAATTGGGAATAATGCTCATCGATTTTCAATTGAATGGAGTCGGATTGAGCCGGAGGAAGGAAAATTTGATGAAAAAGAAGTTGAACATTATCGAAAAGTAATTTTAGCTCTACGCGAGCGGGGAATGGAACCATTTGTGACACTGTGGCATTGGACGGAACCTGTTTGGTTTTGTGAAAATGGCGGATGGACAAATAAAAAATCAGTTGCTTATTTTGAAAGATTTTCTAAAAAAATAGCCGAATCACTTAAAAATAATGTTAAATTTTGGATTGTAGCGAATGAACCGAATGTTGGTTTAGGATTTGGATATTTTTTAGGATTTCAACCTCCAGGAAAAAAAGGTCCAATTAATTTCTTAAAAGCTTATTTTAATCTTCTGAAAGCTTATAAAAAAGCATATCTGGCAATTCATGAAATAGATGGAAAAGCACAAGTTGGTTTCGCACATAGTTTTGTTCCGTATGAATCAGATATTTTTTGGCCAATCGGAAAATTAGTTATTTTTGTGGGTGAATATTTTAGCAAATATTTTGTTCGAAAAAATGAGGGATATTTTGATTTTATTGGATGTAATTATTATTTACGGCATTCGATTTCTTTGAAGAAAAAAACTTTTTTGAAAGAAAATATTAGCGATTTAGGTTGGGAAATTTATCCTAAAGGAATATATGATACTCTGATAAGATTAAAAAAATATAATTTACCAGTGTATATTACTGAAAATGGAATAGCTGATTGTTCGGATGAAAAGAGAGGAAAATTCATAAAAGATCATTTGCAATTTATTCATCAAGCTATTTCGGAAGGAGTTGATGTTCGAGGGTATTTTTATTGGTCGCTTATGGATAATTTTGAATTCCCAGATGTTAGAGGCTTTTGGCCAAGATTTGGACTAATTGAAATTGATTTTGAAACACTAGAACGAAAACCAAGAAAGAGTTTTTATGAATATGGGAAGATTTGCAAGAATAATATTTTAGAAATTTAAATATGCTTCTAGGATTTTCTTCAGGTTGTCTATATAAAACTCAAAAGAATGTTTCAAGAGAGATTTTTGATATTATTCGAAACACAGGAGCTAATGCTATTGAGGTTATGTGCAGGTTTGATGATAGTATTGAAAAATTACTTGATGAATTTCCTTCCAATTATTTTTCTGGGTTTGATTATGTTTCACTCCATGCTCCCAAAATGATTATGCGCGGAACAAAAGAAACCTTTTCGTTAATTGAAAAAGTTCAAAATAAATTTAATTTTAATCTCATTGTTTTTCATCCAGACGAAATAACTGACTGGGATGTTTTCAAAAATTCAAAAATTCCAATTGGTTTCGAAAACATGGATAACCGAAAAAAGTCACACAAAACGCTTGCAGATATGAAAAAAGCTTTTGAAATTATTCCGAATGCAAAATTTGTTTTAGATGTTAATCATGTCTTTACTAACGATCGAACAATGAGGTTGGCGAAAGATTTTATAATAAATTTTTCTGATAGACTTGCAGAAATTCATTTGAGCGGGTTTGAAACATTGCATGAGCCCCTGTTTAAAACAAAACAAAAAGAAATAATAGATGTTATTCCGGATAAAAATTTACCAATTATTATTGAAAGTGTATGCGAGGTAATTGAGGATATGGATGAGGAGTTTTTTTATGTGAAAAATTTTCTAAAGAATAAATTTAAATCATAATTTAACTTAGTTAGTATTTATAAGATTAACTGAAATGGATGATTTGACGATATTTTTGGTTGTGGTAAAATATCTTTATGAACGAAGAAAATAAAAATTTAATAGAAGAGGTTAAAAAGCATTTTGATGTGAAAACAGAAGAAGCTAAAAAGCATTTTGATGAAAAGACAGAAGAGGTTAAAAAGCATTTCGACCTTAAAACAGAAGAAACTAAAAGGCACTTTGATGTTGTGGCTGAAGAACTCAAGAGTCAATTTAAAGTTTTTGGAGAACAATTGGCAACTGTTTCAGAAGATGTGACGATGCTAAAAGAAGATATGGATTATGTAAAGTCTAATTTAGTTGATAAAAGCGAGAGATTTAAGGAAATTAATGAAGTGGCTGATAATCACGAAAAACGCCTAATTAAATTGGAAAAAATTTCATTAATGAAGACATAAAATTTAGCTATTGACAGGATTTATAAATTTGTATAATATAGACAGTACGAGTTGCATATAATTATTAAGTCCAAAAAGGCACAATAATTTAACTCAAAAAATTACTTTAAAATTCGGGTGAAACAAAGATACATCTTTGTGCATTATTATATTGGTGCGTGAAGATGTGTTTTTTGTTCCCGCCTCACCGGCGGGCAAGCATAAGACAAGAACTTTAACAATTTAATTAATCACAATTTTTTGCGATTAGTCCCTTGTCCCGATTTTATTGGGATAAGTTAAGAGTCTATTTAAATTAGAAAAATTTATTTTTCTTTTCAATATCTAATTTTTTGACCCGTCTTCGTCTTGCTTTGCAAGGCTTCGGCGAGGTCTAATAAAATTAGCTCCGACATAATGTCGGAGAATTTTATTGAGAGTTTGATCCTGGCTCAGGATGAACGCTGGCGACGTGGATAAGGCATGCAAGTCGAATGTGTGTCTCACTGCGTTCGACACACACGCAGATATAGCGCAGATTATAACGCGGATAAAACGCTGATGGAAAAACATCGGCGTAAAATCAGTATATAAATCAGCGATAAATCAGCGATGTGTGACGAGCGAAGCGAGGCACACATGGCAAACGGGTTAGTAATACATAGGAACATACCCCTAAGTCGTGAATAACTTGGAGAAATCCAGAATAATACACGATAATCTCTACGGAGTAATGGTTTACCGCTTAGGGAGTGGCCTGTGTCCTATCAGCTAGTTGGTGAGGTAATGGCTCACCAAGGCTATGACGGGTAGGGGGCGTGAGAGCGTGATCCCCAACATTGGAACTGAGACACTGTCCAAACACCTACGGGTGGCTGCAGTCGAGAATATTCCACAATGGGCGAAAGCCTGATGGAGCGACGTCGCGTGCGGGATGAAGGCCCTTGGGTCGTAAACCGCTTTTCTAAAGGAAGAAATTGTGTCTCACTGTTATTTGGTGTAACAATTTTTAAATTTTTAATTTTATAATTTTGTAAATAAATCTTAATTTTTGAATTTTTAAACATTAAGACATTAAAAATTATTTAAAAATTAAAAATTGGAAATTAAAAATTTTAAGGCGGAATTCCTCTTTTTCGGGAATGACTGACACAAAATAATAGTGAGGCACGATTTGACGGTACTTTAGGAATAAGAGGTTGCTAACTCTGTGCCAGCAGCAGCGGTAATACAGAGACCTCAAGCGTTATCCGGATTTATTGGGCGTAAAGAGCATGTAGGCGGATATATTAGTCAGATGTCAAATCTTCGAGCTCAACTCGAAAACTGCATTTGAAACGGTATATCTTGAGGAAGTGAGAGATCAATGGAATGTATGGTGTAGCAGTGAAATGCGTTGATATCATACGGAACACCAAAGGCGAAGGCATTTGATTGGCACTTTTCTGACGCTGAGATGCGAAAGCGTGGGTAGCGAATGGGATTAGATACCCCAGTAGTCCACGCCGTAAACGATGCATACTTGGTATTACGAGAATCGACCCTCGTAGTGTCGTAGCTAACGCGTTAAGTATGCCGCCTGGGAAGTACGAGCGCAAGCTTAAAACTCAAAGGAATAGACGGGGATCCGCACAAGTGGTGGAGCATGTGGTTTAATTCGACGACAAGCGAGGAACCTCACCAGGGCTTGAAACCTAGCTACATTGTATAGAAATATACAAGCCTTCGAGGGTGCTAGGCAGGCGTTGCACGGTCGTCGTCAGCTCGTGTCGTAAGATGTTCTGTTAAGTCAGGAAACGAGCGCAACCCCTATCGTGTGTTATTATGTCACACGAGACTGCCCAGAACTTTGCACATTAGTGCAAAGTCGCAGATAAACGCAGATAAAAGCGGATAATCCGCATAATCAGCGTGAATATCTACTGAATCCGCGACTTTGCGAACGATAGTGAGCAAAGTTCTGGGAGGAAGGCGGGGATGACGTCAGATCAGCGTGGCCCTTTGACGCCCTGGGCTACACACGTGCTACAATGGCCATTACAAAGGGTTGCTAAGCCGTAAGGCGGAGCTAATCCCATAAAGATGGTCTCAGTTCGGATTGAGGTCTGCAACTCGACCTCATGAAGCCGGAATCACTAGTAATCGTGAATCAGCCATATCACGGTGAATACGTTCTCGGATCTTGTACTCACCGCCCGTCACACCAAGAGAGTCGGTAACACCGGAAGACTCCGAATTAAATCGGGGGCTAGGGTGGGATCGATGATAAGGGTGAAGTCGTAACAAGGCATCGGTAGGGGAACCTGTCGATGGATCACCTCCTTTCTAGGGAGAATTTGACAATAATCCAGAGATGTGTCCTAATTTAAAGTTATATCCGTCAAAAGATATAATGGGATGCATTGGTTATTGTCCGGCGGTCGACTCCGACTTTACGTCGGAGAACGCCAATGCCAATCAGAGCTATATGAATCTGAAGTGTATTTTAGTACAGTGCATGTTTAGACTTTGGACTAATCGCATAAGATTGTGAAAATTAATTTTTTGGACTTTTATCCGCCGATGAGGCGGAAAGCGCAAAAAATTGGGATACAAAAAAACAAAAATACTCATTTAGAGTGTTTTTTGCTTTTTTGTTTCGTAGTTTTTTGAAATAACCGCAATCCGCAACGCCGAGTTGCTTAACATTAACAATGAAATAAGGAGGTAATAGTGGATAGTATAAGTAAGTTTGAAAAGCAAAATAAAGATTCCTTTAAAAAGTTAAGAAAATTTCTTTTTTTTGCTTGCACGGCGTATGTTGTTTTTTGGCTTAATGGCATTTAATTGTTGGTAAAAAATATAAAATAGTTACCGTTTTTTCAAATTTTTTAAATACAGAAACCAGTATAAAAATCTCTCTCGCTTGTAACTCGGTATGCCTCGGTGTCTGCGATAATGTTCTTTTAAATCAGAAAATATTCCGCCATCAATTTTGTTTGTGTCCTTAGGTAAATTTAGAATATCTAGAT
>Ga0210051_1004277_pt1 | contig 14005 bp, 16 predicted proteins | sample CryGey092014_all_FD_185464 | JGI IMG/M metagenome (GOLD analysis project Ga0210051, IMG submission 185464) | Groundwater microbial communities from aquifer - Crystal Geyser CG23_combo_of_CG06-09_8/20/14_all (SPAdes) (version 2) | ecosystem: Environmental > Aquatic > Deep subsurface > Groundwater...
AATCCTTCTAACATAAATGAATTAAAAGAAAGTATATACAATGGGCTTGAATTAATAAGCATCTACCTTAAAGAAGTTGGTAAAAAAGCAGATTTAGATATTCCATTGATAATAAGCAGGAATTGTACAATAGAAGATATTTGTAACAAACTTCATAAGGATTTTGTCACAAAGTTCAAGTTTGCGCGTGTCTGGGGAAAATCTGCAAAGTTTGGCGGGCAGATGCTAAGGCTAAAGCATAACCTTTTGGATGGGGATATTGTTGAGATTCATTTAAGATAAACTTTTAAGATAGTCTTTTTTGTATTTGAAATTATTTTTTTTTGATAGTTTTGATATTGCCCTATCAATTCTAGAGCCATACTGTGCTGCTGTTTTTTTCCTGAATGCAAACTCCCTCGACAGCCCTAAATCAACTGCAATTTCACGCAGCAGATATTTTCTTATTCCCTTTTTTATTTTGTATGTTGAAGGAAGGTTCATTGCTGACTTTATGACTGCCTCATCAAGAAAAGGGGTTATTAATTTTGTTTTTTGGTTTTTTGATATTATAAAATCTCTTTTTAAATCCTTGAAAAGGTTATGAAGGCTTGACCAGCATTCTTTATTTACATCTTTTGTATTTTCAAACCTGCTGTATCCTGCAAACATCTCATCAGAGCCCATTCCAGTAATTAAACAATTTACAGAATCTTCTTTTGCAAGCTTTATTCCTGCATAAAGCACAGAGCCGACTCCAACATTTACAATATCTGCCTGTTTTAGTATCTTAATAACTTTTTTTATTATTTTTTCTGCTTTATCCAATTCAAGGGTTAGTGTTTTTAGCTTTAGGTTAAGAGCCAAAGCTGTTCTTTCTGCCCACTCAAGGTCTTTGGAGTTTTCCAGGCCAATTGAATAACAAGTGAAGTTAAGATTTAGTTTTTTGCATATCAATGCGATTATTGAGGAATCTATACCTCCAGAAAAAAGAATTCCAAATTTCTTTAAATTATATGTTCTTTTTTTGATCGCTTTTATGAGACTCTTTCTCACTAGTTCCTTGCATTTTTCTTTATCATCTTCTGTTTTCTCTGTCTTTAAACTATTGATGTATTTATTCCATTCATCTTGGCTAATGAGTTTTTTATTTTTAATTACGCCTTGCATTTCCATGTTTTTATCAAAAATTTATAGAGTTTAAAAATATGTCTTTTTTTGACTATATTTATTGTTGTATATAATTGTTCAGCGGCACATTTGAAAAAATAATATTTTAGCTTTCTATAGCTTTCTAGCAACACTTTTTACATATATAACCTTGCACATGCTGAGATTAACTATTCCCAACCTTGTTTATCTAACTTAGATACCTCCCTCTCTAATGAAGAACTGTAAAAAGTCTCTTTTCCGCCACATTTAGGGCAATCAAATCTAGCTAATTTAAATTTTGCTGCTTTCTCTCTATTTGGATAAAAATTTTTCAAAGCTAATTGATACTGTAAGAATATTAATTCTGCAAAATCATCAGTAAAATTTAATTGTTTTCTATAACCGCATGAAGTACATTCGTGACCCTTATATTCATCTCTTACTAATTTATCCATTTTTTACCTCCTTTAAATTTTCTTAAATTACTTATTTATTAGTAAGTAGTAAGAAAGAGTTATTTAAATAAATTTTTAGAATATTTTACTTAAAAAACGAAAGATTTATATAATATATACTTATATTAAGTATTTATTATGGCAATGGATATAGTCTATGGAAAAAAAGTAAAATTAGATAAAAAAGATAAAAAAATTCTTGAAGCATTGTATGAGGATGGTAGAATGCCAATAAGCAAAATAGCTAAAAAAACAGGCTTACAAAGAGACAGCATCAATTATAGAATCAAAAAAATGTTGAAAGAAAATGTTATTTCTTTTATAATTCCAATCCTAAACCCGCCAAAGATGGGTTTCCCAACAATAAATTATGTAAACTTTGAACTACAAAATCTTGATGAAGAAATTGAAGGAAAATTTATTGGTTTTTTAAAACAACACAAAAACGTAATTTATATTGCTTCTTTATCAGGAAGACGGGATTATCTAATAACAATAGCTGCAAGGGACCCGGGACATTTTCATGAAATCTTAAAAGAAATAAGATCAAAATTCCCTTCTATAATCAAAGAATATGAAACTTCTACAATAATAAAAGAACCAAAGTATGATAGAATGGTTGGTTTAGTCGATTAATTCCAAAAGTTTTGAATAAATTATTGAAATTTAGAATACCAAGATTCATATCTTTTAGTTCTATTCCCACCAAACCATTCACCTTGGCTAATCAAGTTTCCATTTTTAACTATCCCCTGCATTTCCATGTTTTTATCAAAAATTTATAGAGTTTAAAAATATGTCTTTTTTGATTAAAATCCCAAAAGAATAAATATAAGTAATCAAAACTGGCTATTGGTGATAGTTATGGAAAAAAAAGCAAGCAAAGAGGAGATAATAAGCTTTCATAAAGGCGCATTAACAACATTAGCAAAGGAAAGACAGGAATTGGCCAGAATGTTAAGTATTGTTGAGCAGCTTATGCAGATGCATGTAAAGTCATTGCAGGAGTTAGGAGTTGACCTCACAAAAGAGATTAAAAAGGAGATAAAACCAGCCAAAAAGCCAAAAACACCCATAGAAGATATAATTTAACAATTAAAAATTTAATCTTTTTATTATTCTGATTAATTTACCTTAATCCACTAAACAAATAATCAACAGCATAGAAAAGCTTTTGGTCAATAGGATTTTCATATAACCTTACTTCTCTTCTTAATCTTTGGAGAAACTTGTACTTTTTGTGGTTTGCTTCTCTTTTTTCAGCTATTTCATCATCTTTTTTTGTCCTTAATTGAAGTTCTATCAGGGTACTATTATGTCTAATCTTAACATGCACTCCCCTATATTCATTTGCTTTTGCATGTTCTCTGTAGTCTTTTATATCAACAATTCCATTATTTGTTTCATTTTTTTTACGTTTAGGATTGTGTGTAAAATGGCTTGTATAGTCCTCTTCCTCAAAATAACTTGCAACTCCCCTGATAAATTTATCAATAGAATCCTCATCTTTAAAAACAATCCTTGCTCCATACATATCTGAACCCAATATTGATTTTGAAATCCCATAAACCTTATGTCCTTCAACAACACTTCCTATTCCTTCATGAATATAATCTTCCCTTCTGTTTGTTCCAAGCATATCATCTATATATTTAGGGATTCTTTCATCAAACAAATTCTCGTCTTTTTTTCCTGTTTTAATATCACATAAATAATCATGTATTTTTTCTACAAGCTTATTAAACTGCCTATCACTCATTTGTTCTGGATTTTGGTGATATTTTTTATCAGCACACTTATAAAGAGCCTTTTCATAAATATTAAGAGGAATAGGATCAATTCCAATTATTGCATCCAAAATTTTCTTGCTCAAACGTTTTGATATTTTTACTCTTGCATTAACTGAATCAATATAAGGGGGACCATTTCTTGGCTTGTTATTTTTACCCTTTTCTATTTCAAATCCTTTTTTGTAGATAACTTTTTCATAAATATATGACTGTTTGATATCAATGTCAAAATATTTTCTTATTTCCTCAAGGGTAAGCTCTTTAAATCTTTCAAATACTCCTTCTGCCTTCAAAATTTCATTTAATGTAAATTTCCAGTCTGTCAGACTATTCATATCCTCTTTTTTTTCTTCATCAAGTATTATTTCTAATGGAAGTTGTTTTATTCCATATTTATAGTAAATTATATTAAAAGAAGTTTCAGTGCCTAATATATGTCTGTTTAGCATAACAGGGTTTACTACTTCATCTAAAAAATTAATAAGATTCCTTTTATTGTATATTGATATTTCTTCATATTCTTTTGTTATTTTATTGATTTGATTTTTAATTGGTAATTTTTCTATTTTGTTTCTTATTTCAGTCTTTGTTTGATCATCAAGAGATTTAAAATTTTTACCTTTATTTAAAATCAATCCAGAGGTATTATCATATATCTCTTTTATTAAATATTCAATATCACTATTAATATTTTTAAAGGACTTTCCTAAATTAATATTAATATTCTTTTTTACATTTTCCTCAGACTGTAGGATATTATCTAACACTATCTGGCTAGATGTTTTTTTCTTATTTTTCTTTCCCATGTAGGATATTATAATTCTATTCTTTATAAATCTTTCTATTTTTTACTACTAATAAGTAACATTAATATCATAGTTACTCTGTTTCAAGGTTGTACTTAAACCTGCGGGCCTTTGGAACATAATTAAACACTTTTCCATCCTTATACTTGCCTGTGCCTAGAAAATCATTCTCATGCTTCAGTATTACAAAGCCCCTGTAATCACCCTCTGCATCAATATCCTGGCCCTTGAGCCAGTCCATGGCCTGCTTCTTGTTTAGCTCAACAAAATTCTTTTTGGCCTTATTGCCAATCATCTGAGAGCCCTCTATGCTTAATCTTAGCTCATTGCTCTTAATCTCTCCGAAGTAAAGGCCGATTGAATTAATCCTTAATTTTTCAAGATTTAAATTAAACACTTCTTTATTGACAAGAAATAACTTATCCTCGTTGTTCATAAGAAAAACAAGCTCTGTGCTGAAATCAGCCCCCCATTGTTTTTTTATCAATGCAAGTATTTCCTTTATCTTCTTCCTGTTTAATATTTTAAGCTTTAACATAATATAACCAAATTAAATAGTTTATTTATATCTTTTGATAAAAATTAAGAGCCCAAAATTCTCTTTTTTTTACACTTGTATAATTCCATATCTTTGTTTAACAAAGGGATTAATACATTCTGATAATATTCCCATCCTTCTGTATCTGGTTTAAATATCCAATAAATTTTTGTGTTGCGGACCATCTTTTGGGTAAATGCATAAAATGCTCCTTTCTTCATTTTTGCTTCTGGGTTTCCTGAAAGAATAAGTTCTGTATCGCCATCAACTTTTTTTATTGAATTCCAGTCAGATGTTAATACTTCATAAGACCAATGTATGCCATAAAGATTAAGTAAATCATGAGTTAAGTTCATCTTTTTATGAATTATTGGGTATACAATAAAATCTTTATGCTTACTTATGGCAGAATTAACTAAGAAAGATTCTGAATTAACTACTTCATTCAGATAGTTTATTCTCTTTAGCCCTTTTTTTGTTAATAACTCTTCAATAGTTAATTCCATACAAGAAATTTAACTAAGAGATATATAAATATAACTAAAAGTTATAGTCCCCATGATTCTTTTTCCTTTCTCATCATTACTGCAATCTCTTTTAAGAGAGTTATTTCCCCTTCTGTCAGATGTTTTTTCAGCTCTTTTAGCTTTTTGAAATCATTTTCTGGAATTACAGAATAGAGTATATCACCTTCATTTATTTGCCTTCCTACAGTAACCTTATCCAAAGATATAGCAACTTGCTTCCCTTTTTCAGCTTCTTTAACACTCTTTTTTTCAGACTGAATGCTTTTTATTGTTGTGATATGAATAACATCTTTCATCAGCTGCATATTGGTTTTTATTTTGCCCTCAAGAATATCCACTCCAACAACTGCAGGGCTATTCTGCCTGAAAACATAGCCAGGCATTATTTTAAGTTTGCATGGCCTAACCAGAATATCCACTTCTGATGCCTCGCGCCTTTTTTTCTCGCCTACAACCCATTTTTCAAAGTCTTCTATCAGCTTATAGATTATATCGCTTGTAAAAATCTTTACTTTTTCTGATTTTGCATCATCATTCAAGGATACGTTAAATCCAATAACAACAGATTTTAACGGGTCTTTTTCATAGTTGCTCTTTGCATCAATTACATCTTTTTTTGATATATTGCCAATTGATGCTTTCCTTATCTCAATATTTTTTTCCCTGAATATGATTATTAATGCCTCAAGAGAGCCAAGTGAATCTGCCTTTAGGATAATGCCCTGCTCATCTGTTTCAATTATAACCTCTGACACTAATTTCTGGATTTCCTGCTTTGTTTTCTCAAGAGAATCTTCTGAACTGGACATTAACGGCATTCCGGCAACAACATTCTCTATTTCAGTTGCAGATATCCTTAAGCATCTGGCAGCACATACCTTATCAACCTGCTTAAACTTTGCTTTCTTGTCTCTTATCTCTGATAGTGGCATTGGCTCAAACAATGCTTTTGCCTTTGTTACAACTGGATTTTCAATTCCGCCAATAACAATTATATCATCTTTTTTTAATGTGCCGTCATAGATAATAACATCTAATGCTACACCAAGACCCTTTCCCTCCTTAACTTCCAGTATGGTTCCTTTTGCAGGCCTGTTAATATCACATTCCAAACTGCCTTCAAGATACTTCTGCGCAAGCCCTGTCAGAACCATTAACAGCTCTGGAATTCCTTCTCCTGTTTTTGATGAAATAGGGATTATTGCTATTTCTTTTGTGTAATCTGATACGCGGTCAAAGCGCTCGCTTGCAAATCCAAATCCATACAGCTTGCCAACAAGCTCGTAAAGTTTTATGTCAATACTTTTCTGTGTGTCAGGTCCTTGTTTGGAAATATTTTTTAGTATATTATCCTTAGCTGAGTTCCATCCGGGCAATAAGTCTATTTTATTTGCTGCAACAATAAAAGGGGTCTTCTGCTGTTTTAATATCTCAACTGCCTCCTCTGTCTGCGGCTTAAATCCCTCATTAATGTCAACAACAAGAATTGCAATATCAGCAAGATTTCCCCCTCTCTTTCTTAAATTTGTAAATGCAGCATGCCCTGGAGTGTCTATAAACAATATCCCTGGAATTGTGAATTTTATTTTCAGTGAGTCAAGCAATGGCCCGCATATATTTTTTATTGTTTCAAGTGGAACAAGTGATGCTCCAATTGCCTGTGTTATTGCTCCTGCCTCTCCTTTGGTGATATTGCTATGCCTGATGTAATCAAGCAGGCTGGACTTTCCATGGTCTACGTGGCCCACAACAGTGCATACAGGAGATCTGATAGTATTCATCTTAGCTGATAGTAAATTATATTCACTTTTAAAGCTTTCCAAAAGCTTTATATTAAGCCTTAATTCTTATATTTTCTATGAAAATAATACAAGAAGGCAAAGCAAGAATAAAAACATACACAGCTGAAACAGTATCAAGAGATATGCCTGTGTTTTACAACCCTGCTATGAATTTTAACAGAGATATAAGTGTTTTGCTGTTAAATTCAGTTGATAAAAAGAATATGCAGATTGCCTTGCCATTGGCTGCAACAGGAATAAGAGGAATAAGGTTTCTATTGGAATTGAAAAAAAGTAGCATAAAGAGCATTTCATTTAATGATAACAGCACAGAAGCAGTTAAGTTGATAAAAGCCAATTTAAGGTTAAATAAAATTAAGTCGAGCAAGAAAATTAGTATATCAAACCTCGATGCAAACCTATTTATTTTAAATTCAAAGGGATTTGATTATATTGACATTGACCCATTCGGCTCGCCAAACTTTTTTTTGGACAGTGCAATAAAAAGGCTTGGCCGTGAGGGAATTCTTGCTGTGACTGCAACTGACACTGCGGCATTGTGCGGAACCTCAAAAAATGCATGCCTTAGAAAATATTCTAGCAAGCCATTGAAAAATGAGTTCTGCCATGAAACAGGATTAAGAATACTTATTTCAAAAGTCCAGTCAGCTGGAGCACAGTATGACAAGGCATTAATACCAATATTCTCGTACTCAAAAGAGCATTACTTCAGGGTTTTCTTTGAATGCATAAAAGGAAAAAAGAAAGTGGATGAAGCAATGAAAAATTATGGTTATATTCTGCATTGCAAACAATGCCTTTTCAGGAAAAATGCAGACAGCGTATTCAATGATGAAAAATGCCCTTTGTGCAAATCAAAGCTTGACTACGCAGGAAAGATTTGGCTTGGCCAGTTGTGTGACAAAAAGCTTGTGACAAAAATGAATAGCAACATTAAAAAAAGCAAAAACAATGAGCTAATCAAGCTAATGCAGATAATGAGCAATGAATCAAAAATAAATGAAGTCGGATTTTATGATATTGCAAAGGTTGTTAAGCACAACAAGCTGAAGAATGTTCCTAAAAAGAATCTCCTGATTAGCGAGATAAAAAAGGCCGGATTTAAAGCTGCTGAAACTCATATAAGGCCAAACTCAATAAGAAGCAGTATAACAATAAAAGGCTTGATAAAAATCATAAAAAAACTGAACTAATCATAAGTCAAAATCATCTATGAATCCTAGGATTGTGTTGTATTTCTCAAGATAATGAAAGCCCTTATCGCTAAGAGTGATATACTTTTTTTTCTTTTTATCATATATCTCTTTGACAAACCCTTTGCCTAAAAGCTCCTCAAAATAATCATTAAAACTCTGGCTTGAAAGGTTTGATTTTCTTAATAAAGGCGTGGGCTTTATTGAATTATGATTATCCTGGATAATCCTCAGAAAATCATATATAACCTCCAGCCGGTCTCTCTTCTTGTTCATTTTATCCACTTCAGAACCTTAAAGTAAACAGCGACAAAAACAATTATTGAAACTATCTGAAAGAAAATCTTAGAACCATAGGGCAGGATTCTTCCTGGACTCAATAAGAATAAATTTACTAGCCAGAGCAGCAATATCAAAAAGTATAATGTTCTGGTATATTTTTTCTTGTTTTTCTTGTGATTTCTTGTACTTATTATTACAGTAAACAAGAGTAGTACAAGCTGAAGAAGGGATATTAAAATAAGTGACCTTGAAAAAAATGCTGTAATAGAAATGAAGATTGCAACTGCATTTGATAAAATCAGAAAATTTTTGTATTGTATTCTTTTCCATATTGTGCTGTATATAAGAAAAAATATTGCCATTGTGCTGAAGTAAGTGACAGGCACTGTGAATACAGGAAAAAACATTATCCTTCTTGGTATGATAAACCTAAATGATAGGTCAGTCAGGATTATTAGATGAATCAAAAACCTTGAAACATATGCAAGGCCCAAGAAAAGAAACGCACTGCGAAAATATTTGATTCCCTGATGTTTGGTTAATTCATAAATCTCTTTAGTTTTATGGTAAACTAAAAAACAAAGTACTACAACTATGAGAGTATACAAGAACTCTGCTTCAAATCCACTTTCTAAAAAAGGAGGCATCATTTTTAATCACTTAAGCTTCGGTTATATTTAAAGGTATATAAAAAATGTGGACTTAAAGTATACATTTCTGCTTCTTTCTGTTTAAATATAACCCCCATTTCATATGACTAAAAACCACGGAGGTATGAAAAATGAAGAATATAACAAAATTTGGAATTGTGGCTTTGCTTTTGGTAAGCTTAGCCGGCAGCGTCTTTGCTTTTTCAGGCAGGGGTTTTGGCAATGAAGAAACCAGAAAGGCTCTGAAAGCTGGAGATTATGGGACATGGAAAGAAGCCATGACTTCACAGCTGAGTGAGGAAAGATTCAATCAGATGAAAGAAAACCATAACCAGATGGCTGAAAAGAAAGCTGGGATGCAGGAACAAAGAGAAGCTGTTGAAGCTGCTATCGAAGCAGAAGACTATGATGCATGGGTTCTGGCAGTTGAAAACTGTCCAAGAGAAAACAGATTTGCAGAAACTGTAACAGAAGAAAATTTCGAAACCTTTGTTGCAATGCACAAAGCAATGCAGGACAAGGACTTTGAAACAGTCAAAGTACTTGCTGAAGAACTTGGTCTTGAAGATAATATGGGTAGAAACTTAGATAAATTTGGAAAGGGCATGTTCGGCGCAAGGATGCATATCAAATAAAGTGGGATTTTCCCACATTTTTTTATTTTTTTAGATGTTATAAAAATGATTAAAAATATAAAAGACAAGATTAAAAGGTGGACTATAAGTCCATTATACTTATAAACAAGCCTTCTTGATGGTTTAAGTAACCTTTTCAAAAAAATGGAACAAAATAATATTATCTTACATTTGAATAATGTATGGAAGATTTACAAGATGGGAGAAGTTGAAGTTCCAGCCTTAAGAGGAATTACAGTAGAGATTAAGAAAGGTGATTTTGTTGCGATAATCGGAGCCTCTGGAAGCGGAAAATCAACTATGATGAACTTAATTGGTTGTTTAGATATCCCTTCAAAAGGAAGCATATTTCTGAAAAATCAAGATATAACAAAAATGTCGGAATCTGACTTGGCGACTCTCAGAGGCAGGACCATAGGCTTCATCTTCCAGCAATATAACCTTATCCCAAGCATGACTGTTTATGCTAATGTTCTTTTGCCTATGGAATTTCTTGAATATGATGATAACATTGCTTCAGAAAAAACAAGGAAAATTCTGGAGACTGTAGGCTTGGGAAAACATATGCATCATTTGCCTACCCAACTTTCTGGTGGTGAGCAACAAAGAGTTTCTATCGCAAGAAGCTTAATTACAGACCCGGAGATAATTCTTGCAGACGAACCTACAGGCAATTTGGATAGTGTAACAGGAAAAAGCATTATGGAAATGTTTAATGTCCTTTGGAAAAAAGAAGGTAAAACAGTCATTATGGTAACTCATGACCTTAAGTTAGCTGAATATGCTCATACAACCATTGAATTAAAAGATGGCCAAATAAAAACTATAAATAAAAAATACGGGTGATAAATATGAAAAAAACAATTGTTATGTATGTTTTGGTGTTAGTACTTGTAAGTATGTTTTCAGGTTTTGCACAAGCAGAAGCAAGCGATACTAAATTGGTTATTGTTAGCTTGGTAAACCAGGATCCAGACCCAGCAATTGCAGGAGATATTGTTGAGGTAAGGGTTGGTGTTGAAAACAGGGGAGGAGCTCCTGCTGAAAATCTTGTATTAGAGTTTGTTCCTCAATACCCTTTTATTGCGGTTACAGGAGAAAATAATGTCAAAAAAGTCGGAACACTTAAAGCATATCAGTATGATGCTGATATGAAGATTATAAAATTTAAAGTAAGGGTTGACAGGGATGCTACTGCTGGGCAATATGAAATGAAAATAAAGGAGTATGAAGAAGGAAACACAGCCGTTAGTGCAACAAGAAGTATTAACATAGAAGTAAAAAGCAAAGAGAGTGCAGAAATAATTCATATTGACAAAACAACACTTATTCCTGGAAAAGAAACTAGCCTTAAATTCACTATAAACAATGTTGGCAGCGCTGCATTAAGAGACCTTACTTTCAGCTGGGTAAATGAAGATAACATTGTTCTTCCTGTGGGAAGCGATAACACCAAGTATGTTAAGTACATTGATGTTGGCGACAGTGCTGAACTAGAATATAATGTTATTGCTGATTCAAATGCTGAAGCAGGATTATACAAGTTAGATTTAACCTTAGTTTATGATGATCCTGCAAGCGGCACAGAAAAAGAGATTAACACAATCGCTGGAGTGTACATTGGTGGAGGAACTGATTTTGATATTGCATTTTCTGAAACCTCAAGTGGTCAGACTTCATTTACTATTGCTAATATCGGCAGCAATCCTGCATCTTCTGTTTCAGTAATTGTTCCTCAGCAAGAAGGATGGGCAGTCTCTGGCTCTAATTCAATGATAATTGGAAACTTGAATACAGGGGATTATACTGTTGCAAGTTTTGCTTTGCAATCTGCACAGACAAGGCTAACTGCTACAAGCCAACAAGAGGATATGACTCAAGAAGAATTAATGGCGCAAAGAACGCAAACACAAGGCTATCTAAAAATTCAAATAGCTTACACAGACACAATGGGGGAAAGGGAAGTGGTTGAGAAAGATGTAAGCATAAATTCTCAAAATTTAATAGGAACAACAGATTCAGAAGCCACAACAACTCAAGCAACAATGGCTAACTTTAGAGGAAGAGGAATTATTCAGCAAAGGAGTTTCTTTTCTATGTATAAATGGTATATTATGGTACTGGCTGTTTTGGTAGTTTTTGGCTCAGCGTTTTGGAAATACAGAAAAGAGAAACTCCTTGACCCGGATTTTAAGTTTAAGGATGTCTTTAAAATTAAGACTATCTTCAAGAAAAAGAACAAAGCAAGATGAAGCCAATTAAGTGCCTGAAGCACGCCTTTGGAATGGTGCTGCACAGCAAGGTTAGAAGCTGGCTGACAATACTTGGAATAGTGATAGGTGTTGCCTCAGTTGTAGCAATCATGTCCATAGGCGGTAGCATGCAAGATACAATGACTGAGCAGCTTGGCGGGCTTGGCGGAGATATTCTGACTTTGACTGCGGGCTTTTCAAGAGGGATGAGTATGTTCGGTATGGGTGGTGGTGGAGGCTCTGAAGGAGGAGGTTCAACAGCAACTGATGAAGAGCCTGTTCTCGGAAGAACTGATGTCCAGGCCTTGAGAGCAATACCTGACATTGAAGCCTTCGACACCCAGATTAGCGGAAGTGTTGAAGTGAGTTACCTTGGGAAATCTGGTTCTGTCCGCTTGACTGGAGTTGACCAAAAAGTCTGGTCAAGGGTAACAACTTCAGAAATAAGAGAAGGCAGAATGCTTGATTCTGCTGACCAGAATGTAATTGTTATAAGTGGAAAATTAGCTGAATCCTATTTTGATAAGCCTATTGGGCTTAATCAGATGGTTACAATAGAAGAAAATGTTTTTAGGGTTGTAGGAATACTTGATGATACAAGCACTAATATCTACATGCCAATACAAATGGCTTACCAAATGCTTGATGACAAAGAAAATGGAATTTATGATTCTATTGTCATAAAAGTAAAAGACGAAGAAAAGTTAAATGAAACTATTGCAAAAATAGAAACAAAACTAATGATTACAAGGCATGTCACTGAAAAAACCAAAGACTTTTCAATAAGTTCAAGTAAGCAGATGCAGGAAACAAGATCAGAGATGATGTCCTCAATGAATTCTTTTTTAATAGCTATTGCAGCTGTCTCATTGATTGTTGGGGTTGTTGGAGTAGCAAATTCAATGTTCACTTCTGTCCTTGAAAAAACTAAAGAAATTGGTATAATGAAATCTATAGGGGCAAGGAACAAAGATATTATGTCTATTTTCTTGTTTAATGCTGCACTCATTGGTCTTGTCGGAGGATTTCTCGGGGTTATTTTTGGAACAATCCTTTCCGCAGTATTGCCAGCGCTGATGGGCGAAACAAGTATGCTCAGAGGAGGAACATTTGTTTCAGTAAATTTAATAATTATAGCACTTTCAGTCTCAGTAATTATCGGAATAATTGCAGGCTTTATTCCTGCATACCAAGCATCAAAGTTAAAGCCGGTTGATGCATTGAGGTATGAATAAAGATTTTGATAAAAATAAGAAAAAGTTTATTTAACTAGCCAATAGCCCTTCTGACGTCTGTTACTTCAACAGAGTTTACACCTTCTATTGAGGCCACATTTTGCTCAAGCCTGTCAGTGCTTCCAATGTCTTCATTGCTTACAAATATCAGGTTAAGTGATTTTAAGCCAAATGCAACAGGCTGTATTTCAACTTTTCCCACTTCGCCGCCATATTCTGCAATAAATACCTTAGCTTTCTCTTCTATTGCCTTTAAATCTGTTTCAGGGCTTTCAGGCATTATCCTAAGTGTTATTACTACCTCTGCCATTTTCAGTTTGGACCGGTAAAACCGCATTCTGGGCATGTATACATTGCTGCTATCTCTCTGCAGTGCTTGCATCGCACTATTTGAGCTTTACCACAGTTAGGACAGGTAAATACTGCTGTTCCTTCTTTATTGGTCATTCTTTTACTGCAAGAAGAGCAAATAAGTTCTTTTTCATCCATTTTAATTACCTCAATTAGTATAATATAACAAAATGGTTCTTTTAGCTAACTTAAAAACCTTATGATTTTATACAAACTAATTATAAAATATTACTATTTAAAAAGTATAACAAAAGTTTTTAAATAAATAAAAAAATGTTATTCATATGCCTATAGTTAAACAACATCTTAAAGACTTAGAATTGCCAGACCTTCCTGATTTTAAAGTTAAAGAAAAAAT
>Ga0210051_1004280_pt1 | contig 13999 bp, 12 predicted proteins | sample CryGey092014_all_FD_185464 | JGI IMG/M metagenome (GOLD analysis project Ga0210051, IMG submission 185464) | Groundwater microbial communities from aquifer - Crystal Geyser CG23_combo_of_CG06-09_8/20/14_all (SPAdes) (version 2) | ecosystem: Environmental > Aquatic > Deep subsurface > Groundwater...
TCGTTATTGTATCGCTTTCCTCTGATAGCCAAGAGGATACATGCAAATATTCGAAAAGATGGGTTTTTACAGTTGAAGGTGCATATAAATTTGCGACGGTGCCTTCTACTGCAATATTAAATTACGGTAGCTTATATAATGATATTTATTATACTTTTCAAAATGGATTTTCATCGGGTATTGGTTTGGCTTATAATCTGAAAAAAAAACCACATCATATTGTACCGAATATTGGCCTTCTTATTAAATATAGCATGATTAAATATTATTACGAAATTGATAATCCTATACACGATAATATTAATAATACTACTGTTTATCAGCATGAGTATTCCTTGTCTCCATTCTTTGGATTACAAAATCAGATTTTATTAAATCCTAAAACAAGTATGAAGATTTCAGTTATTACACTGATGAACTTCACCCCGGGTTATTATTTTTACATTAAAAAGCATCAACAAAATAGCATTCATAGAGATTGGAATTGGTACACTTATTATGATATAGATTTGAATCTACAATTAGGGATATTTCATATAAGAGAAAATTCCTCCAACATAGGTTTATCATTATATAAACCAATGTTCTCATTATCTGAATTCTTTAATGCAATATCGAGGTATGGTTTCTTTTATAACTATCAAAGAAGATTTGATATTTACTATGATCAGATAGGTATTTTATTTAGTGTGGAATTTTAAAAAATAATGAATATGAAAATCAGAAAAATTATTTCAGAAATAATTTGTATTTATTTGCTGGTGATATCAGCAAACTACATATATGGCCAAAAACAATATAATGATACAACAATGACTTTTATGGCAATTTATGACGATTTGTGGGCAGAAATAAACCCTCCCAGTAGACTCGAGTCAAATGAACTTATACGGAAATTTCATGTATCGATTGATATTGATAGTGAATTAGAATTTGTATTTGACAGCGAGATTGTTGACCTACCCGGCTTTCTTCATAAGAGATATATTCAACAATACAAGGATTACGTTATTGAGGGAGCCGGTTTAACTATTCACTATAAAGATGAACATGCAGAATTATTAAATGGTAAAATACTTAAATACATACCCTATCACAACAATTTGGTTATTTCCCAAAATTATGCTTTCTATATTGCTTCTAATGAGTTTATTAAATATGGCGTTTCCGCAGAGAACAAATCTGAACTGGTTTTCACAAAATCTGATACTTCAAAATTTAGCGAGGAGAATTTCTATCTATGTTATAGGTTCTCGGAAGAGTGGATTTCCGTTTATATTAATGCAGAAACAGGAGAGCTATTTAAAGTTCGCGAAGATATTCATAATGCTTCTACCGGAACAGCTTCAACGATATATAATGAGGAGCAATATATTAATACTGAATGGACTGGTTGGGCATTATGGAATAGATATATACTTCGTGATGATTCAAGGGGTGGTGTTATTCATACTGTCAAGGCAACTGGAAACGATTATCATGATTATGATAATTACTGGGACGCAAGTAATGCTCCAGAAAAAGCAGCTTATTCTGCTCATTGGGCTACAGAAAAAGCATTTGATTACTTTTATAATGTCTTTACAAGAAACGGAATGGAAGGTAATGGGTCAATTGAACTACATGTATATGTTGATCAAACTATTATGTCGGGCATGTTAGACTTAGAAACTTCCTATCTTCCACCTGCAAGATTAAATTTTCCACAAGATGATTTAACTGACGATTATTTAGTTAATTTAGAATCTGTAGGACATGAATTCACACATGGTGTCAGTCATTTTATCTACAACCCACCAGTGAGTTCGAATGAAATTGGTGCAATTGACGAAGGTGTCTCTGATGTGTTTGGAAATATGATTCAATATTATATTGAGGGTAATGGCAATGATTGGACATTTGGTGAATATTGGGCAGGTACAGTTATTTGCAGGTATTTCATTCAACCTTCTCTTGATGGGCATGCGTCAGACTCTTATAATGATGCTAATTGGCAAAATAGTGCTAGTACATCATATGATAAAGCCGGTGTTATAAGACGCTGGTTTTACCTGCTTTCTATGGGAGATCCTACCTTAAATATTACAGGTACAACAAGAGAAATAGCAGCTATGATTCTATATCATGCATTGTTTTTTCTTAATTCATATTCTCAAATAGCTGATTTAAGAGTTGCTACTATTAAAGCAGCAATGGATTTTTACGGTGATTGTTCAATGGAAATACAACAAACAATCAAGGCATGGGATGCAGTAAATGTATCATCGTCCTATGCTTGTCCGAATCTATATGTTGATTGTGCTGATTTGACCTCGCATCATAATAATGATGAATCATATTTTGTACATGGTCTTGATTATTTATATTCAAATTGTAATATTCAAGATAATAATATAACATACTTCACGGCTCATAATAAAATCCACCTCACGGACGGTTTTCGCAGTGGTACAGGTTTTTTTACTTATTTTCATGCATGGATTACAGAGTGCTCATTTGGCACTAAAAATATGTTTGCAGATAATTACGATGCACAATATTACAATAACGATTTTAAAGAAGAAAATAATTATGATGTAAAAAGTATTAATTCAAAAAATATAGCTGTTTTTCCCAACCCAACCTCAGGAATTTTCACTGTATCCTGTTCAGATAATAGTTTAACATTTTCAGCAGAAGTTACCGATTTTCTAAGTAGGACTGTCCTCACCGGAGAAAGTAAAAATGGCTCAGTTCAGTTTGATTTATCATCAAAGCCCAAAGGAATTTATTTTGTAAAACTTGTGGTGAGCGGTGCCGAACCAGCAAAAACTTCAGAAGGTAAAACTTATGTGGGAAAAATAATTGAGCAATAATTCGTTTTAAAAAACTGCAATATGCTCATATTTTTATTTTCATTGTTGTTTTTCATTGTTATATCGCTCAATGCACAATGGCAAACTCAATTTTCCGGTACATCAGCTTATTTAACAATGTTAACCGCAATAGTTCGGTAATATTTTACAAAATGCTGATTATTAATAGATTCTTCACGGAGTTTACCCTGAGTATGAAAGAAAGATTCTTCGCTTCGCTCAGAATGACAGCAGGCGAAGGGTTCAGAATGACAAAAAGCATTAATAACAAGCATGTTGTAATTTTGACACATTCACTTCGTTCAGTGTAAACTTTAGGAGAAATCTAAAAATATACCGAAGTATTGAACCGTTTAAAGTATAATCATAACTTTGCTTCGTATATTATATGTGATTTTTTTTTTGATGACAACTATTAAAAACAATATTGAAAGAATCAGAGAATCAATTCCTTCAAACGTAAAATTAGTTGCAGTTTCTAAAACCAAACCAATAGAAGCTATTCAGGAAGCATGGGATTGCGGACAACGAATTTTTGGCGAAAACAGAGTTTTAGAATTAGCGGAAAAACATTCAAAAATTAACTTACCCATTGAATGGCACATGATTGGACATTTGCAAACAAATAAAATTAAATATATTGCGCCTTTTGTGTCTCTTATTCAATCGGTTGATTCCTTTAAACTTCTGAAAGAAATTAATAAAGAAGCAGTTAAAAATAATCGTGTTATAAAATGTCTTTTGCAAATTTTTATTGCTCAAGAGAAAACAAAATTCGGATTTTCTGAGTTTGAAATAGAAGAAATGCTTAGTTCGGTTGAATTTAAAAACCTTAAATCAATTAAAATTTTAGGATTAATGGGAATGGCTACTTTTACTGATAATCAGGAACAAATAAGGAAAGAATTTAGAAGTCTGTCAAAAACCTGTAATAAAATTAAATCTGCTTTTTATAATGATAATCCTGAATTTTGCGAAATATCGATGGGAATGTCAGGCGATTATAAAATTGCTGTTGAAGAAGGCAGTACAATAATTAGAGTTGGCAGCGCAATATTTGGAACGCGCGATAGTATTTTAACAAACTAAAGATTCTACTTCAATAAGTAATTTTAAATTTTCACCGGAAGACTGATTTTTTAACTTTTTAACATTTTCTTTAAATATACTTAATTGCTTTTCATCTAACTTCATATAATTCATTTCAATTACCGAGTAAGCTTCAATAGCGTGAGTAATACTTTCATTACAAATTATTTCAATAAAATAATTAATGTATGGTGAATAATTAAGCCCGTTTTGCCAACAGGCAGAAATTAATTGCAACCGAACATTAGCATCTGTTTGTTTAATAAGCCCTTCCATAAAATATTTTACAGAATTGTTATCTTTTAAATTGATAAGTATATTGAAAACTTCATTTTTAATATTTTTTGACGTCGATTTGGCAAATAAATCAATTAAATTTGTAACTAATTCGAAATATTTTTTTTTCGAAATATTTTTTAAAGTATAAATAACTTCTTTTTCATTTGCTGAAAATAATTTTTTATGTAAACTAATTTTATGATTCATAACTGATAAGCAATTTTTTTGTTTACTTTCCAAAGTAAATAAAATTATTGTTTTATATATTTTTAAAAAATATTTTTTTATATAAAATTATTTTTTTAAAAAAAATTTGTTACTTTTGCAAAAATCCTTAATATTGCAAACAAAATAAAAGGAATGTGTATGAAAATTAAACTATTGAACATTAGCAAATTAACATTTTTTTCCGTTTTCACGGCAACAGTCCTTATGGTAGGATGTAACGGCAATAACGGTAATGTTGAAGATCAGATTGAAGATTCTGTTAAAACAGACAACCTTTCTGACGAATTTAACAAAGCAAAACAAGTTATTTATGGAATTCCATCTCCCATAGAAACTGCTATGTTAATGAAAAGAGCTGGAGCCAAGTATAACCAGGATTATCTTAATCCACTCTTAAACGTTGGTAACTATACAACAACCAAGAGTATGTCTTTAAATTTAGGTATTTATAGCACAGATTTAAGTTTTGCAAGTATGTTTGAGCAATCGCAGTCAACAATAAAATATCTTTCGGCTACAAAAAAACTTGCCGACGAATTGGGAATTCTTAATGCAATTGATAAAAGTATAATTACCCGCTTGGAAAACAATGTAAATAATCGTGATTCTTCAATGGAAATTATTTCCGAAACTTTTATGAATTCAAATTCTTTCCTTAAAGAAAACGACCGTGGTGAAATTGCTGCAATAATATTAACAGGTGGCTGGTTAGAAGGTCTTTATATAGGTTGCCTGGTTGCAAAAAATACTGCTTCAAATAAAGAAATGATTGAACGAATTGCCGACCAGCGTTTATCATTAAACACTTTAATCAGTTTAATGAACGAATATAAAAACGACCCAAACGTTCAATCTATCCTTCCTGATATGGAGCGATTAAAAACTGTTTTTGACAAAATTCAGACTTCATCATCAAATATGGAAGTTGTTGAAAAAGATGGAAAATCAATAATTTCTTCAAAATCTGAAGTAAAAGTTTCGACCAAAGTCTTTAATGAAATTTGTGAAACAATTACCGAAATAAGAACAAACATTATTAAATAATTGGCAGCCATGAAAAAAATATTTATTTTCATTGTAGCAGTAACAATGGTAGCAGTGCTTCCAAATGCTGCTAATGCACAATGCAAAAATTTTGCAAAAAAAATATGCAAACTTGAGTTACTTCCTTATGTTCACGATGGTATTTATAACGCTACGGTTCTATCAGAAGGTGAAACAGCCGAACTTTATAAAACTTTTTATTCCGGTCAGGAATATAGAATTACTATTTGTGGTGACGAAAATCTGCCGCCAATTCAATACCAGGTATTAGATGCCGAAAGAAATGTTTTGTATGACAATAAAAAACATCAGTTTGCTAAGAATTTCGATTTTAAACTTGAATCAAGTAAGCAATTAATTATTTCTATTCAGGTACAAACTTCTGATGAATTATCCGACCAGATTTTAAGCGGTTGCGTTGCTGTTTTAGTTGGATTTATGAATATTGAAAATTCATTTAAACAGTACTAAATTTACAATTTTGTAACTACCCGGTAGCAGATATAAATTATAAATGCCGTTATAGGGCATTAATCTAAAAGTAATTAGAGTCTGTTCGTAAAGTCAGTGTTTTAACCTGAACTTAGCGAAGCGATCTCACGAACACCTTATAAAATATAAAATATATGAGTAAATCGGACATTATGGACAAACACTAATTAGGTTTTTGCTTCGCAAAAGATAGTTCCGAAAATAAAAGTGGCAGCCAGCGGCAGTTGGCGGTTCTGGATATTGCTGTTGTTTTTGCTGCTTGTTGATTACGCCTTTCAGGGACCCAAAATACATTGAGTAAAAGTGGCAACTCTATTCGATATATTACCTTGATTTTTGTGAATTTTTACAAAATGATTAAAAATGATAATTGAAAGAACAGATAAAGAAATTTTGATACGAATCCCTAATACAGTTGATATTGAAGGGGTTCAACGTATTATTGATTACATTCGATATCAAGAGGTTACTTCAAAATCAAAAGCAAGTCAAAAGGATGTTGATAAGCTTGCAGATGAAGTAAACAAAGGATGGTGGAAAAAAAATAAGGACACATTTCTTAAATGATTATTATCGTTGATACTAACATTGCCTTCAGTGCAATTGTAAATACAAAAAGCATAATTGGTGATTTGATTCTAAATTCAAATAATATATTTCATTTTCAAAGTTGTCATTATTTATGGGAAGAGATTGATAATCATTGGAATAAATTGAAAAAAATCTCAAAATTAAGTAATAAAGACCTGCTTGAATCACAGAGACTTGTATATAAAAATATAAGTTTTATAGACGAAGGACAGATTCCAAAGAGCCACAGATTAATTGCATACAATTTAGTAAAAGATATTGACTTGAATGATCTTGTTTTTATGGCACTAAACGAATATCAAAATTCAATTTTATGGACAGGTGATAAAGTTTTAATAAAAGGATTAAAATCTAAGGGGTATGATAGGGTGATGACGACAGACGAAATAATTAAATTACGTAAACGCTTGTAAAAGAATAATTAACGCTCCACAAATTGTCACTACTCATATATTGAACGTTAAATTATTTTATTTTTAAGATATTTTCCTGTAAAAGAATGTTCGTTATTTATTAGTTCTTCGGGAGTTCCGCAAAAAATTATGTTCCCACCGCTTTCGCCACCGCCTGGGCCTAAGTCTATAATCCAATCGGCACATTTTATCACGTCTAAATTATGCTCTATAACTAACACACTATTACCTTGTTGAATTAACGCCTCAAACGATGAAAGTAATTTTTTAATGTCGTGAAAATGAAGTCCGGTTGTAGGTTCGTCAAAAATAAAGAGTGTTTGTGCCGAAGAATTTTTTCCGAGAAAAGTAGCAAGTTTTAATCGTTGCGATTCTCCACCACTTAACGTACTCGACGATTGACCAAGTTTTACATAACCAAGTCCCACGTTTTGAAGAACTTCTAACTTTTCGGAAATTCTTGTTTCAGTTAATCCTTTTTTTGAATTGAAAAACTCAACTGCATCATCAACAGTTAAATTAAGAATATCAAAAATATTTTTTTTATTATACTCAACTTCAAGTATTTCCGGTTTAAATCGTTTACCACCGCAACTTTCGCAAACAAGATGAATATCTGCCATAAATTGCATTTCAACTTTTATTGAGCCTTCGCCCAAACACTCGTCGCACCTGCCACCATCAACATTAAATGAAAAATGTGAAGGTTTAAAACCATTAAGTTTTGATAATTGCTGATTAGAAAAAAGGCTTCTGATTTCGTCATAAGATTTTATATAAGTAACAGGATTTGAACGCGATGATTTTCCAATCGGATTTTGGTCAACCAATTCAACATTTTTTATTTGACTTAAATCGCCTGATAATTTATTAAAAGAACCGGTTTTTTCGGAATATCCGTATCCATAATATTTTTTAAGAGCAGGGTAAAGTATTTTTTTTACTAATGTAGATTTCCCCGACCCGCTAACCCCGGTAATTACTGTAAATATGTTAAGTGGAATTTTAACATTGATGTTTTTTAAATTATTTTCGCGGGCGCCGTTAATTTCTATAAAATTTTTCCATGCTTTTCGCAATTTAGGAATTTCTATAATTTTTTTTCCTGTAATATAATCGGCAGTAAGACTTTTATTGCAGCATATCAATTCATTATAATTTCCTTCAAAAACAATTTCACCGCCAAGGCTCCCGGCGCCAGGTCCTATATCAATTATGTAATCCGAAGATTTAATAACTTCTTCGTCGTGCTCTACAACTACAACGGTATTTCCTATATCCCGTAAATTTTTTAAAACACTTATAAGTCGCAAATTATCAACAGGATGAAGCCCAATGCTTGGTTCGTCTAAAATATATAATGAACCAATTAGGCTGCTACCCAGCGATGCAGATAAATTAATCCGTTGCGATTCGCCACCCGAAAGCGATGATGAGTTTCTGTTTAAAGTAAGATAACCCAAGCCAACATTTTCTAAATAATTAAGCCTTGATTTAATTTCAGTTAAAAGTCGGTTTCCAATAACCTGTTCATTTTCTGACAATTTTAAATTCTGAAAAAACGTACTTAATTGGTTTATTGTCATTAACGAAATTTCGGTAATAGCCTTACCATTAATTTTTATGTACGATGCTTCTTTTTTTAATCGCGAACCCCTGCAGGTTGGGCAAAGAGTTTTTCCTCTGTATCTTGCAAGCATTACACGATACTGAATTTTATACAGGTTTTCCTGTAAGAACTTAAAAAAAGCCTTTATTCCATAAAAGTATTTGTTTCCTTCCCACAAAAGTCTTTGTTGCTCGTAAGATAATTCAAAATAAGGTTTGTGAACAGGAAAATTAAATTTTGAAGCGGTGTAAATCAATTTGTTCTTCCATTCACTCATAACTTCACCTTTCCAGCAAGCTACAGCATCTTCATATACCGAAAGTGATTTGTTTGGAATAACTAAATCTTCATCAATTCCAATTACTTGCCCAAAACCATCGCAAGTGGGACAAGCCCCGACAGGACTGTTAAAACTAAATATATGAACATTAGGCTCTTCAAAGATAATTCCGTCGGTTTCAAAACGGTTCGAAAAAATTTGCTCTTTAAAATTTTCATCAAATTTAATTATACAAGTTCCGTTTCCTTCAAAAAAAGCGGTTTCAACTGAATCTGCTAACCTGTTAATAAATATGTTATCGTAACTAATTTCAAATCTGTCAATTACAAGCCTAAAGTTTTCAAACGAAAGATTTTTATTCTCAATAATATTTTCAATTTTCTCAACTTTATTATTTATTAAAACACGTGAATAGCCCTGCTGTAAAAGTATTGAAAGATATTTATCAGGAGTAATATTTTTTTTTTGCATTGATGGAATTATAAGATATGCTTTAGTACCCTGTTTTTGCGAACTTATAAAATTAATAACATCGGCAGTTGAATGTTTTTTTACAATATTTCCCGAAATTGGCGAATATGTTATTCCTATTCTTGCAAATAATAACTTTATATACTCGTAAATTTCTGTAGATGTGCCTACTGTGGAACGAGGATTATGAGTATTAACTCTTTGTTCAATTGCTATTGCAGGTGGAATTCCGGAAATATTATCAACATCGGGTTTAGAAATTTTTCCAAGAAACTGCCGGGCATAAGATGATAAACTTTCTACATACCGCCTTTGACCCTCGGCATATAATGTATCAAAAGCTAAACTTGATTTCCCGGACCCCGATAAGCCTGTAATTACCACAAACTTATCACGAGGAATATTTGTGTTTATATTTTTTAAATTATGTTCACGGGCTCCTTTTATTTCTATGAAGTTTTTGTTAAAAATTTTCTTTTCAGGCATAATTATTGTTGAAAATACAAAGTTAATTTAAAAAAAATACGTTAAAACCGAACCTTATAAATTTTTTATCGTAAAAACCAGTACATTTGCAAATATTATTTTCATAAAATTAAACTAAAGGAGGGCTGCATATAGATTTTACTTCTACCACCTAATCAATAAAAGAGTGGATATGAAGCAACAAGAAATCACTGACAATGAACTTGTTAATCAGTTTATTGCCGGAAATCAACAAGCTATTGAGCAGCTTATAATGCGTCATAAACGCAAAGTTTTCACCTACATTTTAATTATTGTTCGAAACAGGGAGCAGACCGAAGACTTGTTTCAGGAAACCTTTTTGAAAGTTTTTAAATCGCTTAAAGAAGGTAAATATACCGATGATGGGCATTTCCTTAATTGGATGATGCGAATTGCTCATAATCTTATTATTGATAACGTTCGTAAAGAAAAAAGATTAAAAACTGTTTCACGCGACGATTATGATTACGATATTTTTAATCAAAGAAAATTTCATGAATCTTATAGCGAACAAGTGGTTGTAAGAAATGAAGTAGAACATGATGTTCGTCGCCTGATTGAAAAACTTCCCGAAGTACAAAAGCAGGTAGTAATTATGAGGCATTTTATGGATATGAGTTTTAAAGAAATTGCCGAAGAAACCAGTGTTAGCATTAACACAGCCCTTGGCAGAATGCGTTATGCACTAATAAATATGCGTAGAATTATTAACGAAAAACAAATGAATCTTGTAATTGAATAATTTTGGTTACTGCTCTGGTAAAGAATCAAGGTGTTGGGCTTCTGTTTACCGGTTTCTGGTTAAAACAAAACCGGTTACTGGTCACAAACAAACCGGCAGCAAGTAACCCGAACAGTAACTAATTTTGTTTGTCCGATAAAATATTTTTTAAATTATTGCGTTAGTATAGGTATTAAAAAATTAAATGCCTATGCAAAAAAAAATTACTATTTTAGTTACATGCGAGAATACTACTTCAGAAAATTTAATTTATGATGTAATTAACTTAAATGATAATTTTAATGATTTAGATGAAATTCTCGATAAAGTTTCGGTTGACCCGCCAAACTATCTTGTTAACAGGGTAATTAATATGATACAAGAAATGTAAAATAAAAAAGGAACCCAACGGTTCCTTTTTTATTTGCATTAAAATTGTTAATGCCTGAAATAAGTTGACTTTTTACTATTTATGACAGTACAGACAGACACTAATTAGAGTCTGTCTGTAATATCATAATAATAGTTAAAAGTTGAAACTATGGCACGGTTTAAAACCGTGCCATAGTTTGTTAAAAGTTTTAATTCGTGCAACTTAGCGAAGCGATCTCATTCACCCCGTTAAATATTTGTTAATAAAAGGAGATGATGTTCTTTATATTTTTTATTTAACGGGGCAAGCACCAATAGAAAAAAAATAATATTGTGAGTAATTTGAGGCAAATTTAGACATTACAGACAGACACTAATTATTGGTAAATAAGGCTAACTTTGCCAAATTTTTTTTTTGAAAGACTTAACGGTTGGCAAAGAAAGTTCCCTTATTTTACAATTTGCTTGGCCCATGTTGCTCGGGAACGCATTTCAACAATTTTATCACATTGTTGACAGTATTATAGTTGGCAATTTTCTGGGAAAAGAAGCTCTTGCAGCCGTTGGTGCATCGGCACCAATTATTTTTACTTTAATTTCACTTATTATTGGTTTTTCAATGGGTTTTACCATTATAATTTCACAATATTTTGGTGCAAAAGATTTAAACATGGTAAAGCGAGCCATTGACACGATGAACATTTTTGTATTTTTTTCATCAATTTTAATTACCTGTATTGGGATTTATTTAACCGAACCAATTCTAAAATTGATAAATGTTCCTGACGATGTTTTTACACAAGCCGCACTTTATTTAAAGATTTATATTGCGGGACTTATTTTTATTTTCGGATATAATAGTGTGGCTGCTATTTTAAGAGGTTTGGGCGATTCAAAAACACCCCTTTATTTTTTAATTATCTCAACAGTACTTAATGTTATATTAGCTTTGTTATTTGTAATAGTTTTTAAATGGGGAATTGCCGGTGCTGCTATTGCAACAGTTATAGCTCAAGGTTTTGCATTTATTTCGTCGGTATTTTACCTGAATAATACACATAAACTTATTAGATTTTCTTTCCGCAATTTATATTTCGATAAATATATTTTCAAAAAAAGTTTTTTTATCGGGTTTCCATCAGGCTTACAAATGACATTTGTTTCGCTTGGGATGATAGCTCTTTTAAGTATTGTAAATACCTTTGGTACAAATGTGATTGCGGCATATTCCGTTGCAATAAGGATTGATTCTTTTGCCAGTCTTCCGGCAATGACCCTTGCTGCTGCACTGTCATCTTTTGTTGGTCAAAATATGGGTGCCGGCAAAACAGAAAGAGTAAAAAAAGGTTATTTAGCCACATTAAAAATGAACCTGTTTATCACTCTTATGTTTACTGCAATAGTCTTTATTTTTCCAGGCTGGTTAATGAAGGCTTTTACTCCCGATACAGATGTAATTAATATTGGAAAAGAATACTTGTATGTTGTTAGTGCATTTTACATAATTTTCACCACCATGTTTATAAATATGGGAGTTATACGAGGCGCAGGTGATACTATTATTCCTATGTTTATTTCACTTTTTTCATTATGGCTGGTTCGAATTCCATTGGCTTGGATAATGTCCAAATCTTTTAGTTACCACGGTATTTGGTGGGCAATTCCAATAGCATGGCTTTCAGGAATGATACTTACATATATTTACTATAGAAGCGGAAAATGGAAAAATAAATCGGTTGTAAAAATAAGGACTAATGAACCTATAGAAATATAAAATTTTTGTTACTATTCACCCATAATGCAAAAATGTTCAATATTCAACGCTCAATTTTCAATGTTCAATTTTTTTAAGAATAGTAACCTTTGTTTTTAAATGATTATCTGTCTTATGTTAAGTAAATCTTTTACAATCTTTACTTTGTTATTTTACTTTTTCGGAGGTTTTTCTCAAAATGCGCTCAATATTACAAATAAAATGTTCGAAAAAGCTAAAACAATTAATAGTCTTTCGTTTAAAATTATTTCAAAAGAAAGGTTTGGAACAGAATATAAATTAGTTGAGGCATTTTTAAAAATACAAATCAACCCAACAAAAATATACTACAAACAACTTATTCCGCAAACCGGTGCCGAGATGTTAATAAATGAAAGATACAGAAAAAAAGCACTTGTAAACCCAAACAGTTTTCCATGGATTAATATAGAACTCAACCCTATGGGTAAAACAATGCGCAACAACCAGCATCACAGTATTTACGAGGCAGGATTTAATTATTTTATTAATATTTTAAACTATTTATTCGAAAAGAATAAAAGTAACATTCATAAACTTGTAATTTATAAGGGAACAATTGACTTACAGGGAATATCCTGCTATAAAATTGAATTTAACAATCCCTCTTTTTCAATAACTTCTTATACCGTAAAAGAAACTTGTACAGTGTCATCACTTGCATGTAAATTACATGTTTGCGATTATCATATTCTCGAAAGAAATACTGATTATACTGATTATCTTGATAAAATTTCTTCAGGAACGGTATTGAACATTCCAAGCGATTACGCAAAAAAATTAATATTATTAATTGACAAATCAACCTGTTTGCCAATTTTTATGGAAGTGTACGACGACAAGGGACTTTTTGAGCAATACAGGTTTCTCGAAACAAAAATAAATCCGCCCTTTACAGAAGCGGATTTTAGTAGAAATAACAATGATTACGGGTTTAAGTAGCACTTATCCATAAACAACGTTAGTTAGATGTGGGAGAAACTATAGGCAATATGATGCGCCCTTGACGGATAGCCTTTTGTAAAGTAACTGGTTTTACATCTACCGCTTTGGTTATTTCATTGATATCTTCTCCTAGTGCATAACGGTATTGAATCTCTGCTTTGATCTCATCGGTGAGTACACGGTTCTTTTTTTTTTGAACAAAAATCTCGCAGATGATTATGCTTTTTGTACTTCTTTACCCAACGTTTAACACTTTCTTTACTCACTCCGAAACAACGAACAATCTCCATTTGTTTGCAATTACCGTTGAC
>Ga0210051_1004283_pt1 | contig 13996 bp, 12 predicted proteins | sample CryGey092014_all_FD_185464 | JGI IMG/M metagenome (GOLD analysis project Ga0210051, IMG submission 185464) | Groundwater microbial communities from aquifer - Crystal Geyser CG23_combo_of_CG06-09_8/20/14_all (SPAdes) (version 2) | ecosystem: Environmental > Aquatic > Deep subsurface > Groundwater...
CTCCCCCAGTTGAAACCACTAGTCCTGGCGAAGAAGGAACTACTCCATCAGCTGGGGAACCGCCAGCTGAGGATGGTTGCGATGCAACTCATTTGGGTCTATGTTTAAATGAAACAGACTGCCAAACTGCAGGCGGTGTTTGGGATGGCGAGAAGAATACTTGTAATGAAAAACCACAATGCGAGCCAAAGTGGCAATCAGGTGATTGGGAACCAGCAGCAAATCCAGATACTTTAAGGTGTGGTGAAACTGTTACTCAAATAAGAACCTATATTGATTTAAACAATTGCGGCATTGAGAATGGGAAGCCAGGGGATGAAACCCAGGAAATAAAAGGCACTTTTTGTGAAACCGGAACTTGCGATGAAAATGGCGAATGCCAACCAACTGAATAATAAAATTTGACAATGGGTTGAATAAAGAATATAATAGAAATATATGGAAAAAAATAAAACCAGAAAAACTTATCTTTATCCTGTTCGAGTAGAAGCTCATAGAGAAGGTGGGTATCATGCTAAGTGTCCTATTTTACAGGGAGCTTTTGCCGATGGCGAAACTATTGAAGAAGCGGTAGAAAACCTCCGCGATGTTATTAGGTTGGTTCTTAAATACCGAGAAGAACGCGAGAGAAAGAAATTTTATGTTCCAAGTCTTCCGATAAAAAAGGCGAAAGTCCTCCGAGATTTGATTGTTACTGTAACCATTTAATTTTTTATGCCTAAATTCCCAGCCTTAACCGATAAACAAGTTATTATAAAACTTCGGAAGGCTGGTTTTAGGTTCTATAAATTTGCTAAGGGGAGCCATGAAATGTGGGTTAGAGATATTGATGGAAAAATAGCAGTAGTGCTACGCCACCCGGGCAAGATTATCAAACGAAAAACTCTTAAAGATATTATTGATGCTACCGGACTTTCAATAGAAGAATTTAGCAAATTATAGGGGATAAATGGGGTCAACTCTATTTTTTTTCAAACCAAAAAGCCCCTTGAAATTAAGAGACTTTCTGATGTGGACCCGGCGGGACTTACACACGCTTCATATAGAGCTATATTGCCATCTACCTATTATAATAGCAAACCAAAAAACCTTGTACAACAGTAACCCCTATGCCCGGTAGGACAACTTCGAAGTTGTACTACCGGCTATTTTGTTTGACCTAAAAGATAAAATTAGTTAAAATTAAAACATCTATGGCGACCATTGATGAATTAAGAAAAACTCGGCTAAAAAAGCTTGAGGCGATTAAAAAAGCCGGATTTCCGGCTTACCCGGAGAAGACAAAAAGGACTCATAAAATTGAAGAGGCCTTGAAAGAATTTAATACGATATCACGGTCAAAAAAAGAAATAATTTTAGTTGGCAGAGTTAAGGCCCAAAGAGAACACGGTGGCTCTACCTTTTTAAATATTGAAGATGGCTCGGGTAATATCCAGGCTTATTTTAAAAAGGACAGGGTAGGGGAGCGAGCTTATAAATTTTTCTTAGATAATTTTGATATCGGTGATTTTATTGAGGTCAGGGGGATTTTATTTAAGACCAAAAGAGGAGAAAAGACAATAGATGTCGCGGATTTTAAAATGTTGGCAAAATCTCTTTTACCTCTGCCTGAAAAATGGCATGGTTTAAAAGATATTGAAGAAAGATACAGAAAGCGATATTTGGATTTGATTTTTAATCCCGAAACGAAGAAGAAATTTGAGCTGAGGTCTACCATTATTAAAGAAATCAGGGAGTTTTTAGAGAAAGAAGGATTTTTAGAGGTAGAAACTCCAATTTTACAGCCAATTTATGGCGGAGCTAAAGCTAAACCTTTTAAAACTCATTTAAATGCCTTAGATCTCCCTTTATATTTGCGGATTGCCCCTGAACTTTATTTAAAAAGACTCTTAGTTGGCGGCTTTGAGAAAATTTATGAAATTGGCCGGGTTTTTCGAAATGAAGGGGTTGATAAAGCTCATAATCCAGATTTTACAATCTTAGAGTTCTATTGGGCTTATGCGGACTATAAAGATTTGATGAAATTAACTGAAAGAATGATCGAGAATTTGGTTAAAAAAATATTTGGCAAATCAGAAATTAAATACCGAGCCCCGCAACAGCGGGGCGAAGGTGAAGATAAAGGCAAAACAGTTAATTTTAAAAATCCCTGGTCAAGGATGGAATTTTCTCAGATTTTTAAAAAATATACAAAAATCAATTTAGATGATATTCATCCTGAAGCCCTTAAAAAAGAAGCTAAAAAACTTGGAATTGGGGTCGATGAAGCTTTAGCTTCATCTTCACCTTCGCCTGCTGAAGCAGGCTCGGTGGTTGAAAAAGGAGCCCAAATCGCTGAAATTGCTGATGCAATTTATAAAAAATATTGTCAGCCAAAAATCTGGCAACCAACTTTTATAATAAATCATCCCTCAGGGAGTTTCCCATTAGCTAAACAACTTGAAAAGGAACCTAAAAAATTAGCTAATTTTCAGTTAATCATAGCTGGTTGGGAACTGGCTAATGCTTTTTCTGAACTTAACGACCCAATTGAGCAGAGAAGAAGGTTTGAAGAACAAGAGAAGGTTTTTAAAGAAGGATTCGAAGATGCCCAGAGACTGGATGAGGATTTTTTGGAAGCTCTGGAATACGGGATGCCACCAGCTGCCGGCTTTGGTATGGGAATTGATAGATTAGCGGCATTGCTTACCGATTCACATTCTTTGAGAGAAGTAATACTATTTCCAACAATGCGGAAGCGCTCGGGAAGCTAATTTTTGGTACACGCGATTTTTTCCAGCAAAAAATCGCTGCTACTCGCGAATTACTCGCCACCTCGTGTGGCGAGACCAAGCTAATTCGCTGCGGATTGTCCCAAAAATTACTTTCCTCGCTTTTATCCGATGCTTGATATAAAGTTTATCCGCGAAAATCCACAAATTATTAAAAAAGGCTGTAAAAAGAAGCAGGTCAAGGTTGATATAGACCGGCTTTTGGAAGTTGATAAAAAAAGACGCGAGATATTAAAAGCTCTGGAAGATATGCGGGCTCAAAAAAATAAGGCCTCAAAGAAAATTTCTGAGCAAAAGAACAAAAAGGAAAAACAAAAGATAATCTTAGCAATGCAAGAATTGGATGGAAATAGCGATAGACTAAATCGGACGTTAAAAGAATTAGATGAAGAGTTTAATAATCTGATGTTTGAAGTTCCAATGCCTCCAGCAGCCGATGTTCCAGAAGGTAAAACAGAAGAGGATAATGTTCCAGTTAAGTTTTGGGGTAAACCTCTAGAATTTGATTTTCCTCCCAGAGATTACATTGCCCTAATGGAATCTTTGGATTTGGTAGACTTAAAACGAGGGGCAAAAATTGGTGGATTCAGGCAATATTTAATTAAAAATGAAGCAGTTTTACTTGAACAGGCCCTCCTCCGTTGGTCGCTTGATTCTTTAGTTAAAAAAGGATTTACTCCTTTCCGGCCGACTATATTGGTAAAAGATTTTGCCATGGCAGGAGCAGGAATGTTTCCCAGAGCAAAAAAAGAGGCCTACGCGACCAACGACGATTTATACTTAGCTGGTACTACCGAAATTCCTTTAATGGCTTATCACGCCGATGAAATACTTAAAGAAGGAGACTTGCCCAAAAAATATGTTGGAATTTCCGAGGCCTTTCGGAGAGAAGTAGGAAGCTATGGCAAAGACGTAAAAGGAATCCTCAGGGTTCACGAATTCTGGCAGACAGAACAGATTATAATTTGCAAAAATGATGAAAAAGAATCAATTAAATGGCAAGAAGAATTACTGAAAAACTCCGAAGAATTTATGCAGGCCCTTGGTTTACCTTATCGGGTAGTTAATTGTTGCGGAGGAGATTTAACTAATGGTCAAGTAAAACGATATGATATTGAGGCCTGGGTTCCTTCACAAAATAAATATCTCGAAACTCATTCAGATTCTTATTTGTTTGATTTTCAGACTCGCAGACTGAATATCCGCTATCGAACAAAAGATGGTAAATTGAAATTTGCTCATTCTTTGAATAATACCGGTATTGCCGTGCCAAGGATTTTAATTCCAATTATTGAAAATTATCAACAAAAAGATGGCAGCATTTTAGTACCAGAAGTTTTACAGAAATACACCGGGTTCAAAGAGATTAAGAGAAATTAAAGAGATTAATCTCTTTTCAATCTTCGTCCCGCGTTGCGGGACTCGATGTTCAAAAAAATTGGTTAAAGATGAACAATATTTTAATTCTTCATGGTTGGGGGTCAAGGGCTGAAAACTGGAGTCGAGTTAAAGAACTTTTAGAAAATCAAGGATACAAAGTTTTTGTGCCTGACCTCCCTGGTTTTGGAGAAAACTCTCCATTATCTCGTGCTTGGGCAATTGATGATTATGTTGAATGGGTGAGTGAGTTTTGCGAAAAAAACAATCTTTCGCAGTTTTTTTTATTGGGTCACTCTTTCGGGGGAGCAGTTGCAGTTAAGTTTTCTTTAAAATATCCCGAGAAAGTAAAAAAAATGTTTTTAGTGGCCAGTTCTGGCATTAGGCGAAAAACTATAAAAAAGGAAATATTAAAAAAAATAGCTAATTTTTTAAAATTTTTTTCTTTTCTCCCTTTTTATTCCTCAATCAGAAAAATTTTCTATAAAATAGTCATTCAAAAAAGTGATTACCCTTATACCGAAGGAATAATGAAGGAAACATATTTAAAAATAATAAATGAGGACATCTCTTCTTGTTTTTCTGAAGTATCTGTCCCGACTATTATTATTTGGGGCGATAAAGACGATGTTCTCCCCGTTGAAAACGCTTATTTTATAAATCAAAAGATTAAAAACTCTGATTTAGTTATCATTCCCGGAGTTAATCACGATTTAGAGAGAAAAGTCCCAGAAATTTTAGCTGAAAAAATTAAAGAATTTTTAGAGCGATGAGAACAAAGTTCTCATCTTTACCTTCGCTCCGCCGTTGCGGAGCTCAGTAGATGAAACTGTTTATTACAATTATTTGGTTTTTGACTTTTGTTAAAGTTTTTCTTTTTTGGCTTTGGCTGTGGCAGCTTAAAGAATACCATTGGGGCAGATTCAAAGCCCATTTTGAGACTCAAAAAATTAAAAAAATAATTTCAAGCTTCTGGCGAGTTAAATTTCCCAAATTTACCAAAAAAACAATTACTATTTTATTTTTTGGAATACTATTAGTAAGCTTGATTCTTTTTTACATTTCTCCTTTGGAAAATAGCGCATTTTATATTTCGCTTCTAATCCTGCTCCTTATTTCTCCGGTAATTCTTTCTTTACTTATTTTATTTTTTCAAATCCCAACGGCTCTTTTAAGAAATAAGATTCTAAAAAGAGCTCAACAAAAAAGGGCCAAAGTCGATGAACTTCGTTCATCTTCACCTTCGCTCGGCTCACCGCGTGCACCTCGCTCGGTATTTAAAGACCTTTTAGTTATTGGCATCACGGGGAGTTACGGCAAAACCTCAACCAAAGAATTCTTAACTGATATCTTATCAAAAAAGTTTAGGGTTTTAAAAACAAAAAAACACGTTAATGCCGAAATTGGCATTGCTAGGGCTATTTTAAACGAATTAACCCGGGAACACGAAATTTTTATTGCTGAAATTGGAGCTTATGAAAAAGGTAAAATAAAACAGGTTTGCGAAATGCTTCAGCCAAAAATCGGAATTTTAACAGGAATTAACGAACAACATCTTTCAACCTTTGGTTCTCTAAAAAATATTATTGAAGCAAAGTTTGAGCTGATAGAGAGCTTGCCAGAAGAGGGCTTAGCAGTTTTTAATGGCAATAATAGATACTGCCGGGAGCTTTTTCAGGAAACAAAAATTCCCAAAAAAAATGTTTACCCGCAAAATTATAACTTTGTTTTGAACAAAAAGAATTTATTTCCCTGGGATATTGAAAATCTTTCTTTAGCTGTTGCGGTAGCTGAATTTCTTGGGGTGAGCAGGGAGAAAATAGAAGAAGCTTTGAATGAAATAGAAAGCCCTATTCAAATAAAAAAAGGAATTAATGGTTTAAATATCATTGACGCTACTTATTCAGCAAATCCAGATGGGGTAATAGCTCATTTGGAATATTTGAAGACCTTTCCTGGGGGAAAAGTTATTGTTATGCCCTGCTTGATTGAATTAGGCAAGGCCTCTGGCGAAATTCACAAAAAAATTGGTCAAAAAATCGCTGAGGTTTGTGACTTGGCAATTATTACGACAAAAGACAGATTTAAAGAAATTAAAGGCGGAGCGGGGGATAGGGCCGTATTTATGGAGGATCCGAAAGCAATTTTAGAGAAAATAAAAAACTTTACCAAAGAAGGCGACTTGGTGCTTTTGGAAAGCCGGGTACCCGATTTTTTGATTAAACAACTAATACTATGAGTTTTTTAAAGCCCATTTCCATATCTTTATCGCCAAATACTGAAAGAGATGATATTTTATTGGCTCTGAAATTACTCTTTCAACTTTGGCACTGGAAAAAAGGAAGGGCGATTGCCGAATTAGAGAATGAATTCAAAAAATACTTAGGGGTAAAATACGCTATTTCCTTCAACAGTGGACGCTCGGCTTTAATGGCAATTTTAAATTCGCTGGGTTTAAATAAAGATGATGAAGTTTTACTTCAGGCCTTCACCTGCAATGCGGCTGTAAATCCAATTTTGAATAGAGGAGATAGGCCAGTTTTTGTAGACGTAGATGAAACTATTAATCTTGACCCGATTGATTTAAAAAAGAAAATTACTTCCAAATCAAAAGCGGTAGTAATTCAACATACCTTTGGCTGGCCGGCCCAAATTGAGGAAATTTTAAAAATTATAAAAGACTACAACCCACCCGCCACGTCCTCCCACTCGCCTAAAGGCGAGCGGGCCCCTAATAATTTATATCTAATTGAAGATTGCGCTCATTCCTTAGGAGCAAAATACAAAGGAAAATTTTGCGGTACTTTCGGAGACGCAGCCTTTTTCTCTTTTGGTAGAGACAAAATAATTTCTTCTATATTTGGCGGAATGGCAGTTACTAATAATGATAAAATAGCTGAAAAAATAAAAGAATTTCAAAAAAAAATAGATTATCCTTCCACTTTTTGGATTTTCCAGCAATTACTGCATCCGATTCTGACAAATTATTTAGTTTTGCTAGCTTACGGTTTGGACGCCAATTTAGGAAAAATCTTCCTGGGAATTTTCCATAAACTTTCAATTTTATCTAAAGCGGTTTATAAAAAAGAAAAAAGAGGAAAGATTCCAAAATGTTTCCCAAAACGTCTTCCCGATGCCTTAGCTGATTTAGCCCTCAATCAATTTAAAAAATTAGAAAGATTTAATTCTCACCGAAGAGAAATTGCCGATTTTTACGAAAAAGAACTAAAAAATACCGATTTCATTTTGCCCTTAATGAGGCCTCAAGAAGATATAATTCCCACTTTTATGCGATATCCAATTTTAACAAACCTTGCTACAGATAAAATTTTAGAACTGGCTAGAAAAAGAAAGGTTTACTTAGACGACGGCTGGCACAAGACTCCGATAGTTCCCCCGGATACAAATATCGAAAAAATGAAATATATTAGAGGCAGTTGCAAAAGGGCGGAAAAGGTAGCTCAAACCATCTTGAATTTACCAACCCATATTAATATTTCCCAAAGCGAAGCTAAGAAAATCGTAGATTTTTTAAAACAATATGGAAGTTAAAATTATTAATGAGAAATCTATTTGGGAGAATTTTCTTTTAGAATGTAAGGATAAGACCTTTTTGGATTCCTGGAATTGGGGGGAGTTTCAAAAGAGGATGGGGAATAAAATCTGGAGATTGGGAATTTTTGACAGAGAGAATTTAGTCGGGATAGCTTTAATAACGAAAATAAAAGCTAAACGAGGAACTTTTCTTTTAATCCAGCACGGGCCCGCCTTCGCCCCCGCCTCCGCCAAGGCTACGGCGGGCAAAAAGGCTTCGGAGGGCTTAGCCGGTTATCAAAAAGAGGTTTTTGAGATTTTTTTACAAAAACTTAAAGAAATAGGAAAAGAAGAGAGAGCGATTTTTATTCGGATGAACCCCTTATGGGAGTGTAATCGAGAGAATCAAAATATCCTGAGAGATTTAGGATTTAAAGGAGCTCCAATGCATGCTAATGCCTACGAAGCAACTTGGAAGCTTGATATAACAATTCCTGAGGAGGAACTTTTAAAGAACATGCGGAAAACCACTCGCTATTTAATTCGCCAGGGAATGAAAAATCAAGATATCATAGTTGAAAAGAGTGAAAGATTAGATGATATTGAAAAATATCAAAAACTTAACAAAGAAATAGCTAAAAGACAAAAATTTGTCCCTTTTTCTTTTGAATATGTAAAAAATGAATTTGAGGTTTTTTCGCCAGACAATCAAGTATTATTATTTTTTGGAAAATACAAAGAAAAAATCATATCATCAGCTTTAGTTATTTTTTGGTCAGGGATAGGCTTTTATCATCAAGCGGCCTCAAGTTCAAAATACACAAAATTTTCCATTCCTTATTTGCTTTTATGGGAAGCAATAAAAGAGGCAAAAAAAAGAGGATGTATTTTATATGATTTTTGGGGTTATGTTGATCCTTTTAAAAATCCCAAGCATCCTTGGGCAGGCCCCACTTTATTTAAGATGGGTTTTGGCGGAAAACCATATGAGTATGTTAAAACTCAGGACTTTCCTTTATCAAAAAAATATTGGCTAACCTATATTTTTGAAAAATTAAGAAAAGCCAAAAGAGGATTGTGAAAAAATATCGAAAGCCATATCGAATAAAAAAGAAAAAATCTCTCTTTAAGAGCCGTCTTTTTTGGTTAACTATTTTAGTTTTGATAATTTTTGGAGGAATTTTTTATTTAGTTTGTTTTTCCTCAATCTTTCAAATTAAAGATATCAAGATTTCTGGTAATCAAAAAATTCAGACCCAGGACATCGAAAATTTAATAAAAGAAAAAATCAACCAAAAATTATTATTCTTTCCAACTAAAAGTATCTTTCTTATAAAATCAAATGAAATTGTCGAATCTCTTTTGGAAAAATTTCTTAAGATTGATAAGGTAAATTTAAAAAGAAGACTTCCAGAAAGTTTAATTGTTGAAATTCAAGAAAGATTGCCTCTTGGTGTTTGGTGCCAAGGGGAAAATTGTTTTTATATTGACAAAGAAGGAATAATTTTTGAGGAAAATCCCCCCAAGGTCGAAGAAGATAAATCTTCTTCTCCCCCCTTCGCTGCAACTCGGGAAGCAGAATTCATTATTAAATCAGAAGAATCAATCGCTCAAGGTTTTTTAGGGGAAAAGGTAATTGAAAAGGTTCTTTTAGAATCAATTTTTGAAATTCAAAGAAAATTAAAAGAGAGTCTTAAAATAAATATTGAAGAAATTATTATCCTGGAAAAAGAAAAAATAAATGCCAAGACTTCTGAGGGCTGGGAAATATATTTTAATCCAACAGGTGATATTAATTGGCAGTTAACAAAACTCAGTTTAGTTTTAGAAAAAGAAATTCCTCCCGAAAGAAGGAAGGATTTAGAGTATATTGATTTAAGGTTTGGGAACTTCGCTCCCTACAAATATAAATAGCGGATGCCTCATTTTATATAATAAACAAAAATTGAATGGCCAATTTTGGCTACAGGTTGGTATTTATTAAGCCAGAGATAATAACCCCAGGGCTGATTAAAACCAGGGGCGGGAAGGCCTCGGCCTCCTTGGAGAAAAGTTACAGATACCGCCAGATAATTTTCTTTAGGAAACTCATTTGGGTCCTGAGTGCCCTGCCAGGGGGCATATTTTTCTTTTAGGTAATATCTGGCATCTCCTCCTCCAAAATAATCAACATAGATTTTATCAATTTTATTATCCTGAACCCATTTTTTTAATCTTTTTAAATCCTGACCCCAATCAAGGTTAGAATCGACGGTATAGACAAAACCCTGATTTGGGCCTCCTGCCAATTCATTAAAATAGGCAAGGAAGTGTGGATAAATAGAAACAACAGAAAATACCTGCCACAAGATTAAAGCTCCCAAAATTAGATATTTAATTTTTAGAAAAGGTGCTTTTAGCAACTTCACGATAGTGCCCCCGACCAATAACATTGTAAAGGGGAAAACCGGTAAAAGATGACGAACGCCGATATTAAGGTCAGAAGCAAGACTAGTTGCCCAATAAATTCCAATAAAGGTGAGCATGGCAAATTCTGGAAAATGAAAGCTTATCCAGCTTTTTAGTCTTTGTAAAGTATTTTGCCAAAAAGGTTTTTTAATTAGGAAAACTGCGTATAAAAGAGCAATCAAAGTTAAAATATGAAAAACTAAAGTCTCTTTTAATAAATAAACTATCGGGAAATAATTTTTCCAGCCAGTTGCCGATACTTCGCCTAAAAAGTAAGTAGTATTGCCAGAAGAAGCTCGTTGAAAGACTAAAAATAATCCTAAGAAATATTGGGCATAGGGTCGTAAAATTGGTTTTTCAGCTGCCCAACTAAGAACTGACCCCGAAGCTTTAATTAGATTAGAACTGAGTAAAAATTCAGTATCTCGGGCTTGTATCTCTTTAGGATAATTCCAGACATGATATTGATAGACAGGCCAGATTAGAATAAAACCGATAATAAATACTAAAATTAAGATTTTAAAAGTTTCTTTTAAATTTCCCAATTTAACTGACCACCAAAGCAAAGATAAAAAAGCAAAAAAAGGAATTAAAAGAATTACAGAAAATTTGCAAAGTTGGGCTAAACCGAAAGCAATTCCAGCAAAAATAATACTTTTTTTAGAGGGGTTTTTTAAGGCTTTTATAAAATAATAAGTAGCAATAAGTACGCCGGCAGCTGCTCCAACATCAGTAGTGACCAATCTTCCATGAGCAAGGAAAGTCGGGGAAAAAGAAAAAATAATAAGAGAGAGCAAGGCCGCTTTGTTTCCAAAGAGTTCTCTTGCCCATTTAAAAATATAAAATCCCAGCAAAATTAAAATTAGAACCATCGGAATTCTTCCCCAAAAAATCATAATATCGGCCGGATTTCCAGCTCCGTAAAGAAAATGATACCCAAATCCCCACTGGCCATTGATATCTTCTTTCCAGTCGGGGAGCGCTGATGGAAAGTTTATTCCTTTGATAAAAAGCAAAGGTAAGGCAGCCAAATCTTTTATCAAGGGCGGATGTTCGGGATTTAATCTCATATCTTTCTGGGTAAGATAAGAATATCCTGCTGGCAAATGAGCCACTTCATCCATGGTAGCAGAGTCATCTTTCATACTAAAAACAGCCAGGAAAAACATAAGCATCAAAAGGCAGGCTGCGATAATGTTTGTGAGACGATTAGACATTGATTTTATTTAAAATTTACCCTATATATCCAAGTTCCATCTTTTTCTTGAATTTCACCTTGAGGAAATTTTTGTTGAATTTTAGCAAATAAACTCTCATCATATCTCATTGCTATAATTACTGCTTTTCTATTATTTATTTTAATTTGATTTAAGTCCTCTGGCAATAAATAAGTTGATTGGGACGAACCAAATTTTGCATTCTCAATAAACATTATTGTTTGGGCTGGCACAGGAATGCCGTCAGGCCAGGGGACAGGAACTCCGGGCTGGTTAACAATCACATATTTTTGGGTCTCAGCTGGCAATGAATTTAGAAAATTTCCAATTTCTACATAATCTGCTGAAAAAGCATTTCTCACTTCAGGATGCTTACCCCATTTATTAAAGTATTTATCAAATTCAACAATTCCCGTCATCAAAAGGAAAAGAAAGGTAGCAGATAGGAGTAATCTTTTGTGCTTTGTATTTTTATCAAACCACTGATAGATTTTCCAGAACCCAAACCCAGCGAAAATATAAACCACCGGAATAACACCAATCGTTCGCAAAGCGTGGGGAATGCCCTCATAAGTTAGAATACCGGGCAAGAGCATAATAAAAAACCAACTAATCAATAATAAACAATGAATAGCGAGCAGCGAACAGTTTTTATTTTTTAATGAAATAATCAATTTTTTAATTGAAAGCGCAATCCCTATTAAAAACAATATTCCGACTGGCCAAAAAAGCTCGGGTTTGCCAGAGAAATTGTGGCGCCAATTAGAATCACCGCGAAAATTGAACATTCCGAGATGCGAAATTAAAGATTTACCAAATTCTTTGATTGGGTTTTCAGCAGCAAAGATTGAGATTGGCGCTGCTCGACCAATAAAATCATAAGGATTTTGAAGAAAATAGATACCGATAGGAAGAGCGACAATAAAAGCAAGAAGTATGAAGTATGAGGTATGAAGTATAAATATTTTTTGCAAACCCGCTTTTTTATAAATAAACCAGTAGGGGATTAAAATTATAGGCAGTAATAGTATTGCCAATCTAAAGCTAATATAAGTATAAAAACCCAGTCCAAATAATATACCAGAGATGATAAAATTTAAAATCTTCTTTTCTCTAAATCCTTTGAACAAAAAGTAGAAAGAAAAAACTAAAATAAAGGGAAGCAAAATTGCCCGAAAGCCGAGTCGGGAAAAATTTGTATGCCAAAAAGAGGTAGCTAAGAAAAAACTCGCCAAAAGAGCAATACTACGAGAATCGTCCTCGTAGTATTGAGAGAATAACTCTTTCGTTAAAAGATAGAGGCCCAAAACAGTTAAAATTCCAATTATGGCGGCAACAATTTTTATTGACCAGATACTAGCCCCGAAAATCGAAAAAGAAAGGGCTACCATCCACATAAAAAGGCCTTCCCGGCCATTGTTTTCAGGATAAAACACTTTGAAATTGTAGGTTCTTAAAGAATCTATCGCCTCATTTCCATTAATTGCCACATCAGGATAAAGTCCGGGCGGAATGGAAGATAGCTGCCAGAGCCGAAAAAAAGTAGCAATAGCTAAAATGATTAACAAAAATAAAAGATTTTTGTTTTTTCCCAGAAAATTAGCCATTAAATTAGCAAGTAAATTTCGTTAGAAATTTACGAAGCTTCTTATATGAAATTTCGAAGAAATCTCATCGTCTTAATTTTAGCATATCATAGATAAAGAACAAAAGGATTACCCCGATTATCGCCCTTGATTTCTATTGTTAATTTGCTAAAATAAATTTATAAAGTTTAGTCGAAGAACATTCGTTCTTCTCCACCCAAGCGAGCGTCAGCGAAGATTAAAGAAGAGAATGAAGTTCTCTTTGCTTTCACTACGCTCGGGTATCCGATGAATATAACAAAGGTATTGAAAAAAGTTTCAAAATTTTCTATAATACTAAGATGGATAACGGAAAAAATAAACCAAACATAGGGGGATTTGAAAAACAATTAGAAGAATGCCAAAAAAAGAAAGATGAATATTTGGCTGGTTGGCAGAGAGAAAGAGCAGATTTTTTAAATTATAAAAAAGAAGAGATAGAAAGAATCGGAGAAATCCTGAAATACGCCGGAGAAGGTTTAATTTTAAAGATTTTGCCAATATTGGATAATTTTGATTTAATTGCCCGCCAAAATTTTCTTTCAGAAAATTTAAGCGGACAAGAGAAAGAAAGAATTGATAAAATTATTCAAGGGTTTGTCCAGATAAAAATCCAATTTCAAGACTTTTTAAAAAATTTAGGAGTCGAAGAAATAAAATCAGTCGGGGATAAATTTGACCCAAATTTTCAGGAAGTGATAGAGGAAATTAAAACAAAAGACAAAGAATCTGGTATAGTTATTGAAGAAATCCAAAAAGGCTATAAATTACACGGCAAGGTTCTTAGACCCGCTAAAGTTAAAATTGTCAAATAACAATTAAATTAATTATAGTTTTATGTCAAAAATTTTAGGCATTGATTTAGGTACAACTTTTTCAGCTGCGGCGGTAATGGAGTCAGGTGAATCAAAGATTGTTGAGAACAAAGAGGGAGGAAGAATTACTCCTTCGGTTGTTGCTTTGACAAAAACCGGAGAAAGATTAGTGGGGATTACAGCCAGACGCCAGCAGATTACCAATCCAA
>Ga0210051_1004286_pt1 | contig 13993 bp, 20 predicted proteins | sample CryGey092014_all_FD_185464 | JGI IMG/M metagenome (GOLD analysis project Ga0210051, IMG submission 185464) | Groundwater microbial communities from aquifer - Crystal Geyser CG23_combo_of_CG06-09_8/20/14_all (SPAdes) (version 2) | ecosystem: Environmental > Aquatic > Deep subsurface > Groundwater...
CTCTGGTAGAGTTATATTGTCTCTACCGTCATCGCTACTACCGCCTCATCCGTCACTCTCAGAACTTCCCCTGTTTTCTTCAATATACAAGGTACCTTTCAGCGTCCTGAGAGTTTCCCTATTTTTTTTATTTACCCTTCTTTCTATGCATACCATCCCTTGAACCCCGAAAGAGTTACTTGGTGCTCACCTTTATTCTTCCCAAGTAATGCTATCTTTCGCCAACCGTGCACAGGCTCGGACTCTTTATCTTCGGAATTACGAGGCTACTATAGGTTCGCTTTCGCTGTGGTCTGCATAGTTGCTTGCATTACCTCGTAATGCTTTTACTCTCAAGCTTTCACTATCAGGGTCACCCCTTAATAGTGCTGAGTATAACTACAGCCTCAAATAAAGAAGCAGGCTGATTGGACTTTCACCAATTAGAAGAGTAAGTTTATAGGCTGCAAGCACGGCTATGTATATAATATTCCTACAGTTATTTTTACAACTCATTCTCTGAATATAGGCTGTTTAATGTCTCGGGATAGGATTTAAAGACTACGGAGGCCATGCAAGGACTACAGCCGAGGCACTCTTTATCGCCTTTGGTAATTATTTTTTGAATTTCCTCGATTTCCTTACTAAGAAATTTTAGTTTTTCTTTTGACTTGGTATCAGGCAATTGATCAACTCCCTTAGAGAGGTCTTTAACTTCAGCATTGAGCACTTTAAAGGCATCGGAAAAACATATACAGCTTTCCACTTTTGGAATTTTAAGGCATCTTTTCATTGCCTTAAGACAACCCTCTAATTTTGTAATTTCTTTATCCATATTTTAGATCTTAAGTTTATCGGTTAATCTGTAGATAATCGGTTCTTCAGGGAATGCTCCGTTATCACAGAGCAGATATTTTGCCCTCTCGGTATCAAAAGGCGTCTCATTTTCCTGATAACAAGACCACACCGCCTTTTCAAGAATGCCTATGTCAACTATCCCGCTCAAATCAATCAACTGAATCTGCTTCCTTAGTCTCTCTATTGCTTCTTTTGGAATATTCTTTAAAATAGCAGTAGGAGCTTTGGTATTCAGGATATAACCTTTTTCATCAATCCCGTTCTTAAATAATGCTTTCAGGGCATCTACAGGGAAATGCCCAGATTCCATCCCAGTTAATATCAGATAGCGAATATTCGGGTTAGAAACAAGATTAACCGCTATTTTCTCAATACCGATATTTGCAGTCTGCAAGGTTCCGCTTATGCCTGCGCCCTTTTCTACGCCAGCCCTAACCAAGTCCTCGGTTTCTTTGGGTATTTTGTCATAAGGGGTAGCTAAAATAACCACTACTCCGACAGGAGAAAATGGGTTGCTGACTAAATATTTACCCTGTTCAATCGGCCAGTCATAAGTAAGTTTAAATTTTTTCATCTTTAATTGAATGTTTAATTATTTCCAGATTACAACTTTTATTTTTAGAACACCATTCCTCGCACTTTATTGCCCAGGCCTTTTCTTCATATAAAAGCCTACATTCTTCGCATTCAAAATAAACTATTTTGTTCTTTTTAATCTCTTTCATCTTTTTCTCTTTTACAGGGTTTTCCATTGCAACAGCCTTTAGGAGATTTTCTAATAAGCCAGCTATAACCTATGCCAATAAAGATGACTGTCATGATTAATAAAACCAATTTAGGAACCTTGAATTTTGATAAGCCGATCATATTAAGATATACAATCAGCATGGGTGAACCACAACAACCAAGCAAAAAACAAAGAAACCATAAAATAACAGCAAATAAGCCACCGCCAATTGCTGCTTTCAAAGCGTCTTTTCTATTTTCTTTAAATTTTAAAAACGCAAAAGCCATAAATGCAAACGATAAAGCATAAGAAATACCTAAAAAATGCTCTTGTTCTTTAATGTATTTTTGCAACCAGGGGGTACTCCCACATCCTCCCTCATTAACTTTAAAATAGAAAATGTGCAGAATAAAAACTATTATAAATGTTGCTAAGGTAATCGATACTTTTCTAAATTTATCTTTCATTAGAATTATCTTTTTTCGATATGCCTCATGCCCTCATCGATTAATCTCATAACATGCTCATTATCCAAAGTATAAAAGGCCATTTTGCCTTCACTGCGGTATTTTACTAATCCCAGGCTACGCAGTAACCTCAGCTGATGAGAAACCGCAGAAATGCTTAAACCCAATACATGGGATATATCGCATACACAGAGCTCGCCTTTTGAAAGGGAAAGCAGTATCTTTACGCGCGTTGTATCACCCAACACCTTAAATATTTCTGCAAGCCTAGTAAGTTTATTAGCTGAGGGTAGGGACTTCTTAAGAGCATTTACCTTTGCTTTATTGTAGCAAAATAATTCACAGACATCGCGCTGACCTTTAGACATATTTAAGCTCCTTTATATTTGATTAATTGCTCAAATATAAATATATCATATAATTTACTGCTGTCAATAAAAAACCTCCGCCAGCTATTAAAACCGGCGGAGGCTTTATCTCTCTAAAATTATTCTTTTAGGTCGGTGCTAATTTCAAAAAGTCACGACTCTGTCGCTATCGCGGACTATTTCGTACATATCTTTCATCGTATTGAGAGGACACATTTCAGTGCCTTCCTGATTGCGGGATTTTATGCATGTTCCACAGGCCAGTATTTTGCCTCCAGACTGAAGCAATTTCTCTGCCTGCTCGATTGTGTTGAATTTTTCGGTGCTTATCTTTTGGTACTCAACACCCTTGCCAGTAAGAAATACTTTAACCTCATCTTTTTGCCCAAGACAGAAATTCGCATAGCGCAAAGCATTCCAGCAAGTCTCCGCATCATTACTTGAAATTATGACTCCTATTTTCATTTCTCTTCCCCTTCTTTGACATGACTATCCCGTAATGATACGGCTTTAAATCGAATTGTTTCGGATCGGAAAACCCGGCTTTCTTTGCCCATTCGTTGCAATTTTCCGGTTTAGGACGAATATCCATCGAAGGCCCGCGAGGCGTTGATGGATCATAATTCCAGTGAATGATGCCGACTTTGCCGCCTTTCACTAAAATCCTGTTTGCTTCACGCAATAAACCGACGGGATTTTCAAGATGCAGAATATTGAATAGCATCGCATAATCCACGCTTACATTTTTCAATCCGGTGCCTTCAGTCATGAAATCCCGTAAGGTAATAACGATATTCTTTAATCCGTGCTTCACCGCCTCATTATTTGTCGCCGAAATCATCTCCGGCTCTATATCGAAGGCGTAAACTTTACCCCGGATGATGCGTGCGGCCGGAATAGTGAAAGTGCCGTAGCCGCATCCAAACTCTGCCACGTTATCCGTCTGATTATTTAACCCAAGGATAGAGAGAATTTTCTCAGGGTCGAAAAAACTATCCCACATTTGCCGTTCCGGCATACCACTTTGTCTAATTTTCATAAAATACGCTTTCTTTCTCAAAATTTAAGGCTCATTGACGTTACGAGCACATTTGCGTATGACCAATCGTCGCCTTTCTTTTTCGTATCTAACAGATATGACACGCCAATATTAAGATGCTTATTGAGTGCTAATGATATGCCTGCGCTTGCCCAGTTTTCATTAAATTTGTCTTGTTTTGTGTCATAGAAGGTCTCGTCTTCAATAAAGGGAGATAATTCAATTTTACCCACCTTAAAGGCCTTAGTCAACCGCATAGAATTTCGCCAGAACGTAAGCGCCTTATCAAAATTATATTGATAGCGTAGCCGGTCAATTATTTTTAGATCAAAAAACTCTTTTAGCGGCATTTTACCAGTTACATCGAGATAAAACAAATCGGATTTATCGTAACCCGCGCTTGTTTTATTTTCCTGCCAGACATAATAGGGAGCAAGTTCCAAGAATTTATTAACTTTAAAAGCAATCGCCTGTTCAAGTTTAAATAGATACTGGCTGCCCATATCTTTTTTAAATCGCCACTCGGGTTTTATAAGGTAACTTATCTGTTTTGAGAGCGGTGCCTCAAAAGAATATCTTGACCAATATTCCCAGTCTCTTTCCGCAAAGACGGGGCCGGTTATACTTATAGATATAAATAATAACATAATCAAAAAGATTATCTTCTTCATTTCAAATTCCTCCTATAAACTTAATGCCTTTTTAGGGCAGACCCTCAAGCAAAGATTACATTTCAAACAATCGCCGTCATTGACTGCTTTAATCCCCTCGCTTTTGAATGTATAGGGTGCGACCTGAATGGGACAGGCTTTGTAACACAGCTTACATTCTGTGCAAAGCTGAGAATCTATCTTTAAAGGATATTTTTTTCTGCCTATCCAATTTGCCATAGAACCGATTGGACAGAAATAACACCATGTTCTTTGATGGAAGATTAAAGCCAAGATAATACCTAAAATAGTAGTAACCGTAAGAAGTATCACAAAAAACATCCCGATTTTGTAAGGATCCGACCAGCGTTTGATTATCTGGATAGCCATCATTAGCATAAGAAAGGAAAGCATTCCTATCCTAAGAGGTAAACCTTTGAAAAATTTAGGAATTTCTTTTTTAGGACTTATTGGTTTAATAAATGCATCAAAGAAGCTACCCCGGGGACAGAACCAATCACACCATTTTCTGCCCTTAAAAAATCCAATTCCCATGCCTAAAAGCATACAAAGAGGAATGAAATAACCCAAAAGGGGATATTTCCAGCCTCCGATGATGACAACAAGGAAAACAATGCCCATAATGGACTGTTTTATTTGTCTCTTCCTCTCAAAATTCTTATATTCTTCCATGCCGAATATATTCCTTTATTAGAATAGACTGATATATTAAAGAAAAAAATAATAAACTACCCTTTCTTTGCCATACGTATATCTTGAGACAGTTTCTCTGTCTGGGCTAATTTCTCAAGGAGCATCTCTCTTATAATGTCAAATGCCTTACCAATCTTCGGATTAACCAAGGAGTAATAGATTGTTGTGCCCTCTCTTCTGGTCTTAACAATGCCCTTCTCTCTTAAGATGCTTAGGTGCTGGGAGAGATTTGCCTGTCGGATTTTGGCAAGTTTTGTTAATTCTCCCACAGATAGTTCTTTATCTCTTAAAAGATTGAGAATCTCTAACCTTTTAGGCGAGGTAAAGACCTGACACATTTGAGCATGGAGTTCGTAAAGTTTTTGTTCCATAATTACCTCTTAATTTAGTATATGCGAATATTAGCATATAATATAGGGTTTGTCAAGAGAACTCTTAAAAATTTTTGGTCACCATTTGATTATTCTTCTAATATTCCGCAATATTTCATAAAGCCTTCTTGAAACGAAACGCAGTTCTTTTTCTTTTATTTTTAACGGCAAATATAGGTAAATTATATTGCCTAAAGGCCGCAGGATTAGGCCCTTCTTTAAACCCTCCCTATATATCTTATAACCTATTCTTTCTCTTGCCTTAAAAGGCTCTTTCGTGCTTTTGTCTTTGACGAGCTCTATTGCGCCTATCATACCTATATATCGAACATCGCCCACAAATTCAAGATTCCTCATATTCTCGAGTTCCTTATGAAGTAACGGCATAAGCTTTCTTACCTTCACTAGAGTGTTTTCTTCTTTAAAAATTTCAAGGCTTGCCAAGGCAGCTTGGCAAGCAAGGGGGTTAGCTGTATATGTATGGCCATGATAGAATGTTTTCCCTTGGTTATATTCGGCATAAAATGCTTTGTATATTTTCTCTGTGGTTAATGTTGCGGCCAAAGGTAATGTCCCTGAGGTTATACCTTTTGAAAGGCACATAAAATCCGGCCTGATGTTTGCATATTCACAGGCGAACATCTTCCCGGTCCTGCCAAAACCCGTAGCCACCTCATCTAATATTAAATGCACATTATATTTTTTTGTGAGGCCTGCTGCTTTTTTTAGATATTCCTTAGGATAGATTATCATTCCTCCTGCGGCCATAACCAGAGGCTCTAAAATTACCGCGGCAATCTCACCATTTTTATTTTTTAACAGGTTTTCCAGCGGCTTTATGCAATCTATTTGGCAGGAGGAGCGTTGTTTCCCCACAGGACATCTATAACAATAAGGAGAGGAAACTTTAAAAGACTTAAAAAATAAAGGTGAAAATATCTTGTTGAATAAGTCTACGCCGCCTACGCTCATAGCACCTATGGTATCACCGTGATAGCCATGATCCAGCGACACGAATTTTATCTTTTCGCTCTTACCAATATTCTGCCAATACTGAAAAGACATCTTAAGCGCTGTTTCAACCGAGGTTGAGCCATTGTCAGAAAAGAAGACTTTGCTAAGACCTTGGGGAGTGAGCGAAATAAGCTTCTCAGCCAAAAGGATGGCCGGCTTATGTGTAAAACCGGCGAATAAGACATGCTCAAGCAAATCAAGTTGTTTTTTGATAGCTTTCTTTATCTTGGGATGATTATGCCCATGGACGTTACACCACCAGCTCGATATAGTATCGTAGTAAACATTTCCCTTATTGTCATAAAGTTTTATACCTCGCGCCTGCTCTATTAAGATTGGGGGAAAACTTCGGCAGTCTTTCATTTGCGTGTACGGATGCCAGTTATATTTTAAATCTTTTCTAATCCAATCGCTATGGGTCAATCTTATCTCCTATCGCTTTAAATCTATCCTTAAGCATCCTTATATTATGCGATCTAGGCAGCTCACCTAGCACCGTTACGCCGGATATTTCTCCTATTATTCTCTGATTATCGTCTAAAATGACTTTTTTTGTCTTTGGCAAATTATTGAATACCATCCCTATTATAGGAATTCCTCTCTTCTTCAATGCTTCTATACTAAGGAGCGTATGATTTATCGCGCCGAGTCTATTATGTACTACAAGGATAACCGGCAGTCTTAAGGCCTCGACAATGTCTATTAATAAACTCTTCCTGCTGATAGGAACGAGGATTCCTCCCGTGCCTTCGACTATAACGAAATCATATCGGCGCGAGAGCTCTAAGAAAGCCTTCTTTATCTTTTCCTCATTTATCGGTTTTCGTTCAAGATTTGCGGCAAGGTGCGGCGAAGCGGCAAACTTGAATGAATATGGAACTATAAGATTACGATTTTCCGTACTGGCAAGCCCCATGATTTTCGAGTGGACTCTTATATCGTCGGTGCTTCCGGTCACAATCCATTTTTGAGTTACTGCACTCCTTCCCTTGCCGATAAAATAATCGGCCAATAAGCCGGTGATAAACGTCTTTCCAACACCTGTATCTGTCCCAGTAACAAAAATCGCTCTCATCTTGCTGCCTTGCATAAAAATATCTGATATGTCGCAGTAATGCGGCCATTATTGTTCATGTAAGCATCCTCTACTGCCTTAAACAATCCTTGGCTCCAAATATAATCGCATCCTGTTATGCAGCCTCGGGAGCCTGTATGCTTAATATTCTCTAACAAATCCTTGAGCGACGGATATTCTTCTTGCGTTATGATCTCCTTAACTGATACCTTATTAAGAAATTTTGAAAGAAACCGCTGCAGTTTCCCTTTATCAAAAAAATTTCTCGATGCGACAAAAAGATCCCTGTGCGTCCGGATATCTTTTAATGCAGCTGCAAGTTCGGTAAACGTCAACGGTCCAAAGCTTGAGAAAACAAACCAAGCGCCTTTATTTAAAACACTCGAGTATCTCCGAAACGCGTTTTCTATAGACTCAAACCATTGAATAGTAGAATTTGAGGTAATCAAGTCATATCTTTCCTCTAATTCTATTTCTTCTGCATCGCCTATTTCAAATTCCACATTCTCCGCTCGTATATTTTCACGAGCTACCCTTATCATCCTTTCAGATATATCGACTGCTCTTATTCTGCTAGACCCAAACCTCGCCTTAAGCAGTCGTGTGTATATGCCGGTACCACAGCCTATCTCAAGGATTTGCTTGAAGTTGTTTTCAGGTATTTCTTCTATCAGGCGATTCGCTGCAAGGCGCTGTATACTGGCATACTCATCATATCGATAGGCGCTCTTTGAGAAGTTCCTGATTATGACCGCCTTATCCAACATATGTTTTTACCTTAAAGATATCTCTAAATTCTTCTCTCAAAATCGGAAAATGGCAGGCGCCTTTTATAGAGATGAACTTCGCAGAAGGCGCCTCGGCCGCCACGAACCTCGCCTCTTCTAGAGAGGCGATCTTGTCGTTCTCGCCGTGGACGAAAATAATGTTTGAGCCGTCTAAAGAATTGGCTTTCAGTTCTCTATTTACAAGATAATTGAGCCCATTAAAAAGATGGAGCGAATCAGGGTCTCCCAAATACTCTTTTAAGAGGCTCTCTTTAAACCACCTCTTGTGCTCTTTTTCGGTTTTAGAAAATAGACTGTCGTAAAATCTGCATAAATACGCTTTGGTATTTCTTTTTAAGTAATTCTTTATATGGTCAATACCATTTTCGTCATATCTTCTCCGTATGCTTACAAGGATTACTTCGTCGAATATTACGGGATATCTGGAAACAAGATCTGCGGCGATAAAACCGCCCAGCGACCAACCGAGAACGCTGATGCCGGACAACTTCATTTTGTTCGGCAGATCATTAATGATCTCCTCAAAATTTTCGGGCAATGTATTTTCCGGCAGAAGATAATTAAACGGGATATTAAGGCTTTCGAATATCCTCCAATCTGTTGCCCAGCCGGGTATAAGGAGCATGTCTTTTTTGAACCCTCTATCTACAAATTTAAATCTCGGCATTTGATATGTCATCGAGAAGTCTCTCTAATACAGATATATCGTGTTCGAACACTACTGAGAATCTTAGGCGACTTTCTCCTTCGGGAACGGTCGGCGGTCTTATCGGCATAACCCAATATCCTTTCTCTTTCAGAAAATCAGCGAATGCAACCGTTCTTTCATTATCGCCTGTTACAAGAGGGATTATCTGTGAACATCCCCGGACATCGAATCCTTTTACCTTAAGGCCGTCCCGTAAGAATTTTGCCGATTCTAAGAGCTTCATCCTACGATATGGCTCTTCGCTTAGCAGTTTTATACTGGCCAAATTAGCGGATACTATCGCCGGAGGAAGAGCTGTAGAGTATATGAAACTTCTGCACTTATTTATTAGATAATCGATATCGGATTTTGAGGCGGCGAGATACGCGCCGAAACTTCCGAGGGCTTTGCCGAATGTCCCCATTATATAGTCCACCTCTCTCGAGAAACCTTCCTCTTCAACCACACCTGAACCAGATGCACCGTATATACCTGTCGCGTGGGCCTCGTCGACCATAAGGTTACACCCATATTTTGCCTTTATATCGAGGAGCGCCTTAAGATCTGGCCTGTCACCATCCATGCTGAATATTGTTTCCGTAACTATAAGAATGTTTTTGAATCTACATCTCTCTTTTTTCAGGATACCCTCTAAATGTCCGGCGTCATTGTGCCTAAACCGGAATAGTTTTGCCCCAGACAGGAGGATACCATCAATTATGCTCGCATGACACAAACGGTCACAGAAAACCGCATCGCCCGCACCGCAGAAAGAACTTACGATACCTATATTTGCCTGGTAGCCGGAACTAAAGATGAGGGCGCGCTCTTTATTTTTTAAGCGCGCTACTGCGTCTTCGAGTTCATGGTGTATATCAAGGTCGCCGCTTAATAGCCTTGAAGCGGATGAGCTGGCTCCGTATTTGGTGAGAGCCTCTTTAGCTGCCTCGATAAGTTTTGGATGATTGGAGAGACCAAGGTAGTCGTTTGAAGAGAAGTCAATATATTCCCTATCGCCGATATATATCTTGCCGCCCTTTCGGCATGACGCTGGACGTAAGACGCGAAGTAATCCCTCTCTAGTCCTCTTACAAAGAAACTCCTCTATGCCTTCCATGCCCTCTCTACCTCTTCAACAAACAATCGATCCTCATCTACAGAACGGCCCTTTATAGTAAGATAACCACCTATTAGCATTCCGTTCGCGCCTGCCATGAAGGCCATTGCCTGGAAATCTTTTAAGACGGATTCTCTCCCTGCGGCCACCTTTATTATTTTATCCTGCAATATTATCCTAAAAATGGCTATAGTTTTGATCGCATCTATAGCCGCGAGGGGAGACGTCATATCTAAAGGCGTTCCTTTTATCGGAACAAGGATATTTATTGGTATTGATGTAACGTCCAAATCTCTTAGCGTAAAAGCCATCTCTATTCTGTCGTTCCACGATTCACCTAGTCCGATGATTCCGCCGCTACAAACCTCGAGGCCGACCGCTTTTGCTGCTCTTATAGTATCAAGTCTATCCTCAAAAGCGTGGGTAGTGGTTATTGCGGAAAAATATCTCAGTGAAGTCTCAATGTTGTGGTGGTAACGTCCAAGGCCTGCTTTCTTAAGAAAGAGCAATTCTTCTTCGCTTAGCTTGCCTAGGGAGGCGCAGATGTTTATACGGACTCGGTCTCTTATGAGAGATATGGCATCCGCTATCCTTTTTAATTCATCGCCTGATAGCGTGTTTCCGCTCGTTACTATATCGAATCTTTCTGCTCCTATCTCTTTGGCACGAAGAGCTGCTTCGAGAATCTCATCAATGCTCTTTAGGGGGTATGTGTTTATGCCTGTCTTGTAGCGGCAAGATTGAGCGCAGAATTTGCAATCTTCTGCGCAGAGACCTGATTTTGCGTTCATTATGTTGCAGATCTCTATTCTGCCCCCAACACATTCTTTCCGGGTTTTGTCAGCCAAAACCATCAGTTCCGCTAAAGGCTTTTCTAAAAGTGCGCATGCACTTTTCCTATCCATTCAAGCTCCTTTTGTAAACTATTTTACAATAAGAGGTTGACATTTACAATATAATAATACAGACAAAAATTAATTTTTTTTACTTACGGATTTTGATGCTGAATTGCGGGGTTCCTATAGGTACAAAATGTCCTATATCCTTAAGGTAATAAGGTCTTCCTCTTTGAGTGCCTTAGCCATGATACGACTTCCATTCTCTTCTACCGTCTTGCGGTATTCAACTTCGAGATATTGGTCGGAGGAAATATCGCTATATCGCGCTAGTATACGCGCGGCAAGGTTTAGATGATCCTTGTTAAAACTCCCTCTGCCTATTCCTATAGGGCCGGGAACGTTAACAGGCCTAACACGCAGATCATCTTCTTCAGTAAGCGCCAACAATTTACCGTTCTCTTCTTCGTCCCTTCCTACAATCAATTTCGTGCTTGGGCCGAGGCGAAAATGCCTCCCTATCTTCAGGAGCTTGATATCGTGTACCGTGAAATCCGGACTATGCCTCATCAAATCCCGCATCCTATCAGCAAATCCTTTATCCGTTAAGAGACATCCTCCTGCCGGACAGGGATAATCATGGATACCAAACTCACTAGCTAACTGAATCTGAGGTTTTCGGGAACGACCTTGTATATTCAGTAATTTTTCGCGGTCGACCATACCTTCCTTTTCCGGTATAGTAGGCTCCATCAGTTTTGCGCATAACGGCCGTACGATAAGACCGGTAAGACCGCTTTCCTCCTCTATGATGCGCATAGCGTCCATTCGCTGCGACATTGGCCGTTCACCAAGAACCTCTCCGGTCACAATAAAGGAAGCGCCAAACCGTCTCATATACTCACCCGCCTTCTTGAAGATAAATATCCTGCAGTCAAGGCACGGGTTGAGGTTTCTTCCGTATCCGTGCTTTGGCGCTTTAACGATGTTTATGTATTCTTTTGTCACTTCAAATACTTTAAGGCCAACTCCCAGAGAGGCTGCGGCAGAGGTGCCGGCAAGACATGTCTTGCCTCGGGAGGTACAGTTACAAAATATGGTCAGGAAATTCACCGCTTCAATTTCTATGCCTTGATCTTTGATAAGTCTTGTGGCCAAAATGCTGTCCAGTCCTCCTGAAAGTAAAGCTATTGCTTTCATCTTTAGTCACCATAAAAAAACTGCCTCCCGCCTTGAATAGTCAAGAGGCGAAAGGCAGTTTGTCTTTAACAAAAAACATTGCAAGCGCTATCTCTTTGCTACTTTTTCTGGTAATACTTCCTCAGAAATGTTCAAGGAGTCTATATCTATACCCGCAAGCATCTCTTTGGCAATAGTAGCGGCCTTTCTTCCCGAAAATAACATTCCGCCAAAAGTAGGCCCCATACGCGGGATTCCATAAGCGGTTGAAACTGCCATGCCGGTTACGATTAAACCCGGATGGATTAAGCCCGTCTTCTCCACCACCAGATCTTCAGACGAGTTAACGTCCATCGGGCCAAAGTCTGCTAATTTTAGGATATGCCTTTTTTCCAAACTTCTGCATACCCATGCATCATGGCCGGTGGCATCAATTACTACCTTAGACTCTAAAGAAATCGGATCTACGCAGGTAATCTGCCGTGGTAACGCTGATACAGGGGTCCAGTTGATAACAACCCCCTCTACTCTTTTGTTTCTATAAACCACATCATCAAACTTGGTCATATTTAAAATCTTAACACCAGCATCACAAGCTAAAGAAATGAGCTTTGAGCATGCGTTTGGGCCATCAGCAACAAATAAACCTTCATCTGCCTCTTTATAGGGTATTTTAAGCTCATCTAAAATCTTTTGTGCCGGAGCCCTAAAAGTTAATGTATTCATCAGAAATCCGCCAATCCAGAAACCTCCGCCAATGTAGTTGTTGCTTTCCACGATCAGAGTCTTAAATCCGTCTCGTGCCAGGTCTCTTGCTGCGATAAGCCCGCTAGGACCGCCCCCAACTACGATTACATCTGAGATAATATAATCTTCGAACCACCTCATAAATTCACCAACGATTGCCTTGCTGATTTTTGCTTCGCTAACTTTTTGAAACATACTAACTACCTCCTTTCCTCCTTCGGCTGCGCTCAGAATGAAACCCTGAGTTTAGTGAAGGGTTCCTAAATAAAAAACCCCTCTTGCCTTTATAGGGGTTTAAATTCCTTATCTTTCCCTACGCTGGCATTACCCAGTCCCGAATGTAGCGTACTGTTTAGGTTACGCTTCGGGATGCCAAATTTTCGGCATCAGGTTCTTAGGGTCTCTCGCTTATACGAGATTCTCAGGCCGCTTACGACCTCCCCTTTACGTTAAACTAGATTAAAGCACAAAAAATACAATATGTCAATATCATTTTAATATAACATTATAAATATATTTATATGTTATAAAAATTTATTTTAGGGAGACCGCTGGATTTAGAAATTCGATAATATTTCCTTTAATTTGATTTCGCACCTTCCTGAAAATCAGAAGCCTTTCTTCTTCTGTTCTTTTAGTTTGTGCGGGATCTTCTAAGTTCCAGTGGATTTTTTCATATTTACCGGGAAATATTGGGCATGTTTGTTTAGCATTGTCGCATACGGTAATGACATAGTCAAATTTTTGGCCTATAAATTCCATAACTGACTTTGACCTTTGTCCTGAAATATCAACACCGACTTCACCCATTACCTTAATGGCCAAGGGATTCACTTCAGTTGGATTGACGCCCGCACTAAAGACCTCAAATCTATTACCTGCCAAGTGCCTTAGGAATCCCTCTGCCATCTGGCTACGGGCAGAGTTTCCTGTACATAAAAATAATACTTGAGGTCTACTCATTTTTTATCCGCAACAACCCGGAGTTGGATTTGGTCCGCAACCACTTCCAAAATTCGAACCGCCACTTTTTGAAAATGTAAAGAAATTGCCTAATATTTGAACGGTCTTATTGCTACCGCAGGCAGAGCATTTTACCTTTAATCCCTTTTCCTTCTCGGACATACTTGCCTTTATTTCGAATTTGTTATTACAACTCTGACAAAAGTATTCATAGATGGGCATAAAATCGCCTCCTTTACCCCATTAGAAATTTTATTCTACATCTCTTTAGACTCGGTAATTTCTAGGTCAAGTCTTTTTTCTCCTGTAAAAGTAAATATGAAACATCGCTTCGTTACCCATAATTTTATACTTTTACCAATTCCAGATTCTGCGGCTGAACAAGTTCAAGCGTTGGTATTTTCTGCTTCCGG
>Ga0210051_1004287_pt1 | contig 13988 bp, 8 predicted proteins | sample CryGey092014_all_FD_185464 | JGI IMG/M metagenome (GOLD analysis project Ga0210051, IMG submission 185464) | Groundwater microbial communities from aquifer - Crystal Geyser CG23_combo_of_CG06-09_8/20/14_all (SPAdes) (version 2) | ecosystem: Environmental > Aquatic > Deep subsurface > Groundwater ...
TAAAAAAGGGGACGGGTTCATTTATTTAACTATAAAGAGGCAAAAAGATAATGCCAAGATATGCCAGGCGTGCTCTTGCGAATGTAACATATCATATTATTCATAGAGGCAATAATAAACAAGTCATATTTTTTTGCGATGACGATTTTCAATATTTCTTAAGGTTGATAAAAATCGCGAAAACAGAATATGAAATGAATTTATATTCATATGTTCTGATGAATAACCACGTTCATTTTTTACTTGAACCGCTAGTCAAAGAGCATCTTGCTAAATTTATTAAATCCATTGCTCAGAAATATGCTCAGTATGTGAATAAAAAATATAAACGTACCGGTACGCTTTGGGAGGGGAGATTCAGGAGCTCCCCGGTTTCCATGGATAATTATCTGCTTGCTTGTTCCAGATACATAGAAATGAATCCGGCAAGAGCGGGGATCACGCGGTTGCCCGGAGATTATAAATGGAGTAGCTATAATGGCAAGATCGGTTTTAAAGCAGATCCGCTTCTTGATTTTGATTCCTGGTTTTTATCTTTGGGTAGCAATGAAGATGAAAGGCAAAAAAAATATGAGAAATGGTTTAAAGAAAGCATACCTGATTTTGAATGGAAACTTATTACAGAGTCAGTAAATAAGGGAGTAGCCTTTGGGAATGATGTATTCAAAGAAAAGATAGAAAATATTTTAGGCAGAAAAATGCAGATAAGAAGAAGAGGCAGGCCGTTCAAAGAGGAAAATAAATGAACCCGTCCCCTTTTTTCATTTGCAATTTAAAATAAGGAGTTTTTAGTGGGTCTCTCTTTCCTCACTCCCTGGTTACTCTTCGGCCTTTCCGCAGTCTCCATCCCCATCATCCTGCACTTTATCGGCAGGCGCAGGAAGAAAACCGTCTTTTTTCCGAGTTTAAAGTTCCTCATTGAGATGCAGAAAAAAACCGTGCGCAGGGTCTAGATATTCCAGCTTATCCTGCTCATTGTCCGCATTGCCTGCCTGGCGATACTCGCAATACTCCTTGCCCGTCCTGTTATGAAATACGCGGGCAGGCTTTTTTCCAATCCGGGTGCCAGCACAGACGCGGTTTTCGTGCTTGACAACACGGTAAGCATGGATTATTCTGAGGAAGGCGCTACGCGCTTTGAAAAAGCAAAGGAAATAGCGGCAAAGATCCTGGGCGGGATATCGGACGGCGGCGCGGCGCTTGTGCTGCTGGATGACGACAGCCAGCCAAATCCTTCAGCCCTTAACTACAGCCTTGCTTCAGTGCGCGACGGCATTAAGGCCGCGGGTATTTCCAGGAAGGGCGGAGACCTTAATCCCGCGCTGTCCAGGGCGTTCCAGCTTCTCAATCCCGCTCCCGAGCTTAACAAAGAAATATTTTTCCTGACCGACATGCAGCGCGCTGTCATGGAAGGCCCCGGATCCGTGAGGATAAGCGATAATATGAAGGAAAGGACCAGGCTTAACATTATCAATTTCGGGTCCTACGATTTCATTAACGCGGCTGTGACAGGCGTCAACGTTTTTCCCGGGGTAAGCGTCCGCGGCCAGAAATTCGAGGTCCGCGCCGTGCTTTCCAATTTTTCCTTCGCTGACAGGTCTGTTTCAGCCGCCCTTTACATAAACGGGGTTAAAAAAACAAGCCGCATAGCGCAGGTCGCGGGCAACAGCTCCGCGTCAGTCAGCTTTATGGAAGAATCGCCTGAGCCCGGTGTCCACTCCGGGTTCGTTGAAATAGAGCCGGATTCTCTTGCCGCGGATGACAGGCGGGACTTTGTCATTGAAGTAAGGCAGAAGCTGGACGTTATTTTCGCGCTTAACGACCTTTCAGACGCCTCATTGCGGCAGGCAGTGTTCCTCGCCGCCGCTCTCAACCCCCAGGCAGGCAAAATATCGTCTCCGTTCTCAGTCCAGTTCATCTCGGCGTCCCAGCTGGAAGGGGCTGACCTCAGCAACTGCGCGTCAGTGGTGCTTATGGACGTGAGGCGGATGGCAGACCCGGATCTCCAGCGCCTGTCTTCGTTCGTGAAAGACGGGGGCAGCGCGATCTTCTTCCTGGGTGACAGTATTGATAAGGCGTATTATAATAACGAGCTTGGCGCTTCCGGCGCTTCTTTCTTCCCCGCGGAAGTTGGGGATCTTATTGACGTTTCAAAAGGAAAAGGATTCTCAAGCATCTCCCTTGTGGACTGGAGGCATCCTATTTTCGCCGCTTTCCAGGCTCCGGGCCAGGGTGACCTGGGCTCAGCGCACTTTTTCAAGTTCTGGTCTCTAAGGGCTTCGGCTGATTCAGGCACAGGCATCCTTGCCTCGTTTGACAACTCCTACCCGTTCCTGCTTGAAAAAAGCTTTGGCAGGGGAAAGGTGCTTGCTTTCGCCGGCCTTCCATCCGTGGGATGGAACGATTTTTACGTGAAGCCGGTCTTCGTCGCGTTCGTTCACGAGATCATGCGCTATCTTCTGCCGAGGCAGGGACTGGGATCTGAGGATAATCCTGACCCGGCTGAATCCGACCTTACCCCGGTTTCAAAAGACAAGGTAAATTCTTATTTCAAAGGGCTTTCGCCGGCGATCCTGGATGCCAAGGACCCGCGGCTTCTTGAGGAAATAGCGCTGCGCCGCCAGGGCATATCCCTTCGCGTCCCTCTTGCCTGGCTCCTTTTAGGTTTACTGGTAGCGGAGTCAATACTTTCTAACTGGCTGGTTTCCAGGAGCAGTCAGGAATCTTAGTTTAAAATCGTGTCAACGTGTCAACGTATCCCGCCTACGTAAAGACTTAGCAAACCTAAAACTCTTCTATCCGAAGAAGGTTTGCTAATACTACGGCGGGCAGGCAACGTGTCAATGCAACAACAAGGATTTTTATCGTAGTTTTGGGAGTAGGGGCTTTAGCCCCGTTGTTTTACGACCCTAAAGGGTCTACTCCTAAATGCTCTACTCCAAATTTCGTGCTTTCGTGGTAATTTTCTATGGAAAACTTTAAGGTAGTTATTTCCCGGGTGCCCGTCCTCGCCTTCTGGCTTGTAATAGCTGCGGTCTGTGTTTTTGTTTTCTTTTCCTACCGCCGCCTTGCCCGCGCCGGCACAGGCAGGTTCGCGTATTTCCTGCTTGCCCTCAAGTACCTGGCGGTCTTTTTTATCGTCCTTCTTTTCCTTGACCCCGTGCTTTCCTGGCAGCAGAAAGGAAAGGAAAAAACCGGCTTGTGCGTGCTGGTGGACGGGTCCAGGAGCATGGGTTTCCCGGGTTCTTCCGGGGCTACGCGGGCAGAGAACGCTCTGCAGATCATAAACTCTTCTGAATTCCAGGAGCTCAAAAAGAAATTCAAGGTCCGCTATTTCCAGTTCTCCCAGGGAACCCTTGAGCTTTCAGGCCAGGACCTTTCCCTTATAAAGGCCCCTGAAGGCAGGTACACGGACATAAGCCAGGCGTTCAATTACATCGAGGAAAAATTCGGCAGGGATAAGGTCTCTGCCTGCGTTCTGATAAGCGACGGAGCTTCCAACTATGGTTCTGACCCGGTTTTCGCCGCCCAGAACCTGGGTGTCCCGGTTTTTGCCGTCGGCACAGGAGGCGCAGGCTCTAAAGTCATCGCGCGGAAAGTTTCCATTGCCGGCGTTCAGTTCAACCGCCGTCTTATGGCTGATAACATCGCCCAGATCGAGGTCACTGTTAAGAGCGAGGGTTTCCAGAACCAGAAAGCTGACCTTGAGCTGAAAGACGGGCAAAAAACCGTTTACAAGAAACAGGTCCTGCTCGATATGTCAAAGCCGGTCCAGAATCTGACGATCCAGTGGATACCGCAGGAGATCGGAAGCCGCCAGTTCAAAGTCATCGTTTCCCCTCAGGCAGGGGTTGCGCCTGCTGAGAACGGTTTCTCCGTTTACGTGGCAAGCCCGCACTTAACTCTTCTTTATATAGAAGGCACCCCGCGCTGGGAATTCAAATTCTTAAAAAGGGCGCTTGAGGCTGACCGCAACATAGACCTTACCTGTTTCCTGAGGATGGGCAAGACAAAGTTCCTTCAGGTGGACAGCGCTGCTGACCAGAGGAAAAGGCCTTTCCCCACAACCATAGACGAGCTTTCAAAATACCAGATAGTGATAATAGGGGACGTTGAAAGGAATTTCCTGGGGGATGATTTCCTTGCGAACCTTTCAACCTGCGTTTCCGAGGGCGGGCAGGGAGTTTTGTTCCTTGGCACAAAGGTTTTCGGAAGCGGCACCTTTGAGCGCTCTCCCATAGCCCAGGCATTGCCCATAGTAGCCGGCACTCCCGAATCCTCCTGGATCACCGGGGATTTCTACATCAACCTGACAAAAGAAGGCGCTTTGCACCCGATATTCAATTATCTCGAAGATCCCGAGGCGAACAGGAAATTCTGGTCAACCCTTCCTGTGCTTTCAGGCTGCGTGCCGGCGCGCGCCGTTAAGATCGGCGCGACAGTGCTTGCCGTGAACCCCAATGTTTCGTCCCCGAACATAATTCCGGTGCTTATGGCTGTTCAGAACTTCGGCAAAGGAAAAACCGCTGTGTGGGGAGCTGACACCACCTGGAAGTGGAAGGTAAATCCTTCCCAGTTCAAAGGCCAGGAAGACGCTTACCAGAAATTCTGGGGCCAGGTTTTCAGGTGGCTTGTGCGCAGGGAACCCGGAACTGACGCGAAACCCGAAATCCAGATAAGCCTTGACAAGGACCGGTTCTCATCGGGAGAACCTGTGCGCATTATGATCCAGGCGCCGAAGATCGTTTCCGCCGAAGGCGCGCCGGAGGCTGAGCAGCAGCAAAGCCCGCAGGTCCAGGCAACCCTTACAACCCCTGATAACGAGGACATAAACCTTACGCTTAAGCCTGTTGCCATGGCTGAGCGCGAGTGGTATTCGGATTATTTCCCCGCTTCTCCCGGCTCTTACAAAATATCCGCGAAAGGAAGGGCGGGGAACGTTACTCTTGAGCAGAGAGAAGCGCGTTTCACTGTCACAGAGGAAGATATCGAGATGGCAAGAGAAGGAATGGACGAGTCTATGCTTACCGGTATCGCCGCGGGTTCAGGCGGAAAGTATTACACGCCTGAGACCCTGGCTTCTCTGCCTGCCGAAGCCGCAGGCGGAGGTGCGAGCATTGTTGCGCAGATAGACGTTGAAAAGCGCCTGCATGACATGGTCTATCTGTTCGGTTTTATCGGCGCGATCTCCGCCGAATGGCTCCTTAGGAAGAAGAAAGATTTATTCTGAATCCTTAATCTTCTTCCCCCCCTGAAATGAGTTTATTCCTTATTTTCCTCCCCCTTGACGGGGGAGGAATAAGGTGAGGGTGGATGTGTGGGGGAAGATTGAGATGAGGGTGTTAATGAGGGAGAAGGTTGGGATGAGGGGATAAAAGTGCGTCAGCGTATCTCCGATGGAGTCCGATACTACGTATCGACTCATACGGAGTCATCGGACAGCGTGTCAACGCAACAACACGGAACATTATTGTAATAATTTTGTCATTGCGAGCGGAGCGAAACAATCTGTTTCGTAGGGCAAGCCTTTAGGCTTGCGTTATTTTGTAGCGGTTCCTGCCCGCCAGTCAGTTAGGAGGGCGATTTATCGCGCATTTGTGGATATTAATTTCTATATTCAAATCGCATATATTTATATGCAGAATGCATATGGGAGTCCAAATGACAAAATTGGAATAAATACAACATATAAGTTGTATTTTTACGGATTTTCTTGACAAAATTACTATTTTATGATATTATGATATTAGTAAATTATGAAGGAGGTGCTGAAATGGCAGCAATAGCCAAAATAGCAAGGCATTACCAGGTCGTTATTCCCCGGGAAATAAGAACGAGATCGAACCTGAAAGAAGGGGACCTTATCAGTTTCGAGGAAAGGGACGGGGAGATCATCATGATACCGGTTAATGTGGTCAAAAAGGACCAGGCATATTTCTGGAGCCCTAAATGGCAGAACGAGATCAGGGAGTCGGAGGCGGAGATAAAAAAAGGAAAATATAAGGTTTACCGCGGCAGGGCAGAGTTGAGAAAGGACTTTGAGAAATGATCAGAGAGATCGTTATCCCCCCTTCGAAGCAAAAGAAGATACTGAAATTCCCCCTGGAGATCAGAGAGAAGCTCGACTGGTCACTTGATATGCTTATTAGAGATCCTTCCCATCCTTCCCTGAGGAACAAAAAGATCAGCGGGACGGACAACTTCTGGGAGTTCAGCATCACCATGAATTACAGGGGCGTGTACAGGCAGGAGAAGGACAAAGCGTTCCTTGTCGCCGTAGGGAAACACGAGGATATATTTTATTGGAATAAAAGCCGGCATTTACGAATAAATTCAATTTAACGCATCTCGCCGCTGAGTTCGCTGAGTTTGCTGTAACTCAAACCTTCAGGTTTGATTTCAGGGCTGAAGCCCTGAGTTATCCGCCCCGATGTCCATCGGGGCGAGACCTCGCCCCGAAGGGGCGGGCAATATATACCTTGCTGTTGATTCATAATTTCCCGAAGGGATCCCTTTGGGACATAACTCATAATTGATTCAACCCATGACTCATGAACCATGACTCATGACAGCTATAATGAACAAAGGAGCCCCTATGTCCAGCGGAACCTATGGAAACCTGGTAGCGATCTTAGACGAAATCCGGAAGCGCCAGCGCCGTTTTTCCCTTCTGCGCGGCTCTGCTCTGCTTATTTGCGTGCTCCTGGGCCTTTCTATCCTTCTTTTCCTTCTGGACAACCTCCTGCACTTCAGCACAGCTGCCAGGTGGGCGAGTTTATGCGCTATCATTGTTCCTTCCGCCTTTATCCTTATTAAAGAACTTGTCAGCCCCGCGATGAAGCGCCATTCTGACGAGTGGTTCGCCCGCCGTATAGAAAAAGAGTTCCCCCAGCTTGACAACGCGGTCATCAACGCACTTTTGCTTGGCAGGCAGGAAAAGGCAAAGGGATTCGTGGACGCGCTTGTGGAAGAGAGCTTTTCCCGCCTGCGTTCCTTTGACGTTAAGAGCGTTATAAAATGGGATATAGTCAGAAAGCTCGGGATCGCCGCTGTTGCTGTCCTCGCCGCGTTCCTTATCTACGGTATTTTCTTCCCTTCGTATTTCTCGAACGCTTTCCTGCGCGTTTTCTCCCCGCCGTCCGAAATATCCTTTATCAGCAAGACAAAGATCTCGGTTTCACCCGGAAACACCAGGGTTCTGCGCGGTTCAGGCCTGGACATTACTGCTGTAATGGCCGGAGAACTGCCGAAGGACGCTATTGTTCGGTACAAACTACAAGGTAAGGGCTGGAAGACCGGCAGAATGAACGGAACTGGAGAATCATTCTCCTTTCAGATCGCTGCTCTGGACAAATCCGTGCGCTACTTCGTGAAAGCGGGTGACGGGGCTTCTCCAAGATATGAGGCAGCGGTAATAAGTCCGCCTGCCATTGAAACGTTTGAGTTCGGTTGCAAATATCCGGAATACACCCGTCTTTCTGAAAGGAAGATAGTGCAGAAAACCGGTGACATAGAGGTCCTGTACGGCACCGGGGTTGAGATATCAGGTACAACCAATAACCAGATGGCTGAAGCAAAGCTTCTCATAGCAAAGCAGGAATACCCGTTTTCCATATCCGGTAAAAAGGTGAAAGGCCCGAACCTTTCAATTAATAAGGACCTTGCTTATTCTCTGCGCCTGATTGACATGGATGGCTATGTCAGTGACGGAAAGCAGATCGGTTCTGTGAAAGCGGTCTCGGACAAGCCCCCGACCATCCAGGTCGTGCTTCCCGGGCAGAACATCATAATCGGTAAGTTCGAGCGCATCCCCATTCTTATAAACGTCAGGGACGACTACGGCGTTAAGAAAGCCGCGATAAAATTCAGGTCAGGGGATGAGAAAGAGAAGGAAAAAGTCCTGAAATCCTCTGATTTCGGCGGCACAGCGCACGCGGCGACTTTGCAGACCTGGATATCGCCTCAGGCAATGACCCTCAGCTCTGATGACGTGCTTGTTTACTGGATAGAGGCTGAGGACGCCAACAACATCACAGGCCCGGGTAAAAGCGTTTCAACGTTCCTCACAATACGGCTTGTTGACCCGTTCGTCAAGCTTCAGGAGTCTATGCGCCGGCTTGCCTCTGCTGACAGCCTTTCTCCTGAACAGCTCAAAGGTGTGTTCTCAGACCTTTCCGCTGCCCTTAAAGAGGTCCTGCGGGTCCAGAAAGAGATCAGGAAAGGCACTGTTGACAAGCTTCCGGTCTATGAACGCCGCAACCTCGCGATCAGGGAGCAGGAACTGCGGGTGCGCACCATTGAGTGCCGCGATAACCTTCTCCTGCTTGCCGCGAAGGCAAAAGGGTTCTACGAGGTCGTGCAGGCGTGCACCAAGTACGCCAGCCAGATGGATGAGCTCAAAATTCCGAACCTTATGTCAGAGGCGGTGAAATACATCCAGGACAACGTTATATTCATAGCACAGGGCAAGGAAGACGAGATAATAGACAAGCTTGAGCTGATACTGAAGTCAATGGCGGACCTTAACCGCTCCTGGATGTCAAAGAATTTCGCCGCGAAGGAAAAAGCCGCCAGGGAGCTTATAAGGGAGCTGGACAGGTTTATGGGAAGCCAGAAGGATGTTATTTCAGTGCTTGAAAGGATTTCCAAAAAGCCGGCTGAGGACTACACCCCCGAGGACATCAAGGCCTTGCAGAAACTGGGAGAGGTTGAGGAGGGGGTGCGCAAAGACCTTTCCAAAGGCACTAACGATTTCAAGAACGTCACGGAAAAGGACCTTGGAGCGAGCGTTGTTGTGAACACCCTTGAGGAGATAATAGGTTTTGTGAAACGCGCGGAAGGCGAGTTCAAGAAAGTGACACTCACGCTTGACACCCAGGAGATGTGGAAGTGGATAGAGCTCGGGAAGCAGCTGCGCCAGGACCTGGAAATGTGGCTGATGAACAAGCCTGACATCATCCAGTGGAACGTTGCCAATCCTTTCGAGGAATACGACGTGCCTATGCCTGACATCCCCCTTGATCTGCAGGATTACATCGCGGACCTTATCCAGACAGAGGATGAGATGGATGACGCTATGGACAACAATATAACCGGGGGCTGGGTGGACAACATGTCCCAGGCAGGATGGGGGATTATGGACGGCCCCATATCCAACTGGAGCGCGAAAGGCAAAACAGGCAACATGCTTCCGGGTAACCAGGAGCTGTCAGGCAGGTCAGGCGAGGGCAGGACAGGCAAATCCTCAGGCCAGTTCGTGGAAGGCAAGTATAAAGGGCTTGACGGCCGCAAGATCCCCCCGCGGCTCAGCGACGAGCGCATGCAAAAGGGAGTTGTCAAGGAAGAAAAGCACAAACCCACACCCGGGTCAACAGGCGGGGGCAAGATAGGCGGGTGGGGAGCAGAGGGGCTTACGGATAACGTGCCCCCGCAGATCAAGGAAGAACTGCGCCGGCTTGCCCTGCGCGAGGCTGAGATCCGCGCAAAGGCCACGGAAGTGAAGCAGGGCCTGAACCCTTACCTGAACGTCACAAGCAGCCTGCGCCAGGCAATAACCACTATGGAAGACATTGAAAAGGATATGAACGAAGGCAGGTACAAGAGCCTTCTGGACAAGAGGAAAATGCTTTCCGAACAGCTGGGCGCGCTGAAAGAATCCGTTGATGAGGAGGTTGAGCTGCGCCGCGAGCCCGCGCTTCGCATGGACCGTAACATACGCTCCAAGATCGTTGACGCCCTCAAGGAAAAATACCCCGACCGCTACGAGCAGCTTGTCAAAGAATACTTTGAAGTGTTATCTAATGAACTTCGTTGAGAAACGTTATCCCTGTAGCTCCGATGAAACTGGAGCTTAACACAGGGACCTACGAGTCAGAACAGGGTGAATGACTCTCCGGAAATCGTTTAATACGGGTTCCGGGGTTTCGAAGTAGTGGCAGAGCTTGCTCTGCTATTTATGGTCTCTTAGGTGTAGATTTCGTAGGGCAAGCCTTTTCGAAGACCCCCGCCCAGCAAGCGTTGGCGGGCAAGCTGCCGATCTTTAAGGAGGGAGCCCCGTAATATTTGTTTTCGTAGGGCAAGCCTTAAGGCTTGCGAGTAACTCAGGGCTTTTCGAAGACCCGCCAATTTTTAAGGTGGGAGCCCTGATATCAAACCTGAAGGTTTGAGCTACAAAACAGTGTTCACCTGTGGTTAATTTAGTGTCAAGAGTCAAGTATCAAGTGTCAAGTAGAAGAAAATCTTGTGGAAATCGTGTGTAATCGTGTGGTTGCAAAGGCAGTCATTTGTCATTTGCAAAAGCCAAATATTATTCCGTGCTTCCATCCTTCCGTGCCGTAGCCCGCCACGATTATTGGCGGGCGAAGGTCCTCGCGTTTTGCTCCGGGTTATTCGGAGCAGCAGAGGGCTTCCGTGGTAGTCTTTGGAGCAGTTTACAAAGTTATATAGTTTGTAATTCGTGGAAATCCGTATTAATTCGTGGTTAAAAGTAGCCTCTGGCTTTTAATATGAAAAAAATAGTATTATTTGTTTTTATCCCTCTCTGGTTGCTTCTTGTCTGTGGTTCTGCCTGGTCTTTCGCCCAGCCTGACTGGCGCGACTCCGCCTGGCAGTTCCGCCGCAAGTTCTCCGTCTATTCCACCCAGGGCCGCCAGATAGGCAATACCGCCTACGCTGAGCTTGTCACAGGGGGCAGCCTTCAGGCAGACGGCTTTGACCTGCGCATATATGACAACCGCGGGGTCGTAACCCCGTACAAGATGCTCTTCTGTAGTCCGTATGGGGTCAGCTTCGTCGCTTTCAAGGCTGACGAGAAATACGAGCCTTACACCTTCTATTTCGGATGCAATGTCCTTGTTCCTTCCCAGGAGCCTGCTGAAGAATGGGAGCCCAAAGGCGGGCTTATCCTGCGGGAGTGGGAAGCTACGCGGGGCATAGTCAATTCCTGGGAGGATATGCAGAATATGTTCGCCAATAAGGGAAAAGTGATCGGCGCCGGCCTGCGCAGGAACATCTTTGACAGCTATTCCCCGTACAACTACACCGTTCCCCACCTCAGCCTTTACGAAGGCTACCTTATAATAAACAAACCCGGAAAATTCAAGCTTGCCGCGTCCTCAGACGGCCCCTCGTTCCTGCTCATAGACGGCCTTATGATCGTGCAGTGGCCCGGAGGCCACAACGCGTCCTGGCAGGGTGACCATTATACTGTGGCTGATCTTGAAAAAGGCCTGCACAAGTTCGAGCTCTACTGGCAGGCGCTGTGGGGGATGGACGCGCAGAAGCTTGCTGTTTCTTCCCTTACAGACTGGAAAAACCCCGCCAGGAAATACAACTACTACCAGCCCATCCCAAGAGAACAGTTCCTGGATGCCTGGAAAGCAGAGCCGCAGGCTCTTGAAGCCTACAACAAGACCTGGTGCGCTGATTTCGTTTTCCGGCAGACCTCTTTTCTTCCATCTGATTTCGGTTTTATGCTTTTCTACGCGTTTGAAGCTGTTGAAAGGGAAGGCCATATCTACGAGTGGGATTTCGGTGACGGCGAAAAAGCTGAAGGCGCGCAGACAGAACACATTTTCCTTTCTTCCGGCAAATACCGGGTGACCCTGCGGGAATCCGGGGAGGATGGGGTAGAGGATGTTCTCTCCGTTACAGTCAGCACCGTGTGCGAGCCTAAGCTTACTGATTACAACTATAACGCCAGGCTTAAAAGCTATGTCAGGGTTATGCGGGAGTATTCATTTGATAAGTTACAGCTGCCCCAGCTCCTTCTTATCTGGGACTGCGCGAAGAATCTGCAGGACGCTGAACTACTGCTGCGCTTGGGCAAGAAAATGCTTCCGTTCCTTTTCACCGCTCTGCGTGGCTGGCGCTCAAACCTCAATGTCCTAAAGCTTTCCAACCGTATAGCAGAATCCCTGACAGGGGATGACCCGCTTTCCAACGAGCTTGCAAAGGACATCTACAAGGAACTGATCAACGAGGTTTACGATGACAGGGAAAAAAGGGAAGTGCGCAGGCCCCTCATAGACGCGAGCCTTAAACTTGCAGACCTGCATCTTGAAAAACTCAGGGATTATGATGCCGCGATAGAGGAATATTCCCGCCTGCTCGACTACAAGATATCCTATTCAGAGAACCTGCAGATCTACACCGGAATAGGGGATGCCTGGCTTCTCAAAGGCGATCCCGGCAAGGCGAAAGAGTATTACAACAAGGTTTACAAGGAAAAAGAATATACCTACGAGCAGGAGATAGCGCTTGAAGGCAGCCTTGCACAGCAGGTGGACGCGTATCTGCAGACAAAAGAGCTGGACGGCGCCAAAAACTCCCTTGCCGAGTGGGATGAATCCATTCCCTGGAAAAAGCTTGAACCGTATTATTGGCTCCTTAAAGGCCGGTATTTTTACCAGTCCAAGAAATACAAGGACGCTCTTTTCCATCTTGACATGGCAATTAAGCTCAGCACTGTCATCAAAGTCCTTCTCCCCGAAATCCTGTATTATCAGCGTCAGTCCTTTCTCGGTCTCGGTGATTTTACCTCTGCTGATTCAGTTTCTACTCAGCTTAAAGTCGCCTACCCCGATAGTCCGTGGATTAAGTAGGGCAAACCTTTAGGTTTGCGTAACTCAGGGCTTCAGCCCTGATTGTTTAATCGTCTAATCGTCCAATTATTTGTTTTCGCAGGGCAAGCCTTCAGGCTTGCGGATAGCCGCAACCTTCAAGTTGCGTTTTGTGGCGGTCGGATTCATCGCACATTTATGGTTCGCGTAGGGGTGGGCCTGCCCGCCGGCTTGTCCGCCGTAGCATCAGCGAATCCTCTCCGAACAGGAGAATTATGGATTTGCTGAGTTACTGCGAAGGTGGAAGCATCCGCAACATTCACGCGAATAGCGGGAAGCTAATGTTGGCGGAGTATCTGCGTAGGCGGGTTCCCTGTAAAAAAGTAGTTTATAAAGTTTACAAGTTTACACAGTTTGTAATTCGTGCAAATTCGTGTTAATTCGTGGTTAAAAGTAGTTCTTGGCCTTTAATATGACAAAAATATTTCTCCGTGCCTCTGTGGTTTATCTTGTGGAAATCGTGTGCAATCGTGTGGTTTCTATTGACATTTAGCCATTTATATATATAATATTGTATATTCCCGCATATTAATATAGAACTATTTATTTCTTAGACTTTATTGTATAGTATCAAGAATCAAGCAGAAGATTAATTCGTGCAAATTCGTGTTAATTCGTGGTTAAAAGTAGCCTTTGGTTTTTAATATGAGCCAAAGATTACTCTGTGTCTCCGTGGTGAAGTTTAAGTTCTCGTAAGCCTGCCCGCCGATTTTGGTGGAGGGTTCCCTGTAAAATAATTCGTGGTTAAATGAGGTCTGAAATGTTTTACGCAGACTATAGATTAGAAGCTAATGGTATCCTGGGCAAGGTTTTTATTATGTAATAAATACCCACTTTAAAACCCAAGTGGGTTTTTTTATCAGTAAAAGGAAGAGTGAAATGTCAAGACCTGACCCCATTAACAAGGGCGAGATAATAATCTATAAAACTTCAAAAGGGCCAAACCTTGAAGTCAGGTTGCGTGAAGAGACTGTCTGGCTTACGCAGCAGCAAATATCTCAACTATTCGGTACCCAAAGCCGGCCATTACAAAACATCTTAGGAATATTTTTGCAAGCAGAGAATTAAGTGAAAATTCAGTTAGTTCCATTTTGGAACATACTGCAAAAGATGGGAAAATTTATAATACTAAGTTCTTCAACCTCGATGCTATTATTTCAATTGGTTACAGAGTTAATTCAAGCAGGGCAACTCAATTTAGAATCTGGGCGACCAGGACGCTGAAAGAGCATTTGATCAAGGGTTATACGCTGAACCGGAAAAGGCTGGTTAAAAAAACGGAGCAGCTGCAGGGGGCAAATTTTGAAGTGCCATTTTGGCACATCAAGCTGGGGTGGAACAAGAAAGTTGCCTCTGGTTTTCACGGAG
>Ga0210051_1004289_pt1 | contig 13985 bp, 7 predicted proteins | sample CryGey092014_all_FD_185464 | JGI IMG/M metagenome (GOLD analysis project Ga0210051, IMG submission 185464) | Groundwater microbial communities from aquifer - Crystal Geyser CG23_combo_of_CG06-09_8/20/14_all (SPAdes) (version 2) | ecosystem: Environmental > Aquatic > Deep subsurface > Groundwater ...
AAGTATATCGTAAAATAAAAAAAATGGTAAGGGGGATAAATTAATTCACCAATTATCCAACAAAGTATATTGGATCACGACCATGGGTTGTCCCAAAAAAACCTAATTCATAAAAACGATTAAGAATTACTTCACTATTTGGTTCAAAACGCGGTTCTTCTTTTAATAGCTCGCGACGGGGTATAATTTTTTTATCACTATTTTGGTGTGGATGCAAAAGAAAACTCAATAGAGCAGCAATAAAATCACGATCTGTAAATCTTTGTCTGACCCAATCATCCAAAGCCCTATAGCTTACAACAATTTGGTCATGAAGAGTAACACTTGGTTGTCTTGATGCTTTTTGTTCAGCAGCGATAGCGTCGTAATTAACGCGGGGCAAAGTTTGTGGAATCTGGTGGACTTGGGCTCCTTTAGTAATAGGGTAGAGAACTTGATCTGCTAATCTTCTAACATATTCAGTCTCACTCGTAAACTGCTCATCACCTAATGATTGGTAGCCACCAAGCAGTCGAACTCGTTCATCTTCGGCGCAGCGTCTTTGCAAAGCACAGATTAAAGCAGTCGCTGTTTCTCGTGTTGAATATTCTTGTGGGAGAAGCGCACTAACAAGAGATGGAAGAAAGTCGGGGTATGCATCTGTTGAAAGAAGAGGTTCTGCACGGTCAATAGGATAACGACGATCGTACATTGCACCAATTGCACGTTCTCTATCGGTTCCTCCGGCGATGAATTTTGGCAGTGCACGGATAATTGCTAAAACCGTATCGGTATAGATTTGAGAACGACCATAGTGAGTATCTAAGAACTGACTTAGGTCATGAAGTTCTTTTGGATTAGGCTGGTGACCAGTATAGTCAGTAAGTAGGGGTGTTAATAACTGTGTTTTAATTGCTTGAATTCTGGTTCGTCGGCTTTGATCTAAATCTGATAATTGTCGTTGCTTTGCTTCAAGATTTCTTTGTAAAACAGTTGAAGTCCCTTGAGCTTCAGCTAATATTTGATTCGCAGTTTGTTGTTCGGCCTGTGCTTTTTTAAGTAAATTTTCCCTCTGTTTATATGCTTGAGTTTTTGATGAAGATTCGTTCATCCTAGATGAGCAGTTCTGTTGAAAATCTGCAGCAATTGGAGTTGATGAATTAATTTTTTGACGGGTTTTATTTTCGACTCCATCGCGGGCAAAAGTTAGAGCTAGGGCGCGCGAATAAAAATATATTGCGATGTTAGTTGCTTCTGTTAATTGTGTTTTTGCGAGTTTTTCAAATAAAGTCATCTGCTTTTTTAATATTGGTATCCAGTCAGAATTGATTTCACCCAAAAGAGTTGTGGCTTCGCGCATCAAATTGGTAGGAGTAGTTTTACTTTTGTCTAAATATTCAGTTTTAACTGTGTAACCAATTAGATGTAATAGAGCAGTACGCTCGTTAAGTTGATCTGAACCGGTTAATAATAAAAGCGCTTGTTTATCGGCCTCGAGTAGATCGTGAGGAAGTATGACATCGCCGACGATTGTGTCAAAATTTTGTAATTTTAAATCTGAATGAGTGACTCTCTTTGAAAACAGACCTTCTTCAGCTAGAAGGTCAACTGACCCGTTATGTGACCTAATATAATCTTTCATTCTATCTGCACTGATTGGGTCAGAAACAGCTTCAATAATTATTCTCGTTGTTGTAGCGATTGCCTGTTTGACTGGTTCCATCTGTACGACTTGTTCAGCTACAGATTGACCCCATCTGTCTTTTAGTCCAGCACATTCAACGGCCCTTGCCTTAGCTGTTGTTATTTGTTCGCGAAGTTGATTGATGTCAACCTGCAGGGGAGCCTTAATAGAAGCAATATATTGATCATCAACTCCTTCAGCCTCTTGGGTAACCGCTTGATCAACGGTTGATTTAACGTATTTAAGTGTCGCTGCAGCAACAGCCCCAACTACCGGCAAAGGCAGTCCTTTACGTGTAGCACGATCCCGATCCCCTCCTGCATGTTCGGTTGCACTATGGTAATCCATTTGACCCAAAGCTCTCCACAAAATATTATTATTTTTAACTTCTAAACCTGACTCGGTTGAAATGATATAATGTGAGGGGTTCTCAAGATGATCGCGAAGTAATCGTGCAACAGCTGAAACATGAGCTTGGCCAACCCGAGCTTCTTCTCTGATCATTTGTTCTTTTGATTGATTTGTTGGAGCGCTCTTTTGACTTTTTTCATTAATAACCCCGAAACTTACAGGGTCAATTCTTTTTTGATGATTTACTTGAAGATGTCCCTGTCCATCAACTTCTGCATCAACATTTGGTAGAAGTTTCAAACGGTCGGCAATGGAATGTTGGACTGTGGGAAGGGCAGCTTCAATTTGTGGTTGCAGTTCCAAAACGGGCGAATCGGTCATACTTTACTATTTTTGATTATTTTAAACTAATTGTCAAGCGCAACAACCAAAACAGAGGCTAAAAAACTAAGGTTAAACGTGATCCTTTAGCGAAAAAAATCAGGTTTTTGGTCAAAAGTTGCTTCGCTGATATCCGTAAGTTTAACCTGACGAAGCCTCTGTACGTCTTCACCTAGCGGTTCTGCCCTAAAAACCAAAACACTGTAACTGCCGTTGCTTTTTTCGCCAAATAAAATTACCCACTGTTTCTCATATTGTGCCCATCCTATCATGTCCCTGACCGCTGATTCCTTCAGTTGCTCCTTTAAAATCGATAAGCTTTCCGGCCCTAAACCTAAAAACTCCATTTTCCACCGCATATCAGAAACAGTTACCAAGAGATCTTTTAGGGGAAGTTTTGGTAAATCGTCTTGGAAATTTTTTATGTCTCTGACTACCACCTCTTGATCTCCAAAGCCCATCAGGGTAGCCGGCGCAAAAGAAACAAGTTGAGCCATCTTTCCAGTTGAAGTTTTTAAACAATAGGTGCCGCCATTTTCTTGCATCTGTTTGTACATAACGGGCAAACTTTCCTCCATAAAGGTTGACCAATCATAGCCATAGTAGTCACTACCAATAGATAAAGTTTGTTCTTGGTAGTAAGTAATGTGTGTTTTTGAGTTAGCAAGATTTCCTTCTTTTGTTTTTCCTGCAGGGACAAGATCTAAAACAGGGAATCGGGGCGGTTGTTCAGCGTTTTCGTGAGGCCAGAAAAAAAAGGGAGAGATACCAAAGATTGAATGAGCTGGCCGATCCAGATAATCTTTTCCTTGAGCATGCGCCAAGATTTTCCCTGTTCTTTCTGTGGGCCGACCTGAACCTGGATGTTGAAGATCAGTGTTAAACTCAGCAGATAAATCACTTAAATTATACAATAAAGCATATTTTCCCTGCTTGCCGGGCATAAAGTCACCAGAGAAGCTTCCCTCTCCTTTGTAAAGAGTAGCGGCGGGAGACCCGGATAATTCTCTGAAAACCTTTTCTGCCCAGACCAGCATTTCCAGCGTTTTCTGCTCGTCTAAAGGCTTGAAGTTGCCAGTCATTTCTCCGTCTAACGACCAGAAATGTTTTGAGAAATCAGCGAGAACCGAACTTGGTGTTTTATCCAATACCTGCTGTTGGTAAAAACGCATAATATTATGAAGATTTTCATCATCTGCTTTCTCACTGGCTCTGCCGACTCGATAAACAAGAAAAAACATAATCGACTTGAGTAAATAATCACGAGCATAATCAATTTGATTTGAGGCGTGTTCTTCTGGGGACAACAACATGAGATCTTTGAGCCGCCGGGCAGAATATGAGTTAAGCGAATATTTCAAATGTTCAAGACTTCCTTGATTCCATCCATTTTTTTTAGTTAATTCCTCATAAACTTCTAATAATCTTGTTCTCTCTTCCTTGGGAACTTCGCATTTGGAAACAGTGAAATTATTCACTCTCTCTATAAGCAGCCTTTCTTCTTGTTCTGGAGATAAAGAGGTTTGGGTTGGTCCGGGGATATTAGTTGCTGGTTGGTGAAATGGTGTGGCGGAAACAGTGGTGGTGATAAAAGGTGTTTTTTCCAGTTGCTGGGGAAATGGGGTAGATGCTTTCTTTATTGCCGTTGCTACGGCCGTCGTTGGTCCTTGTGTTATAGGTTTCGAAGAGCAAGTAGTTGCCACACCACTGACAAGCAACATCCATGCGATTCTTAAAAAATCACGTCTCTTAATAGGTTTTGCAAATTCGCTCATCAGTTTTAGATAAAGTTAGAATTTAATGTCAACTATATTATACCCTAAGACCGTTCATTTTTGGTTTTATTTTTTTATCACTTCTCATTGTAGCATAGATTAAAAGATAGTCGACCAGCGTTTTAATGCTCAAGGTTTAACAACAAAGTTCAACTCAAATTAATTCCACGAAAATAGCTACTATCTAAACATCCAGTCCATCACACCTCTGCCGGTGGTGGTAGTGGTTAGGATTGAACCGGGTTGAGGATTGTCTTTGTCATCAAGTAGCTGTGATTGTAAATTGCTTTTTTCAGCCCCTTCGAAACCTTTTTCGCTTGCAATCCAATCAACCGCATCATGCGCATATTTTTGCAACGATGTGTTTTTAATGATTTCAGTTTCCGTCATTGCTTGACCGGTTTGCGGATTTTGCCAGACAACATCTTTGTCTTGCGGAACAATGCGCATACTCCAGAGATAGTGAGCACTGGGAATAGTAAAGTTAAGTGATTTGCCATTAATTGTTGCTTTTCCGGATATTTGGAAAACCCAATAAAAGCGACTACGACCAATTTCATATCGAATTGATGGATTGAGTACTAAAGAGGTAGCGTCAACTTGGACAGGTCCGGATACTGGTTGATTGTATAAGGCTTCATCAACAGACCTAATTAATTGATTAGCTAAAGCTATCTTTTCACTTCGATTCGTCGAAACCCCTTGAGTAGAAAATTGATTTAAAAGATTGTCAACACCAGCCGGATGATTATATTGTAGAAAACTCAAATAGTATCCGTCACGTTCATTACCATAGGGTAAGCACGCTTGATTAAAAAACCAAAGACCAAAGTAAGTTTGAATTTCCTCAGAAATTTGTCGACGTCTGGTTGAGTTTGGATCAGTCGGATCAAAATCATACAAGCGTAAAACCGTATCCCTGATACGATTAATACTTTTTGTATCATCAGCGTTAGGGTTGGATTTTGAAAGAATATCACTGGCAGTTTTTGCATCAATGCCCGAAAGATTAATAATTTCGGGAAAACGCTGTATCATTAAGTTTAAATGCTGCGATGGTATTCTTGTGGCCCAGCTTGCTCGAGTTTCGCGTGTCACTTAATACAATCCATCAATTACCTCAACGTTGCCTCCTTCGCGCTGATGAAGAATTTTTGCAACTTGAGGTGCTATATCAAATACCTCAACCCAACGGTCAAATGGAGCTTTGTTAATTAATGAAATGGTCGTTTCAGTTGAAGGTGTTAGTGCTCGCGTAGGAATGGTAGTTGGGGACAATTGATCAGTTAGTCGGCTAGCTGGAGTTGGCGTCGGATAAGTAGTTTCAGTTTTAACTGGTGTGGTTGGAGAAGCTGTTTTTCCTTGACTAATAACATGTAAAGCTTCGGCTTTTCTTTGATTAACTAAACTGGCAAAACTACCAGCTTGCGGATCTTTTGGTAAATCTACAGGAGTAGGGGAATGATCGCGCAGATATTTTACTAAATCATACTCAACCGCTCTACCGTCCACTGTCCCCTTACCTTTATTCATTAGATATGCAAGAGTAAGATCATCTTGCCAGTTTAGAAGTTTTAATAAGGCATCTGAAACCAAACCCATATGAACGCCTTTTTTATTTTGATTAATATCATTATTAATTGCCTCATATTCGCCTTGACGCAGAAGGTAATCGCGATCAAAATTAATAGTTAGATATTGGAAATTTAATAAATCACAGGCATAGAGTAAATTTTGATAATTTGGTTCTTGACCAACAAGTTGCAATATAATACTTAAATATGCCAGAGTTTCTTTTGAGTAATTTTCTTCTTTAAAAGAAGCGGAAATTTTCCCCAATGGAGTAAAAGAATCAGGAGCCCGATGATTAAATTGGGTGGCGGAAATTCTTTCCCAGCTATAGGCAAACAATCGCATTCTTTCCAGAGGAGACAAAGCTTCTAAATCTGGAGGTATGCCAGTAGAATATCCTAATCTTGCAAATTCCTCAGATTCAGCATAAACACCCACCGGGGTTAATTCTCCCCAAGTGCTGCCATATCTCCATTTTCCATTAAATTGATCTTCAATTCGACTTCTATTATCACCAGATGGAAAAATTTCTTCTCGGGGAGCTTTTGGAGCTTCTGGTGTTGGAACAGCAAAATTATCTTTAACTGGTGGAGGCATTTCTTGAATGTCAATGGTGGGTTTGGGTTGGGGAGTTATACGAAATTCTGCTGTTGGTGGCGGTTGAAGTCTTGTTGTTGGTGTTAATGGAAAACCCTGATCTGGTGTGGTTGTCTTGGGAACCGTATCACTTGGTGATGGGGTTGAAGTGGGACCGGGAACTAATTCTGTTTTTGGAGGATTTTTCTGTAAGAAACCTGGTAGTTTTGGTTTGGAAACACTAGGTAGCTTAATACCTTTTCTATCGAGATACCATTTACTAATTACACCTGCACCGGTCACTAATGGTGGAACTAGAAAAAGGAGAAATTTGCGTCGAGTAAGCTTTCTTAATCGAGTGGCTTCTTCTCTTTCCTCACGCTCATCTCTTTCTCTTTGCCATTCTTCAAAAGTCTGGGCACGATAACGTTTAGTTACGGGCGGTGATGAAGAATACCCATCGTCGTATGGGAATTTTCGACGTATTAGGGCTAATCCAAACGCTGGTGGAATTGTTGAAATAGGTTGATGATTAAGCGCAGAGCTTAGGTCTCCGATTTGAAAAGCCACAGGTGTGATTGCTTTTTTTTCCGCTTCAGGCGCGGGAGCAGCTTCTATTGGTGTGGTTTTTGCTCCAAGCGCAGCAGCTGTGGCAGCTGCGGTTGTTAAAAAAGACAATTTAACAAACTGTCGACGGTTTAAATTTTTAAAAGGATTATTTAGCGGTGGTTGAATCCCTTCCCCAGATTTATCAGGCATTAAATAAGTATATCAACAACATAGCCTAATCAAAAAGATAAATTAATACAATCGACACATCTTGACCTTGACTTTGTATATATATTGGTATGTTATAAGTATTAATAATTATATTAATTAATAATATGGCAGAAACAACCCTTCCACCTGGCGCAGCAGGCGTTGCATCTGGTCATGCAGTAGTAAATCAGCCATCAACCGAAAATGAGGCGCTTGCAAACGTTGAAAAATTATTTCGTGGCTTACCCCCAAAAAAAGTTATTAAAATCATTGAAGAAGCAGGTTGCTACGATAGTGCAAAAACTAAGTTAAGGAGACTAAAAGCAGAAGCTATCACTGAAACATCAATAGTTGAACAAGCAAAGGCAGATCTTGCAGATGCATGGATGGCAAGTGAGGGAACCCATCCAGACGCAGTAAGTAGTGGAATGCGTGTAAAATATACCCCAAAACCCAAAGAGGACTTTACCTTAATGGCTTGTGCAGTGTCAGCGGAGCTTGAAAGAATGAAAGCAGCTGATCCGAGTCAGCCGGCGGTTGACATTGATTTGGGTAGCTGGATAGGTGGAAAAGGTGATAAAGAAGTAGTTTCAATGACTGGAAGAAGAATATTTTTAGATAATCGCATTACTGATGTTGTGATTGAGTTAAGACATTCTAATGGGCATAAAGGTCAAGTAACCTTTGAAAAAAGACCAGATACAAAAACTCCGGTCAGACAAAGTGAAGTAAGATCTGATATATATGAACGTGTATTTGTTGGAGACAGTAGAGCATTGCCATCAAGTCCTTGGGGTGGTGAATGGAGTAGATCGAGTATAAAGGTTGCTCTCGGAAGAACGCTTAGAAAGAGGAGTATGACGAAAGAAACAAAGTTACTTGGCAGCAACGAAGCAAGATTTGTAGTTGCTCATACAATTGATACTGTTGCTAGGAATAAATAACCTTTTCGATAAATGAATGTGATCCGTCTGAACTTGTAAATACGCCGCTTTTAAGCTACCATTTGTTTATGGCACAAATTAATTCTTCAACTGATAATTCAACCATATCTGCGGTAACATCGATTGATAATCCCAATTTAACTTCTTCTGCCGATGAGTTTCGTAAGTTTATCGAAGTTGAAGTGTTAAAAGCAATCAAGGTGGTGGCGGAAAAACTCGGAACCACTCAAGAAAAAATTCAAGCCATGGCGCAGCTAGCACTAGATCTAATAAAACCAGCGATGAATATTGACGAGCTCTATCAAAATGCCGTGAAATTAGATGATGGTTACAGCGAATTTGCTCCAGTGGTTTTTGTTATTATGAAAGCCTACGAACAAAAATATCAAAAAAAAGCGCTTGACCAGGTGACGCAATTAATTAGAGCAGGCGCATATGAAGATGCTCAAGCAGTGGTTAAAAAAGTATTATTATATAAAGCGATTAATTAATATGACAGAAGCGCCACAAGCACCACCACCACAACTAGGACGAGCATTAAGAACACCAGATTTAGCTCCCACCCCAGTAAGACGAGCAGCTTTGGTTGTGCCGGTTGGAGCCGATGCGGCAAAGCCACTAGAGGAGGCAGCGGCAAAACCTGCCGAAGTTGCAAAACCAGTTGAAGCAAAACTAACTGCAGAACAACAAATCGCAGCACAACAGGCAGAATTAACCATGATGGCTGATCCGGCAATGCTGGCAAAATACCCAGACCTGGGAAGATTGGCACTACAGGTTTTGGCATCACGGGGTGATATTGCCGAGGTTTGTCAAAAACATGCAGCTACACTTAAAGCAGAAGCAGGAAATGATCCGGCAAAAATGGCTTTTGCTTTGGATCTGGAAATGGCTGGAATTGGAGCAAAAGTAGGTCAGTTGCAAAATCAAGCACTAACAAAAGAACTTTCTCCAACAGAGAAAGCCCAGCTTAATGCTCTATCTCAACGGTTAGTTAATTTGGAAACTCAACGTATTAGTGGTAATGTGGAGCTAATGGTCAAATCACCAGATGGTTCTGGGACAGAAAAAGAAACAAGAAAAATGGATTTTTCGAAAGTTGAAGGTAATCAAATGCTCACAGTAGCTGCAAGTTTTGGGTTAACAGCAGAAGAACTTCAAGCAGATGATTACCTTAACACAGTGTTAACACTGGTGAAAACAGCAGTTGGCGATCGTGAAGCCAGAACTCAAATGTTGTCAACGCTAACAAAAAGCGGAATGTATGATGAACAAGTATTAAAAGATTTTTCTACGATACTAAATCAACTGGGTCATCAAAAACAATTTAATAAGATTGGGAAAATCGTTGGCAAGGGTTCACTTTTTACAGCGTTGATGATGTTGCTTATGGGATTGGGTTTTAAAAAAACAGCTCAAGGAGGTAGTCCTCAAGGTTAATAATCATCGTATAGAAAATCAGCAATCTGTCTATAGATTGGAACTGCGGTTGTTTCACCAGTTGCCCCAACGTTTAGAGCCACATCAAATGTTCCATCAAAATTATATGCAACTACGGTGATTTGATATTGTTTTCCGTCTTTTCCTGTAACATATCCAGCACACCATCCGTTGAAAGGGCCGCTTTTCTCATCACTGTTTGAAGATGTTCCGGTTTTTGCTGAATAACGATTATCTGAACTTTGCAGTGCCATAAGCTTATGAGCTGGGTCGTTTAACATTTGCATAAACATTTTTGCAACAGTTGGATCAAGAATCTGTTGGGCAGATCTGTTTGGTTTATGTGAATATAGCAGAGATCCGTTAGCTGTTTTAATTGTTTGAATTGCAGCTGAGCCTACAAACGTACCGTCTCTTGCAAATGTAGTCATTGCGCTTGAGATCCGATTAGCATTTGTCCACGGATTTGCCCCAAGCGTTGCCAAATAACTCATATCGTCAATATTCTCCGTGTCCATATGGTCAGATAAACCAAGACGTTGCCACATTTCCAAAAAGGGCATTACGCCATATTTGGTCATCAGTCTAACAAAAGTATTGTTATAAGATTGTTTCAATGATTCATCTAAGGTTGGAGTTGGTGATGAAACTGCAGATTCGGGAATAAAATTTTGGGTAGTGAAGTCACCTTCTGGAAGTCGAAGTTTTAAGGGTGAATTATCAAGTTGAGTATCTGGTGTTTCGCCTCCCGCTAGGACAACAGCGGTAGTGATAATTTTAGCAACTGAACCAACCGGATGAGGAAAACTTGGTCGTCCAGAAACTGCTATTAATTCACCGGTATCTACACGTCTAACAACCACGTCCACGTTATTAGCGCCATATTTCGTAAGAGTTGTCCCTAGGGCATTTGTTGTAATCGCATCAACTTCTTCGGTGATTTGGCGATCAAATGTTGTTACTACAGTATTAGGTCTTCGTGCAATTTGTGAATCAGGAACATTATTAAGTTGAAGAATTGTATATTCAAGAGCGGCTGATGCTTTTGGATTACTGGGAGCAGCAATGAGAATTCCGCCGTTTTTATTCATTTCGTCTTTAATAGTTTTCGTCTCTGCTGAAGATAACTTACCCCTGGATTCAAGTGTTTTTAATACAGCAGAAAATCTTTTTACCGCAGGATGATTAGAAAATAAAAGCACACGGCCGTCATCAAGTTTTTTACCGGTTTCTGGTTTAAAGTAACGCGGATCGCTTTCAACAGGACCTTGGGGAAGACCAACGAGAAATATCTGCTGTGCTTTTGTTAATTTATTTGGAGAGACATTAAAAAAGATTTGTGAAGCAGTTTTTATTCCAGCAATATTATAACCATAATTAACAGTGTTAAGGTAATCGGCTAAAATTGAGTCATTGGCGATTTTTCTGATCTGCGTTTCGGTTGCTGTCCTACTAGTTTGTGCTAATAATGCTCGGGCTTGGTCGCGACGGAACTGAACCAAAAACCAAGCTCCAAGTGCTTCTTCAACTTTAAGATGAATATCTTTTTTAGTACCTGTGCGGGCTCTTTGATTGTCAAACACATGTTTTACAAGTTGCATCGCGACGGTTGAGCCTCCTCCTTTATCACCGCCAAAAACAAGCGCTCTTGCCAAACCAACCGGATCAACGCCATCATGTAAATCTATGCGCTCGTCCTCGCTTGTTGCGACCGCTTGAAGTAAAAATTCCGGCATTTCTAAAAGTGAACAAGTCTCACGAATTTGACCTTTACTAAATCGATTTAAACCCGGAAGGGGAGTGCCATCGGAATAACAAATCTTGGATGAGCCTTCAAAATCTGCAGTAATGTCAGGACGGGTGAGACGCGGTGCTTTTGATAAGAAACTTTGCCAATCGTGTGGATCAATCCAGCTTAATTCTTGCGGGGGGTTAGCGGAAAGTCTACCGAGCACATTTCCAGTCATTGCTACTGCTGCGGCAAAACCCCCACCTCCAACAAGAAATGCGCGTCGGGAAAGCTTGGGCAATTGACCTCTAAGTAATGGTTTTTCTTTTGAAGCGTGACCAGTTTCTCCTTGTTGTTGACGAGCCTGTGCGGTAACTGTCCCAAGTCCTACTGCAAAAATTGACCCTGGTATTGAAGATTTTTGAGGTAGTTTACTTTTTTCTAACTTATTTATTAACAACTTAGCTTTTTCTGGATTCATTCTGATTAACATCTCAAGATTAATTGAACCTTCTCTTTCAAGTTGCAGTAGAGAATCAGTTAATTGATCTGCTAATTGGTTTTTTTTCAGTAAATCTTTCAGCGATGATCCATCCATCACTGCCTTTCTTAATGTACCAATCAGCCACATATATTTTTTTGTATTTCTTTCATTTTTTATATATTCGGTTTTCCAATCTTTAAATTCCTGATCACGTGGGTTGTTTCGATTGACATATCCTAATTCTAAGAAATATGTTTGTCTGCGAGCAACTGCCTGTTGTTTTTGTTGATCAGTATCACCTAGTCCTTCGATATAGGTAAATGTTGGTAGTGACTCAACTATTGCTGATGATCCGACTGTTTTTAGATAATAATCAACCATTTCTCTCATTGCTAATTCGTTGGTTACAAGTGCACCAACAACATTTCTTTCTGGATTAAGGTCGGCGACGTTACCAGAACTTTTTCCTGATTTTTGTAAATGGGTGCGAATCGCTTTATTTAATTTTTTTGCTTCATTTTCAATTTCAGATAATGTTAGCGGTTCGGATACTCCCTTAAAAGAAAAATGTCCGCTAAGAAATAGCCGCGCGATTCCATCTGACATTCTATCATTGCCGAGTGTGGTTTCTTTTGCATAGAACTCAAGTTGATGTGGCGGCACGTCTGGAAAGCGAAGATGGTCGGCGGGTTGGATTTCTGCTGTAATTGGTTGAATAGCTTCATTGGGTTGATTAAAAACCTTGGGAAAATCATGTTTCATAATGTGGTATAAATTTTCACCAAGTTTATTGCAATATGGAATTCCATCTCTAGTTAGCACAAATTCTCCAGCGTCACTTAATGGTTCAATTTGCGGATGACGGGTTAATAGTGTCTGAATCACAGTTTCAATGGTTCCAAGCGTTAATACTCGAGTTTCTGGAATTGCTGCAAGTGTAGCCGCTGCCCCAACTCCAGCCGCGAGTTTAAATAATCGTTTTCTTGAGGTTATCTGTCCAGTTTCAACGCTGATGTCTTGACTGCTGGGAGATAAGGAGAAAGTGAGAGGAGTGCGTATAGGTTGAATTGTTTCAGTTGGCGGGTGGTTAAACGTTAGAGTTGGTTTTGGCTCTGCTTTTATTGGTTTTATTACTACATCTGGTCGGCGGGTAAAATACAAGGGTGATTTTGATTCTTCCATTCTATAACTATAACAAAACACATACCTATTTACCGTCTTAAAATAGACGGTTCATGATAATTAAAGCAGTTTGAATCTCGCCAGTCATTGTGGTGCTTTTAGAAATAGTTTGCCAACCTATCATCTCCAATAATTGCGCTGTTTTAATAAGTGCAAGATCACTTACTGGATTATTTTCTGCTACTATTTTAACTGCTGGAAGTATGCTGGTTTTTATTTCGGTTGAGAGACTGCTTTCATCACTTGGCATATTTTTTAAATCTGACAAATGCGTAATTACATCGGGAGCAATAATTCCGATTATTGGAGCAGTTTCGTCGGTAACATAGCTATTCAGATCATCTGCAATTTGTTGAGCAGTGACTTCTGGAAGAGGAACGAAGGAAGTTGCCTTAAGTGCTTCTGCAAATGATCTATAAACAGCTTGAGCTGCCTGTGTATCATAGCTTTCTTTATTAAGAAACTTGTCAGGAGTTAACGGAGCTCTGATTTCATATAGTTTGCGTATTATTTTGTCTTGAGGTTGTTCTGTTTGACTTACGTCAGCAGGACTAGCTGGTGTTTTTCTAGTTGGTTGGGCTGATGTCCGTCTGGGTATCCAAGATGTAAGCCTTTCAAATAGAGATGGGTGATTGCTATGTTCTTTTACGGGAGCTATGGCTGGTGCATTAAGATTAGCTGCAGCTTCAGCTAGTGCAGACGCTACTCCTGCAGGAGGTTGTTTAGAAGGCCTAACCCATGCAGCAGGGATATCTAAATCAGCTATTTTGAATGTGCGAGGTTGTGTTTGTTTTACCACAGGTTCGGATCCTTCGTCGTCTAAATCTTCTTTCATTTGTTGTACTAACTTTGGTTTTTCTGCGCTAGCCCTATTTCTTCTATCAGAGTCTCTATCTGTTTCTGATGTTCCTGGAAATTGCAAACCGTCGCGTTCTCTTTTTAGTTGTGCTACTTCTTTATTTTGAATCTGTGTTGCACTACGAATTTCGGGACGATTAATTCCCTGTTGCCGAGTGCTTGCCATATTAGCCTCAATTCTTTCAATTTTTGCAGTCAACTCATTAATTCTTTGTTGATCTACTGGTGTAATTTCAGGAGCGGTTGGTTTGGTTGAGTCCGAAAGAGGAGT
>Ga0210051_1004294_pt1 | contig 13980 bp, 15 predicted proteins | sample CryGey092014_all_FD_185464 | JGI IMG/M metagenome (GOLD analysis project Ga0210051, IMG submission 185464) | Groundwater microbial communities from aquifer - Crystal Geyser CG23_combo_of_CG06-09_8/20/14_all (SPAdes) (version 2) | ecosystem: Environmental > Aquatic > Deep subsurface > Groundwater...
CCCATTGTATATGATGGGATAGTCTTTGACGAAGGCTTACGCTTAGATGTTTTGGTGGAAGAGCTAATTATTTGTGAACTGAAAGCAGTGGACGAGATGAACCCTGTGTGGGAAGCACAGATACTTAGCCTTATGAAATTGACTGGTAAGCGCCCTGGTTTTCTTATTAATTTTAATGTGTCCCTCATCAAGAAGGGTATTCAAAGAATAATTATATGATCTTAGTGTCTTGGTGTCTTAGTGGCTGAATAGTCACCATTAAATAACCTTTTCATGGCCTCCTCAGCCCTGTCTATGCTGGATCTGGTCATTCCCTTTGAGGCAATGAAACAGAGGTAAAATTTTGCCCCGCAGACCCGTGCCATGCTCAATGCGTATCGAGCTGAAATCTCTAAGTTCAGGTGTTCATTGACCGCGGAGAGGATTTTCTTGTACATCTTCGTGTCTCTTATAAATCTGCATTTTTTTGTAAACTCTACCATTTTTGCGTTTTACCTGCAATTCATTACTTGGATTGACAAAACTTAAGGAGCGAAGTAAGGTGCGCTTTACGACAAAAGAAAATAACAAGGAGACTCGGATGAAGAAAACAAGGCTTTGTCAGTTATTAGGTATCGAGTATCCCATAATTCAGGCGCCGATGGCCTGGATTACCTGCGCGGAACTGGCGGCAGCGGTTTCCAATGCCGGCGGGCTGGGCACGATTGGTCCTGAGGCAGGGGTGAAGACTCAGGAAGAATCCAAGGATATGAAGATCGTCGAGGGGGGCTTGAGGGAAGAGATCCGCAAGGTAAAGACCCTTACCAATAGGCCCTTTGCCGTCAACTTTCCCATCGGCTGGGGAAAGCAGCAGATATTTAATGAACAACGTGTTGCCGCCGCCATTGATGAGGGAATACCGGTAGCTATTGTTTCTATGGGTTCACCCGAGATGTTCACCAGGAGATTTCATGATGCGGGAATTAAGGTCCTTCATATTGTGATTTCCGTCAAACAGGCGCGAAAGGCAGAGGAGGCCGGGGTGGATGCGGTGGTTTGCATCGGGTACGAAGCAGGAGGTCATATCGGTGCCGACGAGGCGCCGACCTTTGTGCTGGTCCCCCAGGTGGCCGATGCGGTGAAAATACCCGTGATTGCCGCCGGGGGAATCGCCGATGCCCGTGGATTTGTTGCCGCTTTGGCATTGGGAGCAGAAGGGGTTTATTTGGGGACGCGCTTCATGGCAACTTGTGAATGTAATGCCCATCCCAACATGAAACAGGCTGTCCTTGAGGCAGACGATACGGCTACCGTTGCCTTCGGTCGGCGGACGGGCATCTCGAGATGCCTCAAGAACGACTATACCGCTTGCCATATGAAGATGGAGGCAAGCGGCGCCTCCTTTGACGAGATACGGGAGTATGAACGTTCCGGCAACGATTTGGGAGGATGGCGTCGGGTGCCGGCAGCAATCGTTGCCGGTAATATCATCCACGGTTCAGCGGCTTGTGGCGCCATTGCCGGTATGATAAACGAAATTATCCCCGCTCGGGAAGTAATTCGCCGTATGGTAGAGGATTATAAGGCGGTTGTAGATAAGCTATGAGATGACAGATTAAGGGGAGTTAATTTAATCTAAGGGCTTCCTTGCCCCTTTCAACCTACATATCTGGAGAAACCAGTCTACTCGACTCAATCAATTTTAATGCCTTACAGGGCAGAAATGAGCTTGGTCTTTCGGCGGCTGATATAGCGCGGCAGGTGAGCTTGCATACATCAAAGAAAGGTGGTAAATTATGGCACTGTCAGGCAAATACGGCAAATTAAATATACCAAAGATCGATGCCGACGAACCGGTCTTCATCCTCCGGGCCCAGGATGTGCTGGCAAAGACAGCCATCCAGATGTATCAGTTGCTCGTATCTTCTCATCTGTGTTCTTTAGCTGATGACTTGAACAAGGAGATCCAGGCCTTTCAGAAATGGCCAGGACCGAAGAAACTGCCGGATTAGGATATCCTGCAACTAAGTTGACGGAGATGGTATTATATGGTCATGCATGAGGCACCGCCCGCCTTCCGCGATCGCATAGATGCCGGACAACGTCTGGCAAAAAATCTCGGACATTATAAAAGTGCACAGGTTATTGTTTTTGCTATTCCCCGCGGCGGCGTGCCGGTGGCCGTTGAGGTGGCAAAACAATTGGGCAGTCGTCTCGATATCGTCATTCCCAGGAAGATCCCCATACCTTACAATCCGGAGGCCGGCTACGGCGCCGTAACGGAAGACGGCATCATAGTCCTTAATGAGCCCTTGGTTGAGAGTTTACAGCTTACGCATCAGGAGATTGAACGTCATGCGGAAGAGGCAAAAGCTGAAATAAAGCGCCGGAGCGCCCTTTATCGGAGGTGGCTCAAGCCGTCGTCCGTAGAAGGAAAGACCGCCATTATTATAGACGATGGCCTTGCTTCCGGCTATACCATGATCGCGGCAGTTAAATCGATACGGCGACAGGGAGCTGCCACGATAATCGTGGCAGTGCCGGTTGCCTCTTCCGGAGCCTGGAAGCTTATTAAAGCAATCGCCGATGAGGTTGTATGCCTATTTGTAGCTCATACCTATCACTTTGCCGTTGCCAGTTTCTATCGACACTGGCACGATCTAACTGATAGAGAAGTATTCGAAGCTCTGGAAGGATTTACGAAACATTACGGTGGGTATGCGCATGAATAAAGAGGCGCTGCTCTGGGACAGCCTTGATGACAAGAGAGTGCATTGTCATCTGTGCGCCCATGAATGCAGGATTCCCGAGTCTAAATTCGGTATCTGTGGCGTAAGACAGAATGTTGACGGAATCCTTTATACGCTGGTTTACGGCCAAGTAATCGCAGCCCACGTGGACCCAATCGAGAAGAAGCCTCTTTATCATTTTTTGCCGGGCTCGCTGTCTTATTCCATTGCCACTGTCGGCTGCAATTTTCGGTGCGGTTTTTGTCAAAACTGGCAGATTTCTCAGGCTTCACGCCGTGATGGCGCCGGTGCTTCCGGAGCCACCCTGATGCCTGAAGAGATAGTGGAGGAGGCACGGAGAAATCACTGCTTGAGCATATCCTATACCTATACCGAACCTACCATATTTTTTGAATATGCCTATGATACAGCTATATTAGCCAAGAAAGCCGGTCTCGCCAATGTTTTTGTAACCAATGGGTATATGACCAGGCAGGCCCTGGAGATGATCAAGCCGTATCTGGATGCTGCCAACGTCGATTTGAAGAGTTTCAGTGAGGCCTACTATAAAAAGAACTGCATGGCACGCCTCCAACCCGTCTTGGATACCATAACCTCTCTGAAGCAGCTTGGCATCTGGTTTGAGGTCACCACGCTCATTGTGCCGGATGAGAATGATTCAGATGAAGAATTAAGCCAGATAGCCGGGTTTCTGTCCGGGGTTGACAAAGACATCCCCTGGCATGTCAGCCGCTTTCATCCGGACTACCGTTTTCTTGACCACCGCGCAACGCCCATTGAAACTCTCAAACGGGCACGGGAAATAGGTCGCGAAAAGGGATTACGCTATATTTATTTGGGTAATGTCCCGGAGGGGGCAAATACATATTGCTACCGCTGTCAGGCGTTAGCAGTCGAGAGGCGATACATGGGGATGGAAAGGTGCAACCTCAAAAACGGCCATTGCCCCGCTTGTGATAGTGAGATAAAGGGGATTTGGTCATAAGGAACACGCCTCTGTCGATACTTGCTACATAATACCGATTAATTTTTTGGTGACTATTCAGCCACTAAGACACCAAGGCACTAAGATCATATAATTATTCTTCCTTTTCAGACAAAGTGGAAAAACTCATATCTATCCTTCGTGTCTTAGTGCCTTGGTGGCTACCTGAACAGTTACATTTTTTGTAGATAAGCTATGAGATGACAGATTAAGGGGAGTTAATTCTGAATTTAAACTTTGCCGTCATAAAGGGATAGGGATGAGCATTACAAATCCTCTCGACAAAGGTGACATGGCCCTTTCTGTCAATCATCAGAACCGTGGAGGAACGGGTGCCATATGTGGGACTGGAGATGAATATGGGAGAAAGGATACGTTCCCATTCCCGTCCAACCCCTGTATCGGGAAGGCTCTCATCATCAGGCATCGAACGATCGGTGAGGATATTAAATATCTCTTCCGGCAAAGGTTCCTGGTCCCTGAAAAGGAGTAATCCCAGGGCTTCCTTGCCCCTTTCAACTTTCGACCAGGGTGTATCAAGGGTGTGGTTAGACAGACCATACAGGCCCGGCGACAATGCGAACAAGCCATCTCTATTCGAGAAGTAATAGAGGCGGGAAAGATCTCCTAAGATCAGGCTGAAACTATTGTACTGATCTGCGCGTAAAGCTAAATTTTGAAGATACGTCAACGGTTCTTCATGACCGCGGAGAAAATCGCTGACCAGCCATCCACGGGAAGGGGCGCCCTCTTTTACGGAAGCGGGATCACGATAGTTGGTCAGCGCGGCTATCCGTCCCTTTTTTGTGATACCGAGCCATGTCCCCCATTCCTTCAAATCCCTGCCGGCAAGTATGTTTGGCGCATCATCCCAGAAAGCCGCCGGCGCTGAAGGTCTGTCATAGTCCTCATCCCTGTTGGCCGCAAGAACAAGGGAATACTGAGGATGCATCATAAATGAAAAAAGAAGCAGGCACATTTGTTTTTCTGAATTAAAAAGCCCCCAACTGGCAGGGCTTGATCTTGATCTTCAAGGCTTCGCAGGCAGACGAAACCTTCATCCTGGGCACACCCAATCGTGTCGCAATCTCCCAGGAAGCGGCGCAGGAAAGACGATAATCCACCAGGGCGTCACGGATAGCTTTTTCCAGTTCAGGAGTGACGGTTTTAGCTGCAGGGATAATCATCTTACGCGGAGCATAGCCGAAGAGACCCAACTGACATTTAGTGATGCGTATCCCCAGAAGATCAAGTGCAACACCTATCTCGCTCATCGCTACATTGAGTTTACCGGCAATACTGCCGGCATCGGCACAGGTAATCTTCCCATCAACAGTCTTTCGCCTTACCGCCTTTACTATCTTTTCACCTGAAAATCCCCCCAGCCCCCCTTTTCCAAAGGGGGGTGAGGGGGGATTTTCATTGACCTGTATGTCAGATTGCCCTTTTATAAAACCCATCTTATTACCGGCTTTATGAACCATGGGAACGCCACATCAGGAGCTAATTTTCTTCCAGAGCTATCTTTATGGCCTCTTCCATCTCTTCAATAAATTTAAATTCCACCACATCTCTCACTTCCTTTGGCACTTCTTCCAAATCTTTCTCGTTCATCTTCGGCAAAATGACAGTCTTGAGACCGGCTTCTTTAGCCGCCAGGACCTTCTCCTTGATGCCGCCAACGGGCAGGACCCTCCCCCGCAAGGTGATCTCACCTGTCATGGCTACATTTGCACGTGTCGGTCTCTGTGTCAGGAGAGAAACAAGAGCGATAAACATGGTTATCCCCGCTGACGGCCCATCCTTGGGAGTTGCCCCGGCAGGGACATGAACATGAATTTCTTTCTTTTCAAAAAAATTGGTCTCCAGATTAAATTTAGCAACGTTGGACCTTACATAGCTTAAGGCGGCCTGGGCCGATTCTTTCATCACATCACCCAACTGTCCGGTTAAGACAAGTTTCTCTTTTCCCTCCATCCTGGCAGCCTCTACAAAGAGGATTTCCCCACCGTATTGGGTCCAGGCCAGACCGATAGCTACCCCCGGCTTTGAGGTTCTCTCTGCCAGCTCTGAGAGGAATTTTATCGGTCCTAAAAGTCCGTGGAGACTGGCGGCTTTAATCCTGGCCTTCCCAATCTTTTTGGCCGCAATATCCTTAGCTACCCCACGACAGCAACCGGCGATCTCCCGTTCTAAATTCCTGACCCCGGCCTCCCTCGTATAATCCCTGATAATCACTTCTACTGCCTCATTCTCAAATTCAAGCTGTTCTTTAGAAAGGCCGTGTCCTTCGAGTTGTCTGGGAATTAAGAATTGTTTGGCAATCCTGAGTTTTTCTTCCCGGGTATAACCGGGCAGGCGCAAAATCTCCATCCTGTCTTTCAGAGCGGGTAAAATCGGGTCTTCCAAATTAGCTGTACCGATAAACATTACCCTGGATAGATCGAAGGGAACTTCCAGATAGTGGTCGGAAAAAGAAAAATTCTGCTCCGGGTCCAGGACTTCCAGGAGCGCGGAAGAAGGGTCGCCTCGCCAATCAGCTCCGATCTTATCCATTTCATCGAGCATAAAAACCGGGTTATTGGAACCGGCCTTTTTAATCTGCTGGATGATCCTGCCAGGCAAAGCGCCGACGTATGTGCGGCGATGACCTCTAACTTCTGCTTCATCCCTGACTCCCCCCAGGGAGATCCTGACAAACTTTTTGCCCAGGGCCCGTGCAATAGACCGGCCTAAGGAAGTTTTGCCGGTGCCGGGCGGCCCTACAAAGCAAAGGATCTGTCCTTTCACATCCGGCTTGAGTTGACGAACGGCCAGATATTCTAACATTCTCTTTTTTATCTTTTCCAGATCATAATGGTCTTCATCTAAAATCTTTTCGGCCTGATTGATATCCAGATTGTCTTCCGTGCTCTTCGACCAGGGTATTTCTATCAGCCAATCTAAGTAGGTTCGGATAGTCCCGTATTCGGCTGAGGCCGGGTGAATATAACTCAGCCGGTCTAACTCCTTTTCGGCCGCTTTCAGGGCTTCCTCCGGCATCATGGCCTTTGCTATCTTTTCCTTTAAGTCAGATATCTCTGAAGATACTTCCGACTCTCCCATTTCTTTCAATTCTTTTTGAGCCGCCTTGATCTGTTCACGAAGCCAATAAGCCCGCTGGGTTTTAAAAACCTCCTTCCCGGCCTCTTCCTTAACATCCATCCCTACTTCCGTCTCCTTAAGGAGATGCAAAAGTTTTTTCAATCTTTCTTCAATATTTATTGCCTCTAAAATCTCCTGCTTTTTTTCCACATCAAAGGGACCAAAAACGGTTATCCAATCCGCCAACTGACCAGGATGAGAAATCTGACTTATCTGTTCTTTCCCCGCCTTTGCCACTGATGCCGGCATTTTGACACGATGAACTATCTCCAATGCCGCCTTCTTTACCTCTTGCATTGTCCTTTTTGCTTCTAAGGTCGCCTCTTCCTCCTTGATTATCTCTACCTCGGCGACAAAGTAGTAGAGGGACTCAGAGTACTTAATTATTCTAAACCTCTGCATGCCTTCCACCACAATACGCAACCCTTCGTCTTCTTGTACTAAATCGAGGAGTTTCGCCATGGTACCCACTGAATAGAGGTCCTCCGGCGGTGTCGGTTCATCCTTATCCGGATCTCTTTGAGTAACCACACCAATCCACTCTTTCTTTTCCCAGGCTTCCTTGACCAAGCTGATGGAACTTCCTCTGCCTATCAGTAAAGGTACCTGTATCCCGGGAAATAAGACCATATTCCTTAACGGCAAAATCATCAAATGCTTATCCATTACTCATCCTTTTTGCTTGTAGTTTCCCTTGCAGATTTATTGATATTGTATTAGAATACTTTCCATCAGTCAAGCAATCAAGAACCGACTTTGGCCAACATTACAGTAAATGAAAAAATGACGGGAATCATCTTATCCGGTGGGAAAAACACGAGGATGGGAACAGACAAGGCCTTCCTTAAAATTGGGAATGAACGGCTGATTGATAGGATCGTAAAGATTTTCAGAGAAATTTTCAAGGAAGTCATCCTGGTCACTAATTCTCCCCTTGCCTATCTTGATCAGGAGGTTGAGATTGTCACCGATATTTTCAAAGACAAGGGCGCCCTGGGGGGTATCTATACCGGTCTTTTTTACGCTTCTTACGGACACGCCTTTGTATCGGCCTGCGATATGCCATTTTTAAACGGACATTTCATTGAATACATGATGGAACACAGCGGATCTTACGACATCGTAGCGCCTGATCCCACCGACGGACTCCAGCCCCTGCATGCAATCTATGCGAAAAAGTGTCTTCCCTCCATCAAAAAACTTATCACCGAGGACAAATTGAAGATTACAGGTTTCTACAGGGGATTAAAAACCTTCATGGTTCCTGAAGATATCATAAAATCCTTCGATCCAGAGGGAAAGATGTTCTTCAATGTTAATTCAAAAGAGGACCTAAAATTGATTTCAAGGAGTTTCCCTTGCCTCGCATAGATGATTATCAGGCCGCCCTGAACATTGCCCAAGAGGCGCTGCGGGAAAAGAACCCCGGGAAAATCTGCCGAAACGCCGATGCCAGATGGAATTCCTCGGAAAAAGGGGGGAAAATGACCCTTCCCTTTCTTAACAGGGAAGTGGAGATAACCTACCCCCGGGGAGAAGTGGTCTACGAAGGAGGAGAGGAAAGTCCCTCCCTGCAAGAACAGATTCTCATCCTCCACTATCTTTTACAGGTACGGGATACGTTCCTGATGGGTAAGTTGATCACCTTTCGGGAAATTCCGTCAGGAGAGTTTTACTATGAGGCGTTCCTGAAACGGGCACAGATACCGTTGCTGAACTCCTTTGGCCAAAAACCGGAGCGACTGCTGGTGGCGGGACAAAAGTTAGGGGGGAAGAAGGCAAACTTAGGAGATGTATCCATGACATTCCGGCCCTTTCCGAAGATTCCCCTCACCCTTGTCTTATGGAGGGGGGATGAGGAATTTCCTCCGAATGGAAGCATCTTATTTGATTCTACCATCGGTCTTTTCCTCTCCGGAGAAGATATAGCTTTTCTTTCCGGAACCGTAGTTTATAAATTGTTAGCCTTAACGTAACTATTCAGCCACTAAGACACCAAGACACTAAGATCATATAATTATTCTTTGAATACCCTTCTTGATGAGGGACACATTAAAATTAACAAGAAAACCAAGGCGCTTACCAGTCAATTTCAGATGGCTAAGTATCTGTGCTTCCCACACAGGGTTCATCTTCAGACAAAGTGGAAAAACTCATATCTATCCTTCGTGTCTTAGTGCCTTGGTGGCTACCTGAACAGTTAGCCTTAACAAACTCTAACGACGGTTCGTGAGATGGGGCTATATTCCCAGATAGGCCTCCTTAACATGTTCATCAGCCATAACCTCCTGACCTGTTCCCTCCAGAACGATCCGGCCGTTTTCCAGGACATAAGCCCTGTGGCACATAGCCAGGGTCTGCCTTACATTCTGTTCCACGAGAAGAACCGTTACTCCTTCTCCATTGATCTTCCTGATCATTTGCAAAACGTCCTGAACCAGAATTGGTGCCAGCCCCAACGATGGCTCGTCAAACATCATTAGTGTGGGAAGTGACATGAGGCCCCTTCCTATGGCAAGCATCTGTTGTTCACCACCGGAAAGGGTAACTGCCATCTGTTTTCTTCTTTCTCTTAACCTTGGGAAGAGTTCATAGATACGCTCGATGGTCTCAAAACGCTTGACCTTAGCCTCCTTATGGAGTGAGCCCATGATCAGGTTTTCTTCCACAGACATTTCAGAAAAAAGTCGTCTGCCCTCCGGCACATGAACGATTCCATATTCAATGATTCTATGGGGAGAAAACTGATCCAGTCGGATTCCATTAAATTCGATGCTGCCCTTCTTCGGTATGAGTAATGAGGAGATGGTTCTGATGGTCGTTGATTTTCCTGCCCCATTGGCCCCGATCAAGACTACAATTTCCTTTTCCTTTACCTCAAAGGTCACATCCCAGAGGACCTGCAAGTCTCCATAGAATACGTCTATACCGCTAACCTTGAGCATATTCCGCTCCCAAGTATGCCTCAATCACCTCCGGATTGTTGGCAACCTCTTGAGGTGTGCCCTCAGCAATGGTTTGGCCGAAATTGATTGCATGGATGCGATCCGATATGGTCATAATGACTTTCATGATATGTTCTATTATTAATATGGTAATGCCTTTATCCCTTATCCTTTTGATCAGGTCAATCGCTTCATCCAGTTCTGAAAGGTTCAGACCGGCCGCGATTTCGTCAAGCAGTAAAAGCTCTGGTTTTGTTGCAAGGGCACGGGCAATCTCAAGCCTCTTTCTTCCCTCGATTGGGAGGCTTTTTGCCAGTTTATCTTTCTCTTTTAAAAGGTTGCAAAAATCTAATACTCTGTATGCCTCATCCCGTGCCTCTTTAATAGTATTAACCCGGCAAAAGGCAGAAGCTGTAACGTTGCCTATCACTGTCATGCGGCTGAGGGGCTTTACCACCTGGAAGGTGCGTCCAATGCCCAGGTGACATATTTTATGAGTCTTAAGACCTTTGATACTCTTTTCTTTGAAAAAGATATCTCCAGAGGTAATGGGGGAAAAATTGTTGATACAGTTAAAGGTAGTGGTTTTCCCTGAGCCGTTTGGCCCGATAAGGCCAAAAATTTCACCCCTTTCGATCTTGAAGGTGACATTGTTTACGGCCATGAGTCCACCAAAGGCTTTTGTAAGTTTTTTTACTTCAAGGAGCGCCATATGTTTTCTCCTTCGTAATCCTATCAGTTCGATGCCTTTATTCTGAACACGTATCGTTTGATCTTTCCCCAATCGCCTAATACACCATTTGCCAAAAACATGATGACAAATATAACCAGCAGGCCGAAGACCAGGGCGTGGGCCTGGCTTATCCATTTTGGCGCCAGGCCAAAAAAGGCGCTTCTGAAGGTTTCCTGAACTCCCACCATAATAAACGCCCCTACGGCCGGTCCCAGGGTAGTGGCAACCCCTCCAACAATACCGACCAGGATGGCCATAATGGATATGTAATGTAAAGAATATACAACCTGAGGGTCAATAAAGGCCATGTAATTCATATAAAAGGCCCCAGCCATCCCTGTAAAAAAGGCACTGATCAGGAGGGACACGTTTTTATAAAGGGTCGTATTGATTCCCATTGATTCTGCAGCATCCTGATCCTCCCTGATGGAGACAAAATAATATCCCCATTTAGATTTCATAACCAGATATATCACAAAGACACAAAGGAAAGCGAGGGTCAGGGCTATGTAATAATAGGGAAGTTTGCTTCTAAAACTCTGGATAATGAGAATTCCCATCATACCTTCGGTGAGGCTTTCCCAGTTGGTGACAATGAGTCTGATAATTTCACCCCCTGCAAGGGTAGCCAGGGCAAAATAGGGGCCCCTCAACCTGAAGCAGATCCAGCCTACAAAAAGGGCAAAGACCATGGCCACAATGCCGCCAAACATCATGCCCCACCAGGCAGACATTCCCAGTTTTGTTACAAATATTCCCGCTGTATATGCACCGGTACCGAAGAATATGGCATGTCCAAAGGAAACCTGACCTGTGTACCCTGCCAGAAGGTTCCACGAAGAACCGATAACCACCCACATGAGGGCAATGATAACCAGATGCTGGTAGTAATCGGATCGAATAACAAGGGGAAAAATCAGAGAAACTATCCCCAAAATAATCAATGTTATCTTCTTTGCCTTCATGTTTCCGCCTATATCTTAGTCAATCGTTTCAGGCCATCCGGCAGGAAGATCAGGACAAGAATGAAGATGACAAAGCCGAACATTTCCTTATAACCCATACTGATGTAGGTTGCGCCCAGGGATTCCGAGATACCAAGAACAAGTCCGCCTAATATTGCCCCGACCGTACTTCCTAAGCCGCCAAGTATGGTAATAACAAATGCCTTCAGGGTAAAAGGCCCGCCAATATCAGGGAAAAGATAAAAAATAGGAATCAATAAACATCCGGCCGCAGCCACGAGGGATGAACCCAATCCAAAGGTGATGACCGTTATCCGGTCACTGTTCACCCCCATTAAAGTCGCAGCGTCTCTATCCTGAGCTGTTGCACGTATTGAACGACCGATATCCGTCTTTAACAAAAACCAGAAAAGGGCAACTGTAAAGGCAATCGCAAATAAAAAGGCAATAACCATCGGTAAATTGAAAGAGATATTGCCGACAAAAAAGGCAGAGGAACTGTACGATGTTTTCACTGTCTTGTAATCAGATGAGAAGATAAACCTGGCTGTCTCAGTCAGCACCATGCCTATGCCCACCGTCATAAGGACCTGATTTTCAGGAAGAATGGATTCTGTCTTCATCAACGGGTTCAATATAAATTTTTGCAGAAAGGCCCCTAAGAGGAACAGCAAGGGCATGGCAACAAGAAGGGAAAAATATGGATCAATGTGCATGTATTGGGCCAGGACAAAGGTGATATACATGGCCACCATCATAAGCTGGCCATGGGCCAGGTTTATGATCCCCATCACCCCCATAATTAGCGTCATCCCAATCCCGATCAGGCCATAAATACCGCCGATAAGAATCCCGGCTACAAGCGTTTGTAGAAAAACAGTCATTTGATATCCCCTTCACGAAAGTCCACGAGACAATCAGAGAGGTTTGCATCCATTTAGTTCATCCTGAAAAATGAAAAACTCCCATGGAACGAACATGAGCAGGATTTTTTGGTTAATATCTCCAGACCTTCAGCCAGTCTACAGGATATACAAGCTTCTTTGTCGCAAGTTTGGCAGGCCAGACCAATTCCGACTTTCCATTGATCCACTGAACCACATAGGTAGGCAATCTATTCTGATTCTTGTGCTTACCGTAAGATGTAAACTTAACGGGCCCAAAAGCGGTCATCATGTTGGTCATGGAAAGGGCCTGTTTAATATCGGTGTTATTGAATGATTTGGCTCTCTTAAGGACATCCGCAACAACATATGCGGCAGCATATGCCTCAGCGCCGTGATACTCGGTTGGTTTTTTGTGCCTGGCTGCAAATTTATTGTAATAGTCTTTTGCACCAGGATAGGGAAGGACCTCATGCCAGAGAGTAGCCGAAATCACTTTTTCAGAAGAAACCCCTGCATTTTGCTGGAATTCTGGAAGGGTAAAACCGGCACCCCCTCCAACAAACATCTTTGGTGTCAATTTCAGTTCCTTTGACTGCTTCATGAGCAGAGAGGCATCCATGATATAGGAAACCATATAAATAACATCGGGTTTGAGGTATTTGACCTTGATCAAAACCGGTTTGAAATCAACACCACCATGTTCATAGCCCTCTTTCAGGAGCACCTTATAGCCTAAGCCCTTGCAGGTCTCTTCAAATTCCTGGGCACCTTTTGTACCAAACAGAGAATTTTCGTGAAGGATAGCAACCGTTTTCGGTTTAATAACTGCCTTTAGCAAAGACTCAATCGCTCCTGCATATTCACTGACAGGAGGGTTTAAACGGAAAATATAATCCCACCCGGAGGTAGTAATATTATCTGCAGAGCCTGTATTGACAAGAAATGGCATCCGGTTTTGCTGGCAGACACCGGCCACGGCATAAGTGACCGAACTGCTGTATCCACCCCCAACCATCACTACCTTATCCTTGGTGATAAGCTTTTCTACTACGGAACGGCCCACCTCCGGTCGCCCCGTATCATCTTCTATGATTAACTCCAGTTTTTTACCCTTAATGCCGCCTGCTGCATTGATTTCTTCCATGGCCATCTCAAAAGAGAGTTTCTCGATTTCCCCGAACTTGGCCTGGTCACCGGTTAGTGGAAGAACAATTCCTACCTTTACTGTTTCAGGAACAGCAGCAAAGAAATGCCCGGGAATAAAACACAGCACCACTATCAAAAAAAATCCGACAATCATCGTTGTTTTTTTCATAATCAAGACCTCTTATGTGGATTTATTCAGCAATGTCCGGTTAGGATTTTGCATAAACGCATAAACGGTTAAATTTTGGTTCAAAGTATTCGTTTGGTTTTTTGTGAAAAAAATTTGCATCCTTATAAAGATTTTACTTGACATTTCAGGCATTTAGTGGGCAATTTTCCGTAACTACTTAATATTACGGAGGATTTAGATATGCCCTACACCTGGATGCCCGGAAAACCAAAGGAAAAATACAAAACCCACTGCACAATTATGTCACCTGTAAAGG
>Ga0210051_1004299_pt1 | contig 13969 bp, 19 predicted proteins | sample CryGey092014_all_FD_185464 | JGI IMG/M metagenome (GOLD analysis project Ga0210051, IMG submission 185464) | Groundwater microbial communities from aquifer - Crystal Geyser CG23_combo_of_CG06-09_8/20/14_all (SPAdes) (version 2) | ecosystem: Environmental > Aquatic > Deep subsurface > Groundwater...
CTTAACAACAAGCCGCGCAAATCACTTAATTACAAAACACCATTAGAAGTTATGCAAGAGCATCAATTATTACAAGAAAACAAAAAAACAACCTTTGAAAAAGTTGCACTTGGGGGGTGAATTTAGCAATGTGCTTATTTAAATAAACTAACATAAAACTTAGATTTTGTAAAGAAAAATAATCACTTTCTATAATTTCTCATTTCAGGAATAACACACCTAATACCGCCAACGCAGTCATTAACGTCTCCTAAATATCTAGGGATAATATGAATATGTAAATGATTGACAGTTCTGCCTGCCGCTTTCCCTTCGTTTATTCCAATATTATATCCATGAGGCTTTTTATTTAAATTCTTTCTTTTTAATATTTTTTTACAAAATTTTTTATTTGCTTTATTTAAACTGTCTTTTAAAATAGCTTCGTATAAACTTTTGAAATCAGTTCTCTTGATAATATCTATTGCTTTATTTATTGTCGGCTTTAAATTACGCCATTCTAATAAATTTAAATCAAAAAAAGAGACCACATGTCTAATGGGTATTATTTCTAAATGTCCGGGCGCAACAGGAAAGTCATCAAATTTTATATAAAAAAACTTATTTTTATATGCGATATTATGATTGTTTTTATAAAATTTACAAAAAATACAATTTTCCATGAATTATTTTAATAATAGCATAACTTAAGAATAAACCGTAGTCTAAAATAAACTACGGTTTTTGTTCAATGCATCAAATATTATATTAGCCTCATTAAATAAACTTTTATAGCCATCGTCAGGGTATTCTTTACAAGCCACAAATCTTGATATTTGTGCATTGATTAACATTTTTGCACATATAATGCAAGGAGAACATGTGCAATAAACAGTGGAATGCCTTGTTGAGATGCCATGCAAAGCCGCCTGAACTATCACATTTTGCTCTGCATGAACTGCACGGCATAAATCATGCCTTGCTCCAACGCCGACTGGAATTTTATGCTGTTCTTTCAAGCAGCCCAATTCAAGGCAATTCTTTAAATTAAAAGGTGCTCCATTGTAGCCGCTTGCCAGTATTTGCTTATCTTTGACAAGCACAGCCCCCACGTGGCGCTGTTTGCAAGTAGAATTTTCTGATATTAAGTATGCCCGCTGTAAAAAATAAATATCCCAATCATCTAATTCGGCCATAACTAAAACCTCCAAACCAGCTTTATTATTAATATCATTAAATCCTAAGCTTGACAATAGCATGCTTATCTAGTTATTATATCGACAAGAAAATAAATTGTTTTTTGACAATACAACAAAAACAAAGGAGAATTAGTATTATGAAAATCGCAGTTGATTTACACTCCCACTCTGGATACGCAGGAGGAACAAAAAACATCTCTTTAGAGGGTCTTGCGTCGTCTATGATATTAAAAGGAATTGATGTTTTAGGGACTGGCGATTGTCTGTTCCCGGTATGGCAGAAAGAGTTAGAAAATAAACTCAGAGAAGATGCCGAGGGAATATTTATTATAGACTCACCACAAAGAACCTTCTATGGCTTAAGGATTAGCCAGTTGCAGAAATCAGCAAGATTTATCCTGCAAACCGAGCTAATTTTTACTTTTGCTGAACCAACCATAAAAACCCGCAAAAGAATGGATGTAGTTTTTCTCTTCCCGTCGTTTAAGACAACAAATGAAGCCATTAATCTTTTAGATAGCTGGGGAGTAAAAAACACGGTTGGCAGACCATTTGTGGTTTGTCAAGATGGGCTAGAAGTCGGCGATAGGATTTATCAAATACTAAGCATTGACCAATGGATAGAAGCCATACCGGCTCATATTATGACGCCCCAGGGAATCTTTGGCAGCTCAAATAAAATTGATTCTCTGAAAACAATATTTGGGGAAAAGTTGACTAGTATTCACGCGATAGAAACTGGCTTGAGCGCAGATCCGCCAATTCTTGATATAATCCCAGAACTGAATAATTTCACTTTTATATCTAATAGCGATTTACATTCAGCAGGTCTTGATAAATTAGGCAGGGAATTTACTTGTCTAGATGTATCGTGGATCAATTACAACAATATAATCCAGAGTATAAGAACAAATCATGTTGCTTATACTTGCGAATTAAACCCAGGCGAAGGCAGGTATTATTTTACTGGACATAAAGGCAATAGACCCGGCCATGGTGGTGATATTTGCGTTTATGCGCCCAACCAGTCTCCTAAAAATTACATATGCCCTGTTTGCAACAGAGAGTTATGTATCGGGGTTGCAGAGCGAGCAGAATACTTAAAAATGCGTCAATCTCGGATAGACGCGCCGAATAAGAAACAAAGGAATTTTATTACGACAATTCCTCTTCTTGAGATTATCAGATATACTGGCTATAAAGACAAGCAAGCTTACGCTGTTTATAAAGATGTTATTATTCCTTTTGGGAACGAAAGAGCGCTATGGGAGTCTAGTTTGGCTGAAATTCAAAAAAAGCTTTCTGGCATAATAGACAATAAAAGCACTGATAATATTCTAAAAGTTAAAAGGGGTGATTTTCACTTCAATCCTCCTGGCTATGATGGTGAAAGTGGAAAATTAGTTATAGGCAAGAAGCTGGATTTAAGCAAATTTAAAATCGAGCCAGAAAACTTAGAGCAAGCTCCGACTCAATTAGAATTATTTTGAACTTAAAGGTGTATGGCAAATCTGCTATGCACCTTTTTCTCTAACGCTTAGTAAAAATAATTGTTTTTTAAAGGCCCCTTTTTCTCGTTTTCTCTTATTTTGCAAAGTGATTATTGAATTTTTATTTAAGTTATAAAATTTAATTATTGCGTCTATTACTTCATAAGCATCGCTAATTTCTTTTTTAAGCTCTTTTTTATCCCCTTTTGCCTCAATAATTTCTTTGACTTCTTCTGCTAATTTTTTAAACAAAGCTTCGATAAATTCGCTTTTATTAAGAATTTTGGTTTGTGAAATTTGATTATTATTTTTAATTATCTCGGGAATTTTATCCCGTATTAATTTATTATAATGTTTTATTTTCATAAAAATGAAAGCGTGAATCAATTTTAATTACATTAATTCACGCTGTTTTAATTAATTTCATAATTTAAGTGAGTTTAAATTTAATGCTTGGCCAAACTATATCCCAAAAAACAATCTGACCAGTAAAATATACTCCGCAACTCAAGCAAAACTCTTCTAATGGCTTGTTAAAGCTTAATATTTCAAGCGGCAGATAATAAACCAATTTTACAATATCGTGGAGCAAAGCAAATGGTATTGGCTTATAATCTTCATTGTCTTCAAGAATGATAGTTTTTCCTTGCGCTTCAAGATAACTCCGAGCGCTAATAATTGCTTCTTCAATAGGAAGTTTATCATTTTTTTCGCCTTTTGTTAAGCCTTTGCCGATTTTACATAATCGCCTTTTTACGCTTTTGCGATAGTCTTCTTGTGAAATTAAGAATCTTCTAAAAGATATGATATTTAACGGCATAAAATCATAGATATCCCATAAATCATGCTTATAATTATAATTTAAAGGAATTTCTAAAATTTCATGCGGCGAGACATCGCCTCTGTTTAAGTCGCTCATATCAAAGCCTTTGCCAACTATCTCAATCTTTATTTTAGAATAATCAAACAACAAATTCATGCTGTAAATGTGGTCATATCTGGATAATGGCATTGCAAGCAAGATAATAATTCGACCGTCTTCAATTAGTTTAGGAAGATATAAATCCAGGTTTTCTGTTGACGACTTATATCCCCCGCGAGGCAAATCTTTTGCTTCTTCTCTTTTGTCTGTTCTAATAATGAAACTTTTATTAGGATATCTATCCCGTAAAACCTCAAAAGTCTCGTTATTAAAATCCGTTAAAACAATAGCGTCTAAAGTTGGAAGACTTAACGCCTTAAAAAGCAATATACTTTCAAGCTTGTTAAATCCGGCAAACTCTCGTAAAAGAGATGCAACACTTTTTGTTGTCTGTTGGGCAATATCTACTATCACACGACACTCTGAAGCCATTTATTAGTCCTCCATTTATGGTTATTTAAGGCTGATTTTAAGGATTGCAAGCTCGAAACAACTAACCCTATATTAAGATTTTGTTGCCAAAATATATTTTCTCGCTTTTCTGCCTTAATAGCTAATAATTTTCTAATAAATTGAGATTCAACAATTGGAGCGTCGCAAACAAATTTTTCACCATATTGATTTTCAAAAAATAAATACGGCATATTTCTGTCTTTTTGTTGGATTAACCCTTCAAGTTTATCAATTTTTCTAGGTGTGAAGCCAAAACCATGAAACTCGTCTTCAATATCAATTTTTAGCGGTATCGCATGAATATGAGCATGGTCATAGCAACACCCTCCCCTTAATGTTTCTGACATCGGCCCATGTTCAAAAAACACTGGGCAATGATAAACCTCTTGAAGGAGTAATTTAGTTGCCGACTTAATTTGCCCTAATTCATTGTATCTCACAATAGGAATATGAGCATAAGACAAATAATGTTCTTTCGGCAGAATCAATAAATGTCCTTCTGTAAGCGGCCCAATACTGGGCATTACACAAAAATTCTCTGTTACCAAAACCAACCTATTGTCTATATCATCATATTCCTGGAAATACTCTAGAAACAAATTATTATGCTCATATCCGTTGATTTCATTACAGAAACTGCAATCTAAGTCACACTTTTCAAGCGACATAACGCATCAATCCTTTTTTTTATTTTCAACGAACAAAAATAATTATTTTTAAGCTATCATGCGCAAATCTATATGTCAATGATTTTTGGTGAATTGATTCTAAAAACAAAAACATCCCAAGAAAGGCGTCTAAAGAAACGAGTACCCTGCGCAACATTCTTATTCAAACAAATTCTTCAAATACAAAATCGGCTTTTGGATATTTTTTTGAGCCAATTCATATCCAATGATTTTAATTTCTTCTTCTTGTAAATAAACCAAAATTATAGCCTCAACATTTTTTATGTGCTCTAAAAATTCATTGCCCATGCCTTTGCCTTGGTGAGCGCCTTCAACTAAACCAGCAATATCAATTATTTTAATGATAGCTGGCGTGGTTTTTTCCGGATTAATTATTCGAGAAAGTCTTTCCAGTTTTTCATCAGGCACAGCCACGGTTGCTTCGTTCGGGTCAATGGTTGTAAATGGATAATTAGCGATTTTGACTTGCTTTTTAGTTATTGCTTGAAATAATGTTGATTTGCCGACATTGGGCAGACCGACAATACCTATTGAAAACGACATAAGCCAATTTTATTTTTTACTTCTTTTAAAGTTTCTTGGGCAATTTTTTGCGCTTTTTCTCTGCCGTCTTCTAAAGTCTGGCTAATATTTTTTATCTTTGCTTTGCACTCTTGAATCGGCAAAAGCTCTTTGATAATTACTTGAGCCAGTTTATTTTTAAATTCTGCATAATTATCCGGCTCTGGTTTTAAATTTGCGTTAAAAGCATTGGTTAGAGCAATTAAATTTCGTATGCCTGCTTCTGTGCTTATCGCTTTTTGAATTTTTTGCTTGATTTGCTCTGGCGAATCATCTAAAAATAAACAACCGTTTGGCTCGGATTTGCTCATTTTTTTTTCTGGCCTAGTTAAAGACATTAATTTCGGTGTTTCACTGAAAATCACTTTTGGTTCTGGAAGAATTTGGCCATATGCTTGATTAAATTTGCGGGCAAATTTGCGGGTTATTTCGACGTGCTGGGCTTGGTCTTGACCAACTGGCACGGCTTCTGCCTTGTAAAGCAGAATATCTGCGGCCATCAAAGACGGATAAGTTAAAAGTCCGGCATTAGGCGAAATTTCTTTCTTGTCTTTATACTGGGTCATTCTTTCAAGTTCAGCAACTGGCATTAAACAATTAAAAATCCAAGCCAGTTCAGTGCACTGCGGCACCTGGGATTGGATAAAAATTGTGCATTTTTTAGGGTCAAGTCCAACTGCTAGATATGTTTTGGTTAAATCTTCAGTATATGTGCCAGGATTTTTTTCAGTTGTTAAAGCGTGCAAATCAGCAATAAAGAAAAAGCATTCGTATTTATCTTGCAATTTGACCCAATTAGCCAAAGCGCCCAAATAATTGCCAATATGAACTTTTTCTGTTGGCCTTATGCCGGAAACAAGTCGTTGCATATATTTTAATTTTATACTAAAATAAAAAAATTAGCAAGAAAATTTACACTTCAACTACCAGCGGCAGGATCATTGGCCGACGCTCTTGACGAGAAGTGTCTGTTGTTGTAACATAAAATATTACAATTAAATTAAAAAATATGCGCAGCATAGTTAATATTTCTTTGCCAAGCACAATGGCGCAAGAAGTTAGATCAACAGTTAAAAAAGAAGGATTTATCAGCGTCAGCGAATTTTTTCGTTCTCTTTTGCGTTCTTGGATGGAAGGCAGGCTTTTGGTTGAACTAGAACAAAGCAGAGAAGAGATAAAATTCGGCAAGGGTAAAGTCTTAAAATCTTTAAAAGATTTAAGATAATTTATGCGAATTATCTATTCTTCAAAGTTCTCTCGCGAATATAAAAAATTACCTAAAAAATTTAAAAATATTGCGGAAAAACAGGAGCAAATTTTTCGCAAAAATCCTTTTGACGCACGATTAAAAACTCATAAATTGCACGGCAAACTAAAAAACTTTTATTCTTTTTCTATTGGCTATAAATATAGAATTATTTTTGAATTTAATAAGAAAGGTAATATTTATTTTCATTCAGTTGGCGTGCATACCGTTTATCAATAAGTTCATTACACCTCAACCACCAGCGGTAGAATCATTGGTCTGCGCTGGGTTTTTTTGGGAATATTGCTATTATAATTTGAACATGCTATATTTAAATTATGAAAAAGCAATTATTTTTATATCCAATCAATATTGAGCCAATGGAAGAAGGCGGTTATTTTTCCGAATGCCCAATTTTACAAGGATGCCATGCTGAAGGCGATACTTTTGGCAAGGCAATTGACAATCTGCAAGATGTAATTCGCGTTCACTTGCAAGTCAGAATAAAGCATGGTGATTTTGTGCCAGCAATCAATTATTAATGATTTTGGCATCACGACTAAAGAATTTATTAAGTTAAAAATGGAAAGGGGGTAAAATATGAATAACAAAATAGCTTATCTGATTTTAGGGGTTGTGGTTTTAGTTATTATCATTTTGTTTTTCAGGGGAGAGAAAATGGTAGACCAAAAAAACATAGTCATTCTTGAAGGGCAGAAAGTATCTTTGGCGTGTAATATAGATAATGACTGTTTGTTAATAAATAGAGATTTGGGATTTGGCTGTGGATTAGCTGGTTTTTGTGATTCAATTGATTATTCGCTAAACAAGTATATTGCCGTTAATGTAAAGTCTTTTTTGGGATTAAAAGAAAAAAATTGCGAACCTTTACCAGAAGTCACTCCTTTTCCAATGTGTGCTGTACAAATTATAAATGATAATTTTTTTGCTAAATGCATAAGTGGTATTTGCGCAAAAGTTCCTAAATAGATTTTTTTACACCTCAACTACTAGCGGCAGAATCATTGGTCTGCGCTGGGTTACGCTATTGATTTTTGGCTGTGGATAAGTTAGTTTTAGTTTAGTTTTGGTTTTGTGCTATACTATTGAAGATTAGCCAAAATAATAAAATGAAAAGTATTATGAATAGGGATGACACAAAAGATTTATTTAAGTTTGATTTTAAAAATAGTCTCTCCGAGGTTACGAGAGAAGATTTTGATATTGAAAAAATGCTAGAGGTAGCAGATGCAGCCGGTGAGATTATCCGCCGTAGAGAAACAGAAAGAAAGGCAAAAGGTGTTGCTAGATAATAAATTTATACTACTTGATACTAATTTATTGATTAGTTTATCTAAATACAAAACGAGATTTACTCGTTCTTTTTTATATCCATTAACAAGAAAAAAGTGTAAATTCTATATTATTGATGGAGTGTATTTTGAGTTTTTGAGAAATACCAGAACATTTGACGAGTATAAACAATTGAAGCAGTTTGCGGATCGTTATAGCAAAATATATTCAAACGAAGAAGATATCGAAAACGCTATTCGCCTATCAATTTTATATTTAAACAAAAATCCTTCCTGCAAAAGCCAAGTATCTTATATTGATTTGCTGCTCGCCGCACAACTTATTAGGCGGGAAAATAAAAATAAAGTTATCTTAGCTACTTGTAATTTAAACGATTTTCCTGTTTGTATTTTTGACAGGATAAAATTACAGGTTGTTGATTTAGAAGATAAGGTTTTAACAATAGCTTATATTGCTTTTAATGAAGCGAAATATAAAAAATGCCGTGATGATTTTTTAAAGACAGCAAAAAACTAAAGCGTAGATAATTACACCTCAACCACCAGCGGTAGAATCATTGGTCTGCGCTGGGTTTTTTTGAAGAGAAACTCGCCGATTTCATCGCGTAAAGATCGCTGAACATAAGACGGATTTAAAGTGCCTTCCGGCGTTGTTTTTTTATTAACAATATCTCTGATTTTATTGCGCGTTTCAGTAATCAAATCCTGCGATTCTTTCATATAGATAAAGCCGCGGGAAATAATCTGCGGATTTTTGAGCAAACGGCCGGTCTCTGAATCAATCATAACAATAATCGTAAACATGCCGTCTTGAGCCATCATCTGCCTGTCGCGCAAAACAACATTGCCAACATCGCCAACGCCCAAACCGTCAATCATAATATAATTTGTCGCGACTTTCTTTTTCTGAATCAGATACTTAGATTTTGAAAATTCTGTTATTTGGCCATTATCGGAAATAATAATATTATTTTTAGGAATGCCGACTGCTTCAGCCAATTCAGCGTGAAGCCGGAGCATATAATGCGAGCCGTGAATCGGCATAAAATATTTTGGTTTAACTAAATTAATCATCATTTTCAGGTCTTCCTGATGAGCATGGCCGCCAGTATGAATATCCATCATACCATAATGGACAACCTTAGCGCCTTGCCGATAGAGCGTATCTTTCAGTCCCTGGACTGTTCTCTCATTGCCCGGCACAACCGAAGAAGAGAAAACAACCGTATCCCCGGGATGAATTTTGAGATGCTTGTGTTCGCTAGTAACCATGCGCATCAAAACCGCGTTGCCCTCGCCCTGGGCGCCGGTTGCCATAACAACAATCTTGTTATCGGGAAAATTATCAGCATCCTTAGCTTTAATGCGGGTGTATTTTTTGATTTTTAAATAACCAAGTTCTTTGGCTATTTCAACGTTTGTTCGCATGCTGTAGCCGTCAATAACTAATTTGCGATTATATTTTTCAGTCAGGTTGATGATTTCCTGAATGCGCGAGATAAGCGAAGCAAAAGTAACAGCAATAATCCGGCCAGCTGATTTTTTAAAAATTTCTTCCAGATTATCTTGGATGGTTTTTTCAGAAATAGAATAGCCCGGACTTTCAGCCGCAGTTGAATCAGACATAAGCAAAAGAACATTTTGCTTGCTTAATTCAGCGATAGCGCCAATATCAACTGGCTCGTCAGCAATTGGCGAATGGTCAAATTTAAAATCGCCGGTATGAACAATCACGCCTTCCACTGTTTTAATAATTGTGCCAAAGCCATCAGGGATATTGTGATTAACATGGAAAAAGCTAATTTCAAAAGAACCTAATTTGATTTTATCGTTTTTTTTAATGGTTTGAAATTTTAATTTTGGCGCATTGGGAAAATCTTCCTGGCGTTTTAAAATAATGCCGCGAGTCAAAGGCATAGTATAAATCATTGGGTTGCCTAAATCAGCCATTAAATGCGGGATGGCGCCGATGTGGTCATAGTGGCCGTGAGTAATAATGATGCCGCGGATGTTTTTGGTTTTGTCGCGCAAATAATCAATATTGGGAATAATATAGTCAATGCCGGGCATATCTTCTTCGGGAAATTGCAAGCCCATATCAATAATTAAAATATCTTGATTGTATTCAAGAATAGTCATATTGCGGCCGACTTCTTCAAGTCCGCCAAGGGGAATAATACGTAGTTTGTTTGATTGGGTCATAAAAAGTTATTAATTATTTAGTGCCGAGAGCGGGAGTTGAACCCGCAAGCCTATCAAGGCATGCACCCCTGAAGCGCACGTGTTTGCCAATTTCACCATCTCGGCTTTATTGTCTTAGGGCCTTTAAAAATTCATCGCGCGAGATATCAACATCTCTCAAAATACTTCCTAAAGTTCCGCGAGGAATATCTTTGCTAGAATGGACTGGGATACTCGTTCTTCTACCGTCAAAATGCTTCATGATAAGATGCGAGGTGCCTCTTTGGCGACATTCAACAAAGCCCAATTTTCTCAAAGCTTTGATTAAAGATTTGGCTTTGAGTATTGGCAATTTAGGCATAAAGCGGCATTTGCTTTAATTCCTGCTCTGAAATACTTTCAAAAGTCTCGAAACCCTCTTCGCAAGGAACGGGCTTGCCGTCAGCAATAAGGCTGGATACATAAGCTTTGATAGCGTCTTTTAGATTTTTTTTCGTTTCAACAATAGAGTTGCCCCAGGTGTGGCAACCGGTTAAAGACGGAACATAACCATGAAACGTATTTTTTTCGTCTGGTTCAATAATAACTCGAAAAGTATAGGGCATATTTGTGAAATTAATATCAATTAAAAGATATTATATTTTTTAATTTTTGTCCAGAGCCAGTTCCGCCACTTCGGCATAATTCGGGTTTTTCACCCAACCACTTATAGTATAAAAATAGCACGCACCTTGTTTTTTGGCAAATTCGCTGTAATCGCCTTGCGAATCTTTTTTAATCCAATTAGCTAATTTTAAGGTTTTTGTTCTGCTCGGGTTAATTGTCACATGGCCCCAATTACTCGGAATTATTATTTTATCGCTCTTTTTTGCTTTAATTGCCTTTACTTTATTGTCTTTTTGGAGAAGAAAAATAGCTTCGCCTTCTAAAACCTGATATTCTTCCTGCTCCGGATGCGAGTGGCCTTTGGTTTTAACAAATTCTTTGCCCAATAATCTTGCCGGGATAATGGTTATATCATAGCGCATATTATTTTTAATTTTTGTTTCGCGCTGCATTTCATAAAGCACTGAATCAGGGTCCTGCTGTTTAGCCCATTTTTTGTCGTAAAGGACATCATACATATCCTTGAGTTTTCGCAATTGCCTTATCATAAGTTAAATTTCTAATTTCTAATTGCTCTAATTTCTAACTAATTTCTAAACACCAAATCCCAATGGCCAAAAATTTCAGACATTAGTCATTAGAAATTGGGATTTAGTTAGGTTAATTAGAAATTAGAAATTAGAAATTATTTAATATACCATTTTTCAATATTTTCAAATCTTTTGCTCGGCAAAGCGACCTCATTAAGCTCAATTCCATGAACTTTTTTAGAGACCCCGTAAAGATAAACTGGATTATAGAGAAATATAGCTGGCAAATCTTTTTTTAATAAATCTTTGAATTGTTCGTAAAGCTCTTGGCGTTTTTCCTGATCAAGAGTTTGCCTTGCCTCAACCAAGAGCTTGTCTGCCTTTGGGTTGTCATAAAGCGAAAGATTCAAGCCTGGGTCTTTTTTTTGCGATGAGTGCCAAAAAGCAAAAGGATCTGGGTCCGGGCTCAAAACTTCGCCAAAAAGCAAAGCATCATAGTTTCTCGGCCTGATATAGTCTTGCTGCATAGAATTTGATTCAGCAATCTTTACTTCAACTTTAGCGCCGATTTCCTGCCATTCTTGTTTTAAGATTTCAGCTGTTTGGACCAGCTCGGGCCAATTGGTTGTGATTAGATTAAAAGATAAATCAATATTATCTTTTTGAAAATCATATTCCGGCCCAGCTTTGTATCCTTGGCCCAAAAGAATCTGGTCAATTATTTTTTGCTTATCAACAACTGCTGCTAAACTTTGCCTTGCTTTCAAATCTTTGATCTTGTCCATATTGAAGAAAACAGCGAAATATCTGGGAATGATTAATTTATAAATATTAATATTATTAAGCTTTTCCAAATTTTTTGGCGAAACATAACTTAAACCGTCAATCTGTCTGCTCAAAAAGGCATTAATTAATTCTTGTTCGTTCGGATAAAATTTGAAAATAATATTTTTGATAGAAACGCGATCGTCAAATGATTCTAGGTCGACCGACTTAATCTCGCCATTTTTGCTTTTTTTCAAGTTTTTGAATTTGAAAGGACCATTGCCAATCGGCTTTATATTCGTTTCTGCTAAAGCAAAACTTTGCGGAGCAATTTCCTGCCAGACATGTTTCGGCAGTATGCCAATATCTAAGCTGGTCAAAAAGGGCGCATAAACGTCTTTAAGAATAAATTTAAATGTCTGTTCGTCAATTTTTTCTATACCAATACCCTGGAAATTAATTCTTAGAGGAGACTGATAAACAGGGTCCTGGATGGTCTGAATAGTAAAAAGCACATCGTCGGCTGTAACTGGTTTATTGTCATGCCATTTTAAATCTTTTTTAAGAATTAGCGTGTACTCTTTTTGGTTATCTGAAATCTGATAATTTTCAGTTAAATCAAAAATAAGCGAGCCAAAAATTAGTTCAGTTAAATCTAAATCAACATCATTGTTTTGGGCCAGAACAGGATTAATATAACGAGGCGAGCCAATAATCCCTTCAATATAAATCTGCTCGGGCTTAATAAGAATAGAAATCAAGCAGACAATAATAAGCCCGAGCAGGCCTAAAACAAGCGAACGTTCTTTTTTATTTAATGAATTAATAACCTTATAAAAGCACTGCATATGAAAAAAGCAGCCAGGATGATTGTGCTGATAAAAATCGTTTTTTCAAAACCGCGTTTGGTTCGATAAACTCCTCCTTCGGCGCCGAAAGCAGAACCCAAGCCAGTTCCTCTCTGCTGAAGCAAAATTGCGCTGATTAATAATAAAGAAATAACAATCTGAATAATATTCAAAAGCATTAAGATTAAGCATAATAGAAAGCTGTCTTTTTGTCAAGAATTTTCCAAAATTTGTCAACGTGTTTTAGAAATGTCAGGGTAATTTAAAAATTAATTAAGGAAAATTTGGTTTGAATAATGAGTTTGGATAGCTGGATATCTCTTCCAAGGATGGTTTGGGCCAGGTTTCCAGGTCTTCTGTTTTGTCTTAGGTTTTGGCTCCTGCTTAGCAGCAATAATCCAGGGATGATCGTATTGCTTCGGCCTGATGAGGAAGGGTTTGTAATTTAAGTATTTATCTCTAATCCGGATTTTAATTGAGCCGTCTAATCTTCCTTCAATGATAATCTTGTCTTTTTGGCGGATAGTGACTGGCTGATCTTTAAGAAGTTGATACCATTTGTTTTCAAACCGGATAGTGAAGTCATTCTGAACAACTCTTACAGATTGGCGCGATAGAATAGCAACAAGCTCTTTTTTCTCTTGCCTAGTGAGTTTTTGGTGAAGATTAGCTTGCTTTAGGGGTCGACGAGAATACTTGGCATTAAACCAAGGCAGAAACTCTTGTTTAAGAAACTGATTAGCTTTCTGTTTATTAGCGATGCCTTTTAGCCGCATTTCTTTGATCAGACGATCTTGCAGGGTGCCGAAGAGCCGTTCGACACGACCCTTGGCTTGAGGGGAATGAGCCACAATTAACTTAATGCCAAGTTCTTTCATAGCTCTCTGAAACTGGCTAAGCATTTCCTCATCATCCTTGGTTGAACTGTGATTATTGTAATAAGTACGCAGTTTATCTAAGTAGATTGACCTTGGTTTGCCTTGTTTTAAGAAATAATCCTGCCAGAATTCAAAGACAGGGAATACGCCTTCATGATCAACAAATAGCCCCTGAGCCACTGTGTTAGTAGCATCATCAATTGAAGCTAGAAGGCAGCATTTTGGCCCTCTGCTTTCAAACCAATACTCATAAGAACCATCAAACTGAATCATCTGGCCGAAGAATGGCTGGCGCGGCCGACGAGAATA
>Ga0210051_1004303_pt1 | contig 13961 bp, 16 predicted proteins | sample CryGey092014_all_FD_185464 | JGI IMG/M metagenome (GOLD analysis project Ga0210051, IMG submission 185464) | Groundwater microbial communities from aquifer - Crystal Geyser CG23_combo_of_CG06-09_8/20/14_all (SPAdes) (version 2) | ecosystem: Environmental > Aquatic > Deep subsurface > Groundwater...
CCGATAGCAAAAGACGTTCTGCTTTGGTACTATAATAATAGAATAGAATTATGAACTCCGACTTACGACAAGACCTTGTTTCAGGTGACTGGGTGATGATTGCGCCCGGCCGGCTCCCAAAAGGACCAAAAAGCCTCATTAAAAAAATGAAAAAGCGAAAACGCTCGCCTAAAAAAGGCTGTATTTTCTGCGACTCTAAAAGAGAACCTGGCAAATTACTTTTTTCCTACCCCAACAAAACCAATTGGCAAATAAAAATTATTGAAAATAAATATCCAGCAGTAATGCATAATAAAAAACATGCCCGGTTTTTCAAAAAAGGACCATATCAATTAGTTGAAGGCATTGGTCATCATGAAGTTTTAATTACTAAAGACCATGATAAGAATTTTGCTCATTTAAACAAAGAAGAAGCCGTCAGAGTGTTCGAGATGTTTTTGGACCGATACCTAACCCTCGCTAATAATGATCCTTGCTGCGCTTATGTCTCCATTTTCCATAACTGGGGTGAAAAAGCCGGAGCTTCAATTTATCATCCTCATTATCAAATGATTGCCATCCCAGTAGTTCCGCCAGACGTCAGTCACTCGCTTAATGGTTCGGAACGTTTTTTTAAAAAGCATAAAAAATGCGTTCATTGTGAAATGATTAAATACGAAAAAAAAGAAAAAAAACGAATAATTTATGAAAACAAAGAAGCCATTGCCTTTGTTCCTTTTATCGCTCGGGAGCCGTTTGAGCTGCGGATTTTCCCTAAAAAACACTTTCCTTATTTTGAAGATACTCCAAATGAAATTTTGATAGACGTTGTAGATGCTTTGCAAACCGGACTTTTAAGGATTGAAAAACAACTTAAAGACCCTGATTATAATTTCTTCTTTCATACGGCGCCAATAAAAAACAAAAATAAATATCATTTTTATCATTGGCATATTGAGGTTCAGCCAAAAATTAGTATTTCAGCAGGGTTTGAGTTAGGAACAGGAATTGAAATCACCGTTGTTGATCCCAATGAGGCCGCAAAAATCTTACGAGGTTAAATTTCACAAGGTTAAAATTTAATGCCACAAATTACAAATAAAAATACAAAAAAACTTATAGTATTCAATTGGAAAATGAACCCAACTTCTCTAGAAGAAGCAAAAAAACTTTTTGCTTTAATCCTAACACCTAAAACCTCTGCCTTGCCGGCAGGCAGGTATAACCTAAAACCTAATTTAGTAATTTGTCCACCTTTTATTTATTCACCGATTTTCTCATCAGTCAGCGGTCATCAGTCATCAGTCAAATTAGGTGCTCAAGATTCTTTTTGGGAAAATAGCGGAGCTTATACGGGTGAAATCTCAGCTGCAATGTTAAAAAATTTAGGAGTTAAATATGTAATAGTGGGTCATTCCGAAAGACGTAATTATTTAGGCGAAACTGATGAGATGATAAATAAAAAAGTAAAATCTGCTCTGGGAGCTGGTCTAAAAGTAATTTTATGCGTTGGAGAATCTCTGAAAATCAGAAAGAAAGCTAAAAAAGTAATAAAAAACTTTATTAAAAACCAACTTCAAAAAGATTTAAAAGGATTGTCAAGGGTCAAAAGTCAAAAGTCAAATGTCATCGTGGCTTATGAGCCACGATGGGCTATCGGCACCGGCAATTATTGTCAACCAGAAGATGCTTTAGAAATAATAAAATTTATAAAAAATTTTCTTAATTCAAAATTCATAATTCATAATTCAAGAGTACTTTATGGTGGCTCGGTAACTGGCAAAAATATTAAAGAGTATTTGAAATTTAAAGAAATTGACGGCGTTTTGGTTGGTGGCGCCAGCGTCAATCAAAAAGAACTTAAGAGAATTTTAAATATCATTTAAACTAATGATAAGAGAAACAACTAAACAAGCAGAGAAATTTATTGGCGTTGGTATTTCTAACACCATTGTTGATTTTGTTATTTTAAATATTTTAGTATTTTTAGGTTTAAGGGCTACTTTAACCATTGGCCAAGGTCAATTTTTAATTGCCAATATTATTTCGGTCTCTTGCGCAATGGTTAATAGTTTTATCTGGAATCGGAGATGGACTTTTGGCTCTAAAGAAAAAGCAGTCCTGCCCCAGGTTATTAAATTTCTTCTAATTACTTTAATTGCCAGTTATCTAATCCAACAAATTGTTTTAAGCCAACTATATTACCGTTTTGACCTATTAGATAAATTTGCAGAAATTTTGGCAGGAATTATTCCAAAAACCCAAGACTTCTTTAAATTAAATATCTCCAAAGCTTTTGCGGTTTTAGGTGCCGGCATCTGGAATTTCCTCGGTTATAAATTTTTTGTCTTTAGAAAACGTGTTTCTAGCGCCTAACTTCCCATAATAACCCTTGACTTTCTCAAAGGTACCATGCTATAATACGTTTAGTGAGCGCTAATATTCTTTCGATTAATCGCTCCGCCGTTGGCGGGGCAACGAAGGAATGTTGCTTCCAAGTGCAAAACCCGCCACGCAAGTGGTGGGTTTTGTTTTGCTAAAACAAAACAAGTTGATATACTTTATTAAACGAGTGATATGAGCGGTTACGAGGCGAGCCCCGTAACTCAACCGAGTTGAGTTTACGGGGCGAGCACTTTAACGGTAAAATTATGAAAGCGGTCATGAGGAGAGCACTCACTTGATTTAAAAACTTGGAGGTCACCACTCATGATCGCTTTCATAATTTAAAAACTTGTTCCGCATTTCGGGAGAGGCCACCACTCGTAACCGCTCTCATCATTGGTTAATTTTTGCGAATTTTTCCTGCGAGTGAAACAAGCAGGAAAAATTCGCAAAAATGACTTCGCAAACAACAATGGGAGTTATCCACAGTTGAAATTAAAATTAATTGTTCTAAAATTAATAAGAGAAGAGAGATTTAGAAAAATAAAATTTTAGCGAGATTGCTCGGTCGACAGTCAATGCTAAAAACTTTTTTATAATTAACCCTTCTTAGGCAATGGCAAAGAAAAAAGCTAAGAAAAAAGCAAAGAAAGGGAAAAAAGGAAAGAAAAGATAAAAACCAATATAAGGAATAAGCTGAAAAAACAAAACCGCGCTTCTCTTTCCAGCGCGGTTTTATTTTGCCCCCACACCAATTGGGCATATCGTTTTCATAATGCTTTGTTGGTTAGTGAAGCATTTAAGATAAAGATTTGGTTTACCTTTAAATCCTTGTTCCATTAGAAAACGTTTAAGCGTTGCAATGCCTAATTGGTGTGGGGGTTTTGATATAATAGCTAAAATTGATATAATAAATTTCATGAAAATAACCATCAAACAAACCAATTTAGAAAACACCCCGGCTTTAATAGGTTACATAAACAAAAAATTGGGCTCTCTTTCTAAATTTTTAAAAGAGGCTGGGGGCAAGACCGAACCTTTTCTTTATTTAGAAATAGCCAGAAATACAAAACACCATCATTCAGGTAATGTCTTCACCACGGAAGCAAAATTGGTTCTACCGCGCCAAACTTTATTTGCCAAACATTCTGATATTGACATCCGCGCCGCCATCGACATTTTAAAGGATAAACTTAGCCAAGAGATTAAAAAATATAAAGAGAGGGCTTTAGAAAAACGTCATGCTCTTTAAATTAATGCTTGCTAAATTATTTGGACGTTCAAATTTTACCTCTTTAATTAAAAAAATTAATTCTCTGGAACCAACCTTTGAGAAGTTAAGCGATGTTGAGCTAAAGAGGAAAAGCGAGGAATTAAAAATAAATGTCCGGTCTGAAGGCCTTAAAGAAGAATATCTTCCTGAAGCTTTTGCTCTAGTGCGCGAGGCCTCAAAAAGAACTTTGGGCCAGAGACATTTTGATGTCCAATTGATAGGCGGCATCGTGCTATTTCGAGGTCAAATCGCTGAAATGTTGACTGGCGAAGGTAAAACTCTGGCTGCCACTGCTCCAGCTTACTTTCACGGCTTAACCGGCAAAGGAGTCCATATAGTTACGGTTAATGATTATTTGGCTCGCCGCGACACTGTCTGGATGGGACAGATATACCATTTTCTTGGGTTGAAAGTGGGTTGTCTTGCTCATGACACCGCTTTTTTGTATGACCCCAGTTATGTTTCCGAAATCAAAAATGATTTAGACAAAGAAAGAGACACTCTTGGCGGTTTTAAGATAGTTCACGAATTCTTACGGCCGGTTTCCCGACAAGAAGCCTATCAGTCCAATATTCTTTATGGCACCAACCATGAATTTGGATTTGATTATCTTCGAGATAATTTGGCTTATGATAAATCTCAGCAAGTTCAAAGAAACCATTATTACGCAATAATTGACGAGGTTGATAGTATTTTAATTGATGAAGCCCGAACGCCGCTTATTATTGCCGCGCCTGACTTAGAATCAAGTGATTTTTACAGAAAGTTTAGCCGCGTGGTTAGCTATTTAAAAGAAGGCGAAGATTATACGATTGACGAAGAATTGAAAAGCGTAGAAATTACTAATGCTGGCATTGATAGGGTTGAAGAAATGATTAAGGTACAAAATTTTTATGCTCCGGAAAATTTTCGGTTAGTTCATTATCTTGAACAATGTTTAAAGGCTAAAGCCCTGTTCCAGCGAGATAAAGATTATCTTGTCAAAAACGGTCAAGTAATAATTATTGATGAATTTACCGGTCGTTTGCTTTTGGGCCGACGATATTCCGGCGGTCTTCATCAAGCTATTGAAGCTAAAGAAGGCGTCATTGTCCAACCTGAATCAAGAACTTTTGCCCAGATAACCCTTCAAAATCTTTTCCGTCTATATGAAAAAATCGCTGGAATGACCGGCACTGCCCAAACCTCAGCAGAAGAATTCTATAAAGTTTATAACTTAGAAGTCGTTTCTATTCCGCCAAATAAGCCGATGATTCGTCAAAATTTACCTGATGTTATTTATAAAACCAAAGAGGCGAAATATAAAGCAGTGGCTGAAGAAATAAAACACCGTCATGAAACTAGTCAACCAATTTTACTTGGCACCACTTCAGTAGAACAAAACGAACATTTCTCTAAACTTTTAACTCAGGCCGGCATTTCTCATGAGGTGTTAAACGCTAAAAACCATGAACGAGAAGGTGAAATTATTGCTCAAGCCGGAAAATTGAAAGCTGTTACAGTCGCCACCAATATGGCTGGCCGCGGCGTTGATATTGTTTTAGGCGGCAATCCACCAAATCTGGAAGAAGCTCAAAAAATTAAAGAACTTAGCGGACTTCTTGTCATCGGCACCGAACGTCATGAAGCCAGAAGAATCGACAATCAATTGCAAGGCCGAGGTGGAAGGCAAGGTGATCCAGGTTCAAACCAATTTTTTCTCTCTTTAGAAGACGATTTGTTGCGTATTTTCGGCGGTGAAAGAGTAAAAAACCTGATGAATCTCTTAAAGATTCCCGAAGATCAGCCAATAGAATCATCTCTGATTTCCAAAGTTATCACCGAGGCTCAAAAAAAAGTTGAAGGATTTAATTTTGATTTAAGAAAACACCTTTTGGAATACGACGACGTTTTAAATAAACAAAGAAATACTATTTATAAAAAACGCCAAGAAATTTTAGAAAAAATATTTGTTAACAAAGTTACAGATATAGTTGAAGAATTATTGAGTGCCAGTAATTTAAGTCAACAATTGAACGCCCCGGAAAAAACTGAAAGCGACGAAAACAACGCCGAAGTAATAAAAAAGATAAAGTCCCTAAACGATGAACAGAAAAAGATCATTGGTCAGCGAATTTTATCCGTTTTGGATATGCTTTGGATGAATCATTTGGAAAACTTGGAGGCCTTGCATGAATCGGTGCGAATTAGAGCTTACGGCCAAAAAGATCCGCTAGTAGAATACAAATACGAATCACGAGGACTATTCAGGGAGCTACTTGATAATTTTAAGAACTCTGTTAAACAAAACATAGAGCAACTCATACGGTGAATCAACTTTGATATATCAAAACAAAGTTTGGTATACTAACTATTAATTATGAGAATAGCGACTTTAGTTATTTTAATAGTTATTTTAATAGCCGTAGGTTGGCAAGTTTTTTCATTGGCTAAAGATAATCAAAAGGTTAAGGATAAGTTTAAAAAATTAGCAAATCAGTTGGAATTAGTGAAAAAAGAAAATAATACCCTCAAAGAAGAATTAGAGTATTATTCAAAACCGGAAAATTTAGTAAAAGAGTTACGCGCCCGATTCAATTATAAAATTTCTGACGAAAAATTAATCATTATTACGCAATAGCGAGTGTGGTTCAGTGGCAGAATAGTTCCTTCCCAAGGAACAGACGAGGGTTCGATTCCCTTCACTCGCTCGAAAATCTTTATTTTAAAAAATCATTTAAACTAATTAACCCTAAAAGATAAAAAGAAAGAAGAAAGAAAGAAACGAAATTTATAAAAGTGGATTTAAAAACTAAATAAATATGGAAAAATTTTTTAGAACTGAAATAAATAAACAATTAGAAGAAAAAGTCTGGCAAGAATTTTTAGAGAAATTAAAAAGAGCTATTACCGCTCAAAAATTAGAAGAAATACTTGATAATCTTTTATCTCAAACAGAAAAAATAATTTTAGCCAGAAGACTGATTATCATTTATCTTTTAAGCCGGAGCAAAACATACAAAGAGATATCTCAAATTCTTGGAGTATCACGTCAAACTATAAGCTCGGTGAAAAAAAGTTTAATAAACAATTCTTCTAAATTTTATATTTCTTATAAATCAACTAGAAAATTAAAAACATCAAAGCAACCCAAAAAGAAGTTTGAGCCTGGTTTTCTAGATGACTTGATAAATTACTTATCAAAAGCGCCCACTATTAGTGGAAAAGGTCGATGGCGATTTCTTTATCCTTCCAGATAAGACGGTTCCACTGGTGGAACCGAGTTTAGCATTGAAAGAGTGGATAAAAATGAAATTTTTAAATAGTTTAAAAAATAAGAAGTTATCTAAAGAAGTTTGTTTGTTACGGGTAGATTTTAATGTTGAAAATGAAGATTTAGAGAGATGGCAAAAAAACCACAAAAATATCCCATTTAGAATACAAGCTGTTTTACCGACAATTAAATTTTTAGTTAATAGGGGAGCAAGAGTAGTAATTTTAAGCCACCGAGGAAGACCAAAGCCAGCGAAGCTGGTAAATTACAAAAAATTTTCTCTCAAACCTTTTGCAAAAATTATTTCTAAATTAGTAAAAAGACCGGTACAATTTATTGATTTCAATCTCGGGACATCCGATGTCCAAAAATTAACGTCAATATTAAGGACATCGGATGTCCTAAAAATTTTTCTTTTAGAAAATTTACGATTTTTTGACGGCGAAGAAAAAAATGACAGTGCTTTTGCGAAAAAATTAGCGAGCTTGGGGACTTTTTATGTTAATGATGCTTTTGCGGTTTCTCATCGAAAAAATGCATCAGTAGCGGCAATTACAAAATACTTACCAAGCTATGCTGGTCTTCGATTTGAAAAAGAAATTAAAAACCTAAAGATAGTAATGAAAAAACCCAAAAAACCATTGGCTATCATAATTGGCGGCGCAAAAATTTCTGACAAGCTTGGTTTAATTAAAAACTTTTCTACCGGGGCTGATTATTTCTTGCTTGGCGGCGGAATTGCTAATACTTTTATGGCGGCTTTAGGAACGCCGATGAAAGGTTCGCTTTATGAAGAAGAAATGATTCCAGAAGCAAAAAAAATATTAAAAACAATGCCGAAAAAGATATTTCTACCAATTGATTTTCTAATTAATAAAAACCGATTCTTAGATATTGGGCCAAAGACCATAAATTTTTATAACAAAAAAATTCAAGCTGCCAAAACAATCATCTGGAATGGGCCAATGGGGAAATTTGAAGATAGAAGATTCGCCAAAGGGACAGAAAAGATTGCTAAAACGATTTTTAAAAATAAAAAAGCTAAGACAGTAATTGGCGGCGGCGAAACAATCGCAAGTTTACCACTAAAACCTAATGTATTCCTTTCTACGGGCGGGGGAGCGATGCTTGAATTTTTAGCAGGTAAAAAATTACCAGGAATAGAAGCATTAAGAAATAAAAAATGAGCAAGAATAATTCATTGAATGAACGAGAAATAAATTTGGCGTTTGTGGACGTGGAAGCAACTGGGCTTTCAATAAATCATGAAATTATTGAAATTGGTGTGATTTTGGTTTCTCAACCGAACTTTGAAATTATTGAAGAGTGGGAAAGAAAAACTAAACCAAAAAGGATTAAAGACGCAGACCCTGAAGCATTAAATTTAGTTGGCTATACCGAAAAAGAATGGGAAAATGCTGTTGAGTTAAAATTAGCGCTGGCAGAATTTTTGGAAAAAGTTAATGGCGCAATTATTATCGGTCATAATATTAGTTGGGATTTAATGTGGTTAAGAAAAGCGCTTTTTGAAAATGGCTTTGGAGAAAAATTTGCCAGAAGAAGTTTTGATTTATTTACTATCGCCTATGCTAAACTTTTGGATAAAGCTCAGGAAATAAAATATTTTTCCTTAAGTAATTTAGCCAGATATTTTAGCATCAACGAACCTCAAAAGCACCGCGCTTTAGCCGACTGCCGAACCGCTTACGAGGTTTTTAAAAAATTGATGGAAATAAAATGATATACAATCTTTATTTTCACAATGATTTTGACGGAATCGCCTCAACCGCGATTTTAATGAATTTTTTAAAGGCGAAAGGGGATAAAATTGCGGCTTTTTATCCGGTGCAATATCCCATTAATTTTAAAGCATGGGAAAAAATTTCTTTTAAAAAACCAACGATTATTGTTGATTTTATTTATCATCCGAAGGCTAAAATTTGGTTTGACCACCATCCAACAGCTTTTATCAAAGATTCTTGGAGAAAAAATTTCCGAGCCAAAAAACTTTTAAGATGGGACTGCAATTATAAATCATGCGGCAGCTTAATTTTAGATTCATTAAAAAAAGATTTTAAATTCAGGCCAAAAAAGTTCTTGCTGGAACTTGCTAAATGGAGTGATAAAATTGACAAATTTGCTTTTAAAAATCCAAGAGAGTCAATAAGCTTCAAAAAACCGGCAATGAAATTATTTTTATTATTAGATAATTTTTCGGTCAGTAAAAAAATTTTAGGGAAAATTATCAAATCATTAGCGACGAAACCATTAAGAGAAACTTCAAAAATCAAAGAATTAAAACTCCTCTTCAAAAAAATTGATAAAGAAATAAAAAAATCCTGGACTTTTTACAGAAAAAATATAAAAATTTCAAACAAAGTAGCCTTTATTAATGAAACAGAGAACAATTGCCTTAAAATAAGACCCATCTTTTCTTATCTTTCGTTTAAAGCCCCTTATTCCATCATCTTTAATGAAAAGAGTAAATCCTTTGGCTTAACTGTTGGAAAAAATCCTTGGAAAAAAATTAATGATTCCATCCATATCGGGAATTTTTTAAGAAAGAATTATGGCGGCGGAGGACATCAAAATATTGGTGGCGTAAACTTCCCCACAAAAACGAAAGCTTTAAAAGCTATAAAAGAAATTGAAAATTTTTTAAATAAATAAATTTATGGATAAAAAAATTATTGCTTATTGCGATGGCGGGGCAAGAGGAAACCCCGGGCCGGCAGCCATTGGTGTCGCCGCTGACTTACGCGGATTCACCCCGTTAGATAAATTATCTAACGGGGCAAGCGCAGACTCACGCGGAATAAAAGAATACAGTGAATATATAGGACGGGGCACCAACAACGAAGCTGAATATCAGGCGATACTTTTTGCATTGAAGAAAATCAAACATCTGATTGGAAACGAAAAAGCAAAAAAATCAACTATTGAAATAAAAAGCGACAGTGAGCTTGTTGTTAATCAATTAAATGGAGAAAATAAAATTAAAGAAAAAAATTTGCAACAATTATTTATTACAATTTGGAACTTAAAACAAGATTTCAAAAAAGTAAATTTTAACTATATTTCCCGAGAAGAGAACAAAGAAGCTGATAGATTAGTGAATCGGGAATTAGATAGCCAGAAAGGATTATTTTAAAAGTTGACAAAAATAAAGGTTTTGCTAGAATATAATAAACCGGCAAGGGAGCGATAGCTCTTATTAACTAAAATTAATAGGGGAGGAAAGTCCGGACACTTAGTAGCAGGTACGGGCTAACAGCCCGCCGCCGTAAGGCGAGAGGTGCGAACAGAAACGTTTCGACTCGAAAGACGTCGGAAAGACCCAATCCTAACGTAGATGGTCTAACTCTGCTATAAGGATAAAAAGGCAGAGATGAAACGGCTAAATCCTTATTGAGTGCAAGGCCGTACCACCAGTGCTTCGCATACGGAGCGTTTGGTTGGGGTGCCGCTAGAGCCTTGGAGTAATTCAAGGCCCAGATAAATTATCGCGCCAATTTGGAACAGAATCCGGCTTACCACTTGCCGGTTTACCCCGCACTAAGTTGATGCGGGGTTTTTGTTTGCCCTCACACCAAACGGGCATTGCGAATCCTAAATAATTTTATTATATGACAGTGACAGAGTTTTATGCCTAAAAAAGCACTAAAATTTTTAAATATTGTTCTATGTAAGGCTTCGTGAAAATTACTATGCCTGTTATGGTGTAGGGATTTGAAAAATCTTAAAAAAGTAATATAATATTAAAACTATGAATAAAAAAATAATTTTAGGTATTATATTAATATTAATTGTTGTTGGTATTGGCCTAGCGATATACTTTAGAATGTCTTTTTTGAAGAACGAACAGCCGGAGAATATAATCATTTCTAATTCATCTCCAACCAGTACAGAAGCGACATCAACAGAAAATAATCAAACTAATAATCAAAACAAAAAAATGAACTATCATATTATTACACTGAAAACTAATCTTGGAGAAATTCAAATTCAAACTTTTAATTCTGACGCTCCAAAAACAATAAATAATTTTGTGACTTTAGCTCAAAAAGGGTTTTACGATAATTTAATTTTCCACAGAGTAATAAATGGCTTTATGATTCAGGGCGGTGATCCTTTATGCGGAGTTTCACAAGATAAGGGTACGTGCGGTACCGGCGGACCAGGGTACCAATTTGAAGACGAATTAAACCCCGCTACGGCCTCATACAAGGCAGGTTATGAAAAAGGTGTGGTAGCCATGGCTAATTCCGGACCTAACACAAACGGCAGTCAATTCTTCATAATGCTTGAGAATAATAATTTACCGCATAATTACACAATTTTCGGCAAAGTTATAAAAGGGCAAGAGATTGTTGACGCGATAGGGAATATTAAAACCGGCCAAAACGATAGGCCGATTACTCCCGTGATAATTCAAAGCGTAACAGTAAAAGCTTTGTAAAAACTCTCTTTTTTATTATAATTACCTTGATTTTTGCCGGATCGTCCCTGTCTGCCGTAGGCAGATAATGGCCCGCCAAATTTAATAAAAGTATTGTTGCTCAAATGCCGGATCGTCTAACGGTAGGACACATGCCTCTGGAGCATGGTATCTTGGTTCGAATCCAGGTCCGGCAGCACTTCGGCTCGCTTCGCTCGCTCAGTGCAAGCATTTATGTATTGAGCGAGTCGAAGCGTCCTGAGTCGTGCCGAAGGGCCGTTTAATACAATGTATTACGTCTATCTAATTCGATGTGAAGGCAAAAGTATATATGCTGGCATTACCAATGATTTAGATAGAAGATTCAAAGAGCATAAAGATAAAATTGGTGGTCATTACACGGCATCACATAAGGTTGATAAAGTTGTTTATACAGAGACGTTTAAAACAAAAAGTGAGGCGTTGAAAAGAGAAATTGAGATTAAAGGATGGAAGCGTAAAGAAAAACTGGCTTTGATTAATTTTAATAGAGAATGAATAAATCGATAGAGTATTTCCTTTTACTGATATTTTCTGCTACACTTAAAAAATAATTAATTAGCAAAATACATATATGGCAAAAAGAAGAACGGGGCTAAATAAACATAAAAAAACACATTCCCACAAAACCAAGAAACGATTGGCAATAAAGAGACAAATGTTAGAAGCAAAGAAAAAGAAAGGACATAAATAAATCCTTAGGGGGAAGATAAGGCATGCTTGTTGATGACATTACAATAAAAGTTTCTGCCGGGAATGGCGGAAAAGGAGCTGTGGCTTTCAATACTAATCTGAAAAGCTTAGGGCCTGTTGGTGGAAGCGGCGGTCATGGCGGAAGCGTTTACGCCGAGGGTTCTTCTAATTTAAATGCTTTGGGTCAATTTAGGTTCAAAAAAGTGCTTAAAGCAGAAAATGGAATGGACGGCAGGGGACAATTCAGGGATGGCCACGATGGTAAAGATTTAATCCTAAAAGTCCCCGTAGGCACTATCATTCATAATCTTGACTTGAAAAATGAAGTAGAAATAATAAAAATCGGCGAACGTATACTTTTGGCCAAGGGAGGTAGGGGAGGTAAAGGAAATTTTCATTTTCGGTCTTCAAAAAATACTTCACCCAAGCAATTCCAATCGGGATTGCCAGGAGAAAATTTTGATCTCCACTTAGAATTAAAATTTATTGCCGATGTTGGTTTTATAGGGCTTCCAAACGTAGGAAAATCCAGCTTATTAAATGAACTCACAAACTCTAAAAGCAAGGTTGCGAATTACCAGTTTACTACTCTTGAGCCGAATTTAGGAATTTATTACGAATTAATTCTTGCCGATATCCCGGGGCTGATCGAAAATTCATCACAAGGAAAAGGTCTAGGCATAAAATTTTTGCGCCACATCGAACGAACTCGCATCCTTTTTCATTTTATTTCGGCTGAATCTCTTGATCCCGAAAAAGATTACGAAATAATCCGCAAAGAATTAGGCGCATACAACAAATCTCTCCTTCAAAAACCGGAATATCTATTTCTGACTAAAAACGATCTCATAACAAATAAAATTATTGAAGAAAAAGTAAAAATCATCAAAAAAATAAATCCTAACGCAATCGCGATTTCAATTCTTGATCCAGACAGCTTAAAGAGCATAAAAGATATTCTTAACAAAATTGAACTGAAAAAGTCGAAATAGCTTGACATATTGTATAAATTAGTAATATAATGATCTTATATTAGTTAGGGGACTTAGTCGGGTTTCTGAAAATAACAATAAAAACAATGGAAGGAACAATTAAAACTCTTACAGAAAAAGGTTTTGGATTTATCGCTATTGCTGAAGAAGACAAAGAGTTATTCTTTCACGGCAATGACCTTAAGGATGTAGCATATGCTGACTTGAAAGTAGGCGACAAGGTATCTTTCGAGAAAGCTGATTCCGAGAAAGGATCGAAAGCAGTGAACGTAACCAGAATCTAAGAACTAGCATAGAGAAAAACCACCTCGTCTAGCGGGGTGGTTTTTGTTTTGGGTAATTTGTTGATTTTTTAAAATAGCGTGGGTAGAATAAAAACATATGAAAGGCATAACACTTATAGGTATGCTCGGAGCAAGGAATTAATTGATATCGATGATTTCAAAAAAATCAAGAAGGTATTAAGGGATAAAAAAGGAGTTATTGATGACCAAAAGAGAGAAAAGATTAAAAAAGAATTGGGCGACGTATTGTGGTACGTTGCTCAAATATCTACTGAATTAAAGCTGGATGAAGTTAGAGTCAAGAAAGAAAAGAAATAAACTTCATGGAAGCGGCGATAACAGATAACTTAACCAATCAATTTGAGACGAAAAGCCAAATCTTGACAAAATAATTTTAAAGTGATATTCTTTAATTAAATTTAATTTAAGACCTTTAAAAAATTATCAAAAGAAAGGAGGAAAAATGTTTGGAAAAGTTAAGGTTTGGACAGATTGGATAGATAATTCTGACAAAGTAAAAATAGGAAAAGGCAAAGAAGTATTCATCCTTTTTCCTGAAGGAAGAGGAAAAATGACTTTTATAAAACAGGGAAAAGGGAAGAGAATTACCATAGAAGAATCAGCG
>Ga0210051_1004310_pt1 | contig 13947 bp, 6 predicted proteins | sample CryGey092014_all_FD_185464 | JGI IMG/M metagenome (GOLD analysis project Ga0210051, IMG submission 185464) | Groundwater microbial communities from aquifer - Crystal Geyser CG23_combo_of_CG06-09_8/20/14_all (SPAdes) (version 2) | ecosystem: Environmental > Aquatic > Deep subsurface > Groundwater ...
TGATATGGTTGCTTTAGCCTTTTTTGGGTTAACGCCAGGAGCATCAGAACTTAGGAATTCTAAAAAAGAATATTTAGAATTTCTAAAAAAGGCATATGATTCTAAACTTATGAATATGCAAAAGTTAACAGAGAGTGTGTTACATTTAAATAGAAATAAATCTAATAATATATTAATTAATTTAGCAGATAAAAGAACAGCTAAAGCCGTATTAAGTAATTTATTAATAGATAATATAGAAGAATCAGACCGTAGATATACTTCTGCACAAATAGAAGAAATGGTAAGTGGCGATAATGTAGATACCAAAAATATAATGAGTATTGTAAGGAATATATATCAAGATATTAGTTATGAAGATAAGAGTGGCAATTTTTCTATAATAACACCATGGGACAAGAGTGCTGGCAGATATGATTTCTATTTAGGAGAATCAGGACATTCTATACAAGGTATGATTAAAAAGTTTTCTAGTGCTATTGATAATTACACGAAAGTACAAGAAAAATATTATGAAGGAGCAAAGGGTAAATTAGAAGTGCCATTAGCAGATGCATTATCGCATTCTTTTTCAGAATCTTTAACTTCCACTATAGAAAAAGTGAAAGCAGGACAATTAGACTTCGGTATGGATGCTGATGCAATTAATCAAAGATTTCATAGTTATTCGCAAACTCTTACTGAAGGTATAATTAAAGAAATTAAGGGCAATGGAACATTAGATGAGAAAGCCATAATTGATATGATTAAAAATGGAGATAAAAATCCTGACGCATTAGCCCAAGTTTTAGGAAAACACATAGGAAGTAAGAAAGAATATGCTATTTTTAAACATTTATTAGGATTATCACTTAATAATATGAATAGATCAAGCGAATGGCTTGGCGACATTTTAACAAACACCAGAACATTCACAGATGAATCTAGTTCTTATTCTATTTCGGCGGCTTTAACAAAGAATAGTTTTGCAGATAATATGAATTTTCTGGTAGGCAAATATGCAGAACAGACACATGGAAATCAAAGTATGAATGAATTTATGGATTCTGTTTTAAAAAGTAGGAACGCCAAACTTATGGCAGGAGTTGCACTTACTGCTGGTTTATTTAGTTTAATTAATCCTAATCAAACTCCATTTTATGACACGACAATTCAAGGAACAGGTGGAGAAGCAAATGACACTCAGATTGATTTCTCCTTTAACTCCCCTATTAGTTTCTTTAGAAGAGAATTAAAACCAGAGATTTCAATAAATGATAGGCTATCTAGAATGATGCAACGGAGGCAAAAGCTTATTCTTGATAAATCATATGTTCAACAACAGTCCAAAGAAGATAGACGATTGGTTAATAACCGTGGGTTTTATTTAACATTTTAGCATATAATATGTTATAATATAGTTGTGAAAATACAAATCCAAGTAACTAATGGAAATACCACAACTTTAAGTGCTAAAATTCAAAAAGCATTAAGTGAAGCATTTAATAAAAATGTTAGAGTGATAGTAAAGAAGTAACCTGTCACGGGGCAAGCCCCGTGGCTTTTGAAAGAAAGTCATGAAGAAAAATTGTATTAGATTGAGTGCAAAAACAACAACTTTAACAGAAAGGAGAAAGGTGCATTCCTCCACGGCCAAGCCCGCGTGGTTTCCTACGCCTGAAGTTTATGACAACAGTTAATTATACAAAAACTAAAAGACCTTATTCTATAATAGACCGATATCCCAACTCGCTTAATGATATAATATACAATACTTTTAAAGACACAGATTTTGAAAACTTTGTGTGTAAACAAAATGAAGATGATGACAGTATCCCAGAAAATATATTAATTAAAAATTATATTATAACATTAGTAGCTACATATAAGAAAATAGAAGTTGGTGGGTATAATTATACAAACCCGCTTCCTTATTTTGTATCATTTGAGACATTTAGAACATTTACACAAGATCTTATTCGATTTATAATAGATAAAGTAGATGACGAATCGTATAAAATTATAGATAAAGAAGAAACATTATCTGCTATTGGAAATAGTATTAACTTTGCAACTCCATTTGTAAATAATATAGAATCAACATCAGTTGTTAGAGAAACCCCCAGTAACCAAACATACGGAGGAGAATCATATCACCCTTCTGCTATGGCGATTGGTGATACTAATATTTGGTATTTACCATTAGGTATAACCGTTCGTGAATTTAATAGTATTATGCCAATTAACCTTGCTTCAGCATCTGGGGATGCTGTAGCATCAACTGGCCAACGATCATTACAAATAGAGGTATCTTTAATATTTACAGAAGATGAAATAGCACCTAAATTCCTACCACTGCTTGCTCAATTCGTAATACATCCTATTCTTCCAGTAGAATGCCCGTTTTTACAGAGAATATTTTATCCAGATCCTATTGCCATTAAACATATTCCTGACTTTGTAGTATATGAAAATAATACAAAAGACACAGGAGATAATAGTGATAGATTATTATTTTATGCCGGTTATAGTGCATCTCAGTCTATGTTTTATAGAAAACTTAATAGTAGTGTAGAGTTAGAAAAATATATGAAGTTGACTAAACCATATACTAAAGATACTACAACTACAGGATCTGAATATAAAGATTTTACGGATTTCAAAACAAAAATGAGTAAGTTTACTAACTATTCTGAGTTTGAAGATTATTATAAAGATTATAGAGAGCTAGGATATTCTAAAAGTGGTATTTCAGCAGTAGATAAACAATTAGCAGTTGCGCTTCGTGGTATTGATTTATCTACGATTCCAGGCTACCCTAATTTGTATAGAGTTAATCTAACCATGGAGTTATCCAATGTAGATGCTTATGGCGGGTATCTTGAGTATATAGAAAAGTTAGACGATCTTGGAAAGGTTGCTATACAGAAAATAATGAAGACAGAAGAGGTAATCGCGTTATTGCCTGTTTCGACAACAACAGACCCAGGTAAGAGTGAAGTTTATAAAACTCTTTATAAAAATTACATTAAATCATATTTAAAACCTATCAATTTAAAAAATGATTATATCGAATTTAGATATAGTTATAGTGATTCTCTTTTAGTTGATGTGATATTTAAACAATTAGATACTAGCATTTCAAAAATGAATTATATTAAGACACTAATTGAAAGGATTGGAGTCGGAAAATTACAACAAGACAAATTATCGATAAATTCATTTACTTGGTTATGGAAAGATATTATTTATGGTTGGAACTCATTCTTTAGCTTTATTAAAAAGCCAGGAGAAGCATTATCTGGCATGGTTAAGATAACAACATCCGAGAATGTTTTATATAATATTAATATGTTATTCCCAAATGCAGAATTAAGTCCTATGCTTATAGAAATTAAAAATAAATTAGGTAGTAGATGGAATAATGGTTTTTTAGACGCGAGTACTTTACTTCAAATAATAACTGATTCTGATTTTAGTACTATCCATTTAAATGATATTTTAAATTCATTCCTTAATATATCCAGACAGATAGCAGAAGAACAATCTCTTGTTTATAAAGAAAGAATTATACGAATACATAATGGAAAAACAGAAATATACGAATCTCTTGGACGAAATGAATATAAACTAGGGACATCAATAAATGCACCCACTATATCTAATAGTGAGGATGTTTTAATTGATTCTTTCGATGATGGCGTTGTTGTATCTTTTGCTGCGTCTGTTCGTAATAAGATTAATGCAATACCACTATTGGGCTATGTTGTTCCAATTCATCAATATATGGGTAAAACTAGTTGGAATGGAACGATAAGTTTACAAATGTCAGACCCAAGAGTTCAGAAAGAATTTGCTAGAATGCAAGAAAGAATGAGACACTTAATGGCATTAAAACAAGTTCTTAATCTTAAACCTGAACAGAAATTAGCGCATGTATCTATTGGTGTAAAGGGTAATCTTTTTGAGATGTTAGGTATTAATAATATTGTATTATCAGATATTGATTACTCAACAATAGAAGATTCCCCAGGAATGTTTTCTGTTACTTATAATTTTATGGAATCTACTAAAAATAGATTGAATGTAGATTTTGAAAAGATAGAAGATCTTTCAGAACAATATATAAGTAAAAAGATTTATGAACATATTTTTAATAATATAATGTCGTATACTATAAATAGTGACGAAATTGATAAATTAGTAGTTGATAATAATATTCTTACACAGATATTACCAACTATAAAAGTAGAATTAAAAACAGATTTACTTGTTGTTCCAAAATATGAATTTATAACGAGTGAGATGCCACGAAGGTTACACCCTGGTGTTATAGCTGATGCTATACCCAGTGTGCAATCAATTGATAGAACAGATAGACATCCAGCCGATATTATTTCTGCAATTAATAAGTTACTAGAAAGTGTATATCCAAATCTTATAAAAATGATTTTAAGTATTGAGAGGCCTAGTTTCAAAATGAAAATGGATATATGTAGAAACTCAATTTCTACTTTTATCAAAGACCTACATGATATATATAAGAGTGGATATACAATTTACAATAATACAGGAAATAGTACTAATATTTCTTTTGAGAACGAATATTCTCTAGAAATTAATACTTCTATAAATGATGAATATCTGCAAGCGGCTAATGCTATATCGAAATGTTTCGATGACGAACTTAGAATTTATATAAGAAAAAATGGGCTTGACTCTAATAGTTTTAAATTATCGATATCTAATAATTATTTTTGGAAAGTTGACAATAGTACAAAAGAAATAGATATGCAAAATAATTATCAAGTAAATGTAAACAGTAATTTGTCTTATATCGATTATATAATATATAAAATAATAAAGAATAGTCAGTATTTAGATAACAATGCCGAAAAAGTAAGAGAAGTCGCTAAAAGTTTAATTAGTGGTAATAAAGAATTACTTGGCAACTTCGAAGAATCTATTGAAAAACTTACATTAGGTGATTTAATGCCAATAGTTCTTCAAATTCTATTTCGATTAACAATTGGAAAAGAAATGAGTAAAATAGCGTATTGGAGAAAACTTATAGATAAATTTTTATTACTTCTTGAGGTTCAGCAAATGATAAAGATGTTATTTAATATGCCAACTACTTGGTATAATACAATTAACTCATTATTAAATAAAAAGAATAAAACAATGGCAAATGGTTTTACAAATGGAACCCAAGCTATTGATAATTTATTGGGTATATTATATGGATTAGAACAAAAAAGAGCAATTAATACCAATCTAGCCGAGCAAATGTTTTCTGAAATCGAAGTCCCATATAAAGTAATAGAAGGGCTTCGTCCTAATTATCCGGCTATATATCATCCTACAATGGCATTATATAGAGACCCAAGAGAGGCATTAAGAAATGAAATCACAGAGTTTTATAATATTATACATAAACATGTTAATGTAAATTTATCTTATATGTTATCGTCTATTAAAAATACATTAACAAATATAGGAATTAAAAAAGCATATTTCTCTACTGGCTCTAATATTGAATCACCAACCACGATAGAGAATAAACAAACATCAAATAAAATATTAGTTGGTGCTTTAATTAGTGTTAGAATAACAAGGGTTATAGATGGTGATACTTTTGTTTGTACTCTTAATAATAACCCCAATACGCGTATAAGAATACTAGGAATTAATGCGCCTGAAATAACTTCAGGAAATGAAGTTGTGCAGGGAGAGGCGTATAAAGCTAAGGCACTGTTAGATACATATGTTAATAAAACAGTATATCTTGAAAGAAGTAATATTAATTCACAAACTGATGAATATGGAAGACAATTATATCATGTTTGGGTGACTAAACCTAATAGTGAAGTCACAGAGGCCGAAGTAAGAACTAGTTTATATTCTGCTCTTTTATTAAAGAATAGTTCACTAACCATAGACTGGACTGCTATTAACGTAGCAGAAGATAAATATGGAGCTATATTGAAACAAATTAGTGATGAAACTAAATATGGGTTAGGCACAGAAAAATGACAGTTACAAAAGATGAACTAAAACAGACTTATTTTGATAATCTAGATTTTATTTCATATATTTTTAAGTTATTAATAGATGGTAAAAGTAAAGACGCTTTATCTTTATTAGTTCCAGGCCACGATCCTAATTTATTAAATAAATTACATGGTAAATATGTATCAGACAAAGTAACAAAGGATTTTGGTTTCTATGATTACAATGCTATTTCGGAGGATGATAGACAACATTATACTGATCTAGCCCAATATAAATATCATCTAACTGAATATCGCAATTGTAATAATCTTGGAAGACTAACAGGTTATAAGTTGGTTCCTTTGCCTATTATAAAACATATAGATCTTATGGTAGAAACATCTCCATTTGGACCTAGAGAATTAAATGGAGGTGCCGATTGGCACGAAGGAATAGATATCGCGCCCATATCTAGCGACAATACAGATATTGAAATATTAGCACCTAAAGATGGAACTATCACACGTTCTGGTTATGCACATAAAGGCGGCGGGTTGATGATATATCTTCTTAATAAAGATAATGGAATTAAAACAGAATTTAGATTTGCTCACTTGAGAAAGATAATTGCCTCAAAAAATAAAACTGTATCTGCTGGTAGTGTAATAGGTATAATGGGCGGTTCTAAAAAAGATACATTACAGAGTAGGGGAACATCGACTGGTATGCACTTACATTTAGGTATTACTATTGATGGTATTTTTGTAGACCCGCATTTAGTAATTGGTCGTCCACCTTCATTAACATATGATTTCCATAGAACTACTAATAATACACCGCAAGAAGCTCAAAAAGAATTAGTTAAAGCATTCGAGTATGGTAATTTTGGTAATATTGATACCACACAAACAAAGAGATTTCTATCGCCAAATATTCCAATAGGAGCACAAGACGCTAATAAAAAATCAGCATTATTTATTAGGTTAGATGCATTAGTAAAAGGATTTGCCAAAGAGGCACAAATAGCAACAAACATTACTAATTATTCAGGAACTGAAAACTTACTTACTACGAAAACCGACTCGTTAGATACTAAATTAGCGAATGAAGAAAACAGCAATAATAACACAATAGAAAAGACAGCAGATCAAACAGTAGATAGTGGTACTATTGATATCCCAACCGATTTAACATACTTTTTTGCTGCATCTTTTATGACTATTAGTAATTATAAAACTGGAGATTTATTCCATATTTATAGCGCATTTGATTTAAGTAGATTAGGATATCTAATACAAGATAAAATAGATAATAGATATAATATTATATTAAATACACTGCCCAAGAATTTTAGCATATCTATTGAAAAATTAGGTACAAATTTATACATATGTTATATTAATACTATTCCTCTAAATGGTAATGTTTCTCGAATTATGTTTCCAGATGATTTAATAACAGAACCGCTTAGTGCTTTAAAAACATCTTCAGATTCTTTTAATAAAAACATTGAAAAAGCACAAGGTATTTTAGGTAGAGAAACATTAAGGGATGCTTTAATTAATTCAAAAATCGATACAGATATTGATTATAAATTATTAGAAGACTCCAGCACAAAACTAAAACAATACTTAGAATTCTTTAATCTTATACTTACCGATATAACCACAGACCAGAGACAAAAAGAAGTTGATAATGTATTACAAAATATGATAAATGGGAACGATAAAGAAGCAGCTAAAAAACTAAAAGAGTTATTAGACAGTAGGTCAATGGCTTTAAAATCTAATATAATTACATTAAGTAAAGATATGAATACTATGGATAATAGCATGTATCATTATAATGAAATGTATAATAATCCAATGCATGGGATTAGACGTAACACTGAGCAATTAATGGAAGATAATCAAAATAATGGATTTCGTTTATATCATATATCACGCCCTAAGTTTAAAGTATTCTTTAGAGAAGAAGATAGTGGCGAACTGCTTATGTTAGATGAAGTGTATGGTTATGAAAGTATTGTTGATGTTGAAATAACATCAGCAAAAGAAATGGCATCTAAAACTGCAAAGGTTAAACTATCGAATTCTCTTAATCATCTCACAGATGCGGTTCAACCCATGTTTGAAAGTTTAGCTTATTCTGATTTATTAGGAGAGCAAACTCTTAAACATTTAAATATACAACCTGGTACAACTATTATTATAACTGGCGGCTATGAAAATTATTCATATGATAATCCTGCGTTTGTTGGTAAAATAGCAGAGTTATATCCTGGTCCTCAATTAACAATAGTGGCACAATCATTTGGAGCCGAGCTGCTTCATGTTCCTTATAAAGAAGATCAGAAGTTAACGGTTCTTCATGGGTTTGGTTCGCCTGGTTCTGTTGCATTAGATGTCTTAGATAAGATTCCAGCGACACATTTTGGTAATAGTGGATTGGCTGGTTTCCAATCATTTGGCGGTTCACCTTCTGATGTAAAAGGAATGAATGAACAATTACGTTCTTTAATTAGTTTATCGAAAGTATATAGTTTAGATAACGATCGAGATATTAATATATATTTAACTAAAGCGCATCATTTAAGATCTAATTATACAAAATCATACCATAGAGATTGGTGGGTAACATCTGAACAGACAACTTGGGATGTTCTAAAAGAATTAGCACTATTTGAAAAAGATTATATAGTAACAACTAGAACATTTAATGATTGTAATTACTCATTAATGAGAGAGACTGTATTTATAGGACCTCGTAATAGTTATTATATGTCAAACGATTTAGATGCTTTTAAATATAATATAGTGAAAGATATGTTATATCCACAAGATGAAAGTATAACATTACAAAACATATCATGGTTTTGGGAAGATGGGCAAGATAGAAGATCGGGATTATTTAGTAAGATAGATAATGGATTTTTAGGGCCAATTCATAGATGGTTTTCTAGAATGTTTAGTACTGAATATCATAACTATTTAAAACCTTCTGGAAACTTTACTAAAGATTCTGAAAGAGAGATTCTCCGTGAAATTATTATGAAGAATACTATTCAACATGCTGAAACAAATAATAGTTATTTAGAATGGTTAGTCTCATCGCCTACGGCGAATGATGAATCTAGTCTCGAATTATTAAAAAACTCAGCTAAAGCTGTTTCAAAATCAATTGTAAATAACGCAATGCCATATCTTAAACCAATTAGAAAAACACATTTTATTAGTGCAACTACTAATCTTATAGCTAATGGAATTACAGTTAATTCTAACTTTTTTAATAAAGTAATATTACAATTTCCAAAGATGCAACCTAACCCGGATATAAAGAGAGTAGCATCAAGCGCTTTTGTTTTTACTAGATTAAAAAATATCATATTCGGGTCTGGCAGTGGTTTATCTTCTGTTGATTTTACAATGGATGAAAACATAAAACCAGAAAATGTAAAAGAATATATAACTTATCAGAAGAATATAGACACAGATTCAGCAGAGGTAGGAGTGGGCGGAGCCCCAAGATTCGCTGTTAAAAAAGAAATAGATAGTTTTGTAAATCTTGATAATTCATACTCTCAAGAAGAAGCTATGGAACAATTATCTAAAATAGCAGGAATGATAAACGCAACTACAGGGCCATTCGCTGGAAGAGGTAATTGGGGAAACAATCCATTTATTTACTCAACAAAATCAGATAATGCTGGTGAATCTAATATTAATGCTGATAAAAGATATATTGAAAATATGCCACCTAAAATTGGAAATATAACAATAGACACAGCGAATGGTGCTATTTCAGCAAAAGAATATTTAACACGATTACAAGAAGTAAGTGGCGGGAGACTAACTCAAGAACAATGTCAAGCGTTATTACATGCTTCGTATATTCGTATGCCTCAATATTATAATGTTGGTAGAAATATATTAGCAACCCAAGCTAATAAAATGTATGATGGTTTTGTCACTATTATTGGGGATATGACTGTCAATCCTTATGATAGATGTGTGTTGTATGATATTACAAATAATATGTATGGTTTATTTGAAGTAAGAGCTGTAACTCATAAATATAGTTCAAGTAATGGTTTTACAACTATTATAGTTCCTGATTTAATTACATATATGAATGATAAAATGGATGTATTCGATGCTTCTTATTTATTAGATAGAATATCAAAAAGAGCTAATTTATGTAGTAGTATTAACTTTTTGGCAAGTGGACTTGGGTCTGTTTTTGGTGGAATAACTGGTGCAATGGGGGTGGCTGGGGTTGCAGGATCTGGTGCAGTATCTGGTGTGGCAGCACTACTTGGAATAAGTGCAGCAGCAGCATCTGCTTTGATTGGCGCAGTAATTATCGGAGGTTCTGCTATAATTGGTGGTTTATTTGGACTTATGCAAATGAGACATATGGCAAATCAATATGCAGAAAAAGAAGCAAATGATGTACTAGGTAGACATGCTATAGGATTTATGCCTATTATGAAAGGAACAGTTCCTTATGTCGCTGGCATTGGTGGATATAAAAGGACATCATGGAAGACTATTAAGATTCAAGAAGCTGTCGCAATCCCATCGTTTATGGATAATATTGGCGCAGCACTAACTGGTGAGTTCGTAGCAACTGGAGAATAAATGGAAGCGTATATAGGAATCGCAGTAAAAGCTAAGGATGTTTTACCAAAAGGTAATGTAATAGCGGGCGATAAGCAAGCCACTCGTATGGATATAATGAAGGACGGGGTTGTTATTAAAATGGATAATAGTTTATTTTTAATAGCAGTATATGTTAGTGAACTTAAACAAGTAGTGTATCCTATTTTAATGTATGATGTTGGGAATGCACCGATAATAAAGCCAAATAATCTAATCTTAGTTCTTAATCCTGGAAATACTGAATTATTAAATAATAAATTTAGATATATAGCATTTCCAATACCAGGATTAAAAACAGACGAACAAATAAATATTAAGGAGTCACAGAAGTAACCTGTCACGGGGCAAGCCCCGTGGCTTTTGAAAGAAAGTCATGAAGAAAAATTGTATTAGATTGAGTGCAAGAACAACAACTTTAACAGAAAGGAGGAAGGTGCATTGCTCCACGGGGCAAGCCCGCGTGGTTTCCTGCGCCTGAAGTTTATGAAAAAAGATCCATTTCTACAAAAAGATTGTTCAGATCATCAAATTTTCACAATGAATGGATTAGTTACTGATAGATATTTAGCATCTGATGATGATACTGGAATCTTTCTTGGAAGAGATAAAGTAGTTATTAAAACAGCAGATACTGCTATCGTATTAGGTAATGGGCAGATAAAACTAGATGGAAGCGTTACAAAATCACAAATCATAGACTCAAGTGGTCGAGGTATTATTGAAAATCCAATATCTGCAGTACTTCCAAGCTCTGTGCCAACTGCGCCAGGTGCTTTCACACATATACCAGACCCTAGTGTTTTATCTCCTTTTCTTGGTCTAGGTATTACTTTTTCGTTATTAGGTAAATTGATTAGTGATGTTTTAGGAGGTTAAATGGATATTAAACTAAATCTTAATGGTAGCACTGAGCTTATAAATGGAGATTTTGCTACAATAGATGGCATAGAAGAAATAACAATGAATATTAATCGTATTATGAGAGGATGGTATGGCTCATTTAATATAATGAAATATGCAGGTGCAAGAAATAGTCGTTCAATGGCAGATAATATTAAAAGCGATATTAATCTTCATATTCGTAAAATGTATCCATTTTTAAATACCCGAGTTGTTCCGGTAGATAAAGATGCGATTTTAATAATAATAGGCATTCCAGCCACCGATAGTAATATCTATCATAGTATTTTTAATTACACAGATGGTATTATTAAACCGATTGGAGATAAAGAAGTAGCAGTTAAGTACAAATATGGAGAGAATTCATACATATAAGTAATTTTTATGTTATAATATACACAAGAGGTTAATATGTTAATTAAAAGAACAAAAGAAGACATCCTACTATCTGCGATAAGAAGAATAGAAGAATTCGCAGTTAATAAGTACGATTTAAGCGCAACATCTGTCATTCGACAAATGTTAGAAACCTATGCTGCTGAAATATCAAGACTTACATCAACTGCAAGTGCGGAAATAATAGGTAAATCTATAGCAACAGCAATAGGAAATGAACTGGACTTATTAGGGGAAAATATATTTAATCTTCCTAGAAATACAGCTAAAATAACCATGGATAATACTTATAGCACTATAAAGTTTTATATAGATCCAGCGTTTAAGTATATTGCCCAGACATTAGTAAATAAAATCCCCATTGGAGTTACATCTACTTTAATTGACAAAGTTAATGGTTCTTTTACAATTCCATCTGGTGTTATTCTATATACAAATAAAACAGGCGTTACTTTTACAACAACAAGCGCTATAACTTTATCCGGCTCAGATACCTACGGTTTTGTCAGCGCACAATCTAATTCATATGGTGCGGATGGTAATATATCTTCAGGTAATATAGTTAATCATAATATTATAAATATTGCACCAGAACTAACGGATATTGCGCCATATATATTAGTGACAAATATAGCGCCAATTGCTAATGGAGAAGATATAGAAAGCGATGAAAACTATCGTTTTAGACTTCGGAATGCATATCACGATTTAGCAGGTGGAACTGAAATAGCACTTAGACTAGCCGCCATGTCTGTGCCTGGTGTTTCTAATATTAATATTGTTAAATATATTAATGGTCTTGGAACTACTGGTGTTCAAGTTATTGGAACAGAACCTATTTTAAACATTGGAACTATTAGAGCAGTCTATAATGCTTGTAGAAAAGTAATATCTGTTGGCGAAAAAGTAACTATTATAGAACCAGAGTATATTGTATATAAATCTAAGATTCAGTTAATATCATTTGGTGGGGCTATAGATAATACTATTAAAAATAGAATTCAAAGTAATGTTATTAATTATATAATCAATCTGCCTTTAGGTGGCCAGATTATAAATAATAGAGTGTTAACTATAGCATTTAGCGCATCTTCTGATATTAAAGATGTTTCTATAACTGATATGTTTATTGGTGAATTAGATATTATGAGCGGAAGTACTTTAAATCTTATGAGTATGCATCCTGGGAATATATCAGCTTCGTCTAATGAAAAATGGTATACTGATACAACATTAGTCGAGGTTTGCGATGCTTAATACTGCTCATCAATCTAAACAGATGGAGCGAATCCTTTCTAATGTATTTCCTGATAGATCTATGCTTATTTTTAGTCCGCTTGACCCATTCCACGAACTTATAAATTTAAGTGTAGCTCACGATAGTGATTTTTATAAATTTAAGTTTATTAACGATATTTCGCCTAACTTTAATGTTCAAACTTGTGATTTAAATGAGCCTTGTTTTTTATATAATATATACCCAGAATTTAAAATTAATCTTCCTATTACCATGAGTGGAGTTATTAATATAGGAGTTGATTTATTTATTCCGCTCACAACTTGCGAAGATTTAGAAGAATTTTATACAATTAGACCAAATAGAATAGAATTAAACGAGCTAAACAGTGGAGTTGCAATAGATAGTATTTATAACCCGATTGGTATTATATATGCGCATTCAAAAGCAAATAGAGAAGGTGAAGTTTATGTTATAATGGATACTAATCCAGCTAATAGTGGTTCTTTACTTATATATAATAACGCTGGCATGACTGGAGTTCCAACTCAATCAAGTGTCGCTTCTGTTTTAACATATAGTGATGATTTATATTACTATGATCCTCAAATGTTTATAGTAACTAATAGTTCGATTGGTCCTTGTGTATATAGTATGGAATATTATCCTAATACGGATTTTACACTATATGATATTTTACATTTAGACCACAGCGGCGTTCCAATTGTTATTTCAAATAGTGAGTATATCCTCTCTGGAAATGAACTTACTTTAATAGAA
>Ga0210051_1004313_pt1 | contig 13936 bp, 6 predicted proteins | sample CryGey092014_all_FD_185464 | JGI IMG/M metagenome (GOLD analysis project Ga0210051, IMG submission 185464) | Groundwater microbial communities from aquifer - Crystal Geyser CG23_combo_of_CG06-09_8/20/14_all (SPAdes) (version 2) | ecosystem: Environmental > Aquatic > Deep subsurface > Groundwater ...
AGCTTGGTGACACATAAAAGCAACGTAGTGCATCGTTTTGGAAGTTCCCCCACAAAAGACGCCGGATCGCTTCAGCGTCCGGTAGCTCACACAGGCAGCTACACGATGGAGGCTACCCTCCTTTTCTTGGCGCTCGGTAGTCAGTTGTGTGAGCTACCGGACGCTGAAGCGATCCGGCGTCTAATGTCGAAGAATTTACGAAAGGATGCAGTAGTAATGCGTTCGATCCAATCAGACATTGTTTCCGTCCCATGTCAGTCAGCCAGATGTTACCAGGGAGCCGTCATCGATCGCAGTCATATATCCTTTGTTACAGTCCCAATGTATGCCGAAGGGCTGCGTCCAATGCCGACCAATCAGTCCATCGGCCAATCGACTTGTCAATCTCTCGTTCGAGGACCGTGGCCAGGTTATCGGTCATAATGACAGAGTCAATACGGAGCCCTGACCGTTCTCCCTCTGGTGTGTCCAGTGACACAGTCGCGCGGCTCGGATGTCCCTTGCGAGCCGGGTTGCTGCTGATCATTGCCAGTATGATCTGCGGAATTCCGGTCTCAAGGCCATCGGCTTGAACGACAAGAGCGGGGCGTCGTTTGGCTGTCAGCAGGTTGGAGTCCGGGAACAATACCAAGACGACATCGCCGCGACTAAAGCTCATCGTAGACCTCCATCTCGGGTCTCTCCCAATCCTCAGCCATTGACCTGAGCCGCCATCTCAGTTGTGCCGCCTCCTCTCGATCAATCCCGCGGTCACGAAGGTTCACAATACCTCGACCGGGCAGGAAAGTAACGACCACTCTTGTTGCCTCAGTGTAATCGGGGGTTTCGAGAAGCTCGACTTCCCCGTTCTTGTAGACACCCTCTACTGCAGTAAGCACGGGATCGCCTCCATGAGGAACTACAGCCGCCGGCTCACATCTGCCAAGGCTGCTGTGCCTCGAATCATATCACCATTCCATACGCGTTCAAAGGGGTAAACCATCATTCTTCCGGCACCAGCCGAATGTCATCAAACCAGACGGTTGCCGGGGTGTCCATGTTGTAGAGGTACAGTCGGCATCCTGCCTGCTCTGATAGAGGCAGCGAGGTGAAAGTCGTCTCGTAGGTCTGCCATTCATTCAGCGGGCCGTCGTTCTGCTGGCCGATGGCGTGACCGACAATTTCCGTGCTGCCGTCGGGCTTGCGGCGGACCTCGACGATGGACGCAAAGATATTGCGGTGGTTGGCGGTTCTCCGAATCCGCGCGTGGAAACGATACCGCTGCACGGGTTTCAGGATGGTGTCGAGGTTGGCGGCGCGCCATTCCTTCTCGTTACCGACGACCTTGAAGGAATGCGTTCCCTCGGCCGCAACAGATTCGTCGATGGAAAATTCACCCGTTCCGAAGATCGAGGGCCGACGATCCACATAGGTCCCCCACCAGTAGTCCGGCACGTCCTTGCGGAACTCACACCGTTCCATCGATCCGTTGAGAATGGGCGGACGGAAGGGGGTGTAGACCGGAAATGATTCCTTGCCACAGGTGGCGGTTCCCTTCACCGCCCACGGGACCTGACACGTGTAGCCCCCGGCGAGCGCCGTGTCAAAGGATTGGCTCTCTCCCGGCTTGAGGAAATACGTCCACTTCGGGTTCGCTCCCTGGAACTTCACCTCTCCTGAAGCCATTGCCAGAGAAACCGTCCCGCCGCGCGGACTCAGCGACCCGTTCTTCACGGTGACTCGCAGCTTCTCCAGACCGACCCACGTCGGAGTCACGCTGACCGGCTGGTCGATGTAGAAGGTTGCGACTTTGCGAAACGTCGGTCCGCCAGTAACGGCAATCTCCACCGGGATGTCGACGAGTCCCACCCGCGCCGTGTCGGAGGCTGTGACAGACAGCTTCACCACCGTTGCCTTGTCCCCAAAATCGGAAGCCGTGAAGGGAACAGATGAGCCCGTGCAACCATTCACCTGAACCGCTTTGAGGGAGCCTTTCATTGATTCACCCGTGAGACTTTCCAGACGCACGGTTACGGTCGCCACGCCCCCGCGCGGCAGGAGTGATGTCTCAGTTTCCACCGTCACCCGCGGTTCGGCGCGATTGAAGAGCATGACCGTGGAGGCGTGGCTAACAGGGACGGGGAACTGGTAGCCTTTGCCCCCGTCCACTGCCTTTCCATCGGTCATGGGTCTGTCATTGCCTTCCGTGTCAGCCAACCAGGCGGACTTGATGGGACCGCATTGCGAGGTGTCGACGGTGACGGTCGCGTTGCTCGCCTTCTGTTCATTCAGGATGGTCGCCACCGCGCCGCGGGTGCGGGGGGGGTCGCACAAGAATAGCCGCGCCTTCACGGATGGGTCGCCCTCGATCTTCAGACCCATCGTGTCCATTGGAATCGCCGGATAGAGAAACTGCTTCGTGACGCGACGGACTCGGAGCATCGCCATCTGATTGGGATCCTTCACATCAATCCCGTCGAACCGACAACCGTACAGGAAGGACTTGGTTCGCTTCACATCCGCGCCGTCCGCGGCGCCGAGGTAGACTTGCATCTTCGGGAAGAGAAACCGCACCGCGTCCAGACTCGGCGCGTTGTTGAGGTGAATCTCCGTGATGGCACCCAGCGTGTCCACCGGTGGACCCTCCGTGGAGAAGACCGCGTCCGGCTTGAGCTTGCGGCCCTGAGCGTGGATGAGTCGATGGTTCTCCTGCGCGCCGATGCCCCACATACCGGGATCATCGCCGTGCCCGTGGTCGGTTGCCCAGCAGGTTCGACCGCGGCTGAGGGAATCCCAGTAAATGCCGTCCAGCCCCAGCCGCGTCATGAACAGGTCGATAGCCCAGTGCCGCTTGTATTCCTGGAAGCCCTTGCTGGCATAGCACATCTCCATTTCTGTTCCCGACCACGGACGCGCCTCGTCATCTTCATCCTTCGCGGCCCATTTCTCAGTAAAGCCTTTCTCCGGCAACTCCCAACCGGGCCACAGATGCCGCCGCTGCAGGTGGCCAATCTTGTCATCGGGGGAAGACCCATCACCGTTCGGGTCGCAGAGGAGTCCCTGAATGTAGAACGTCGCCCGCATTCCGGCGCGGTGAATCTGATCGATACCCCACTTCAGTTCATCTTCGGAGCCGTTCACCGGGTTCGGGTGAGGGATGGTCCACGTTGTGCCCGGCACCTGGAAGTTCCAGTACTGGATATACGGGAAGCCGGTGTCGGCTTTCACCTTTTCCGCATACCGGCCGAGGTCGCTCCACCAACCGATGGGCCAGCCAGCGGGAACCCAGCCGTCCGATTCCTGCATCCACAAGGCAGGCTGCACCGCGGGCCATGCCTCGGACAGCCACTTGCGCTCGACCAGCCCGGTGGTGTGCCAGTCGCCCTGATGGACGCGTACGAGATGTGGCGCGCCCGCGAACGATTTCCCCGGCTTGACGCGCACGTACTTGATGAGCGACAGTTGCACTGCCTTTCGTTCCTGTCCCATCGACGAGATGCCGGTGGAACGCATGGTCTTGTCGTGGGCGACGACGGTGACCCCTTCCCTCTTGCCGAAGACATCCATCAACGGCGCCGTGAGTGTCGGCCAGTAGTAGAGAAACCTCCCAAAGGTGGAAGGATTCTTCACGAGGTAGCCCCCCCAGATCAACAGCGTATCGTCGGATGGGATTTCGCTCGTCTTCAGGTTGTCCACGATGGGGTAGGTCATCTCCACGATGTCGTGGTCCCTCAGTTCGTTGTTAACTCCCATCGTCCACGTCAACTCACCTTCCGCGGTCTGAGTGCAAAAAAGCGTCACCGTCGCCTTGCCGTCGGCTCGCTCGATTTCATACACAAACCGCCGTGTGCGGTCCTTCTTGTCGGGAGTTCCGGGGGAGAGGCATTTCGTATCGAAGGAAGTAATCGTGGGCCAGTCCTTCGACGGCGTCTTCGCGTGAGGTGACAGGCGAATCTCAAAAATCGGCTGCGGTCGCCGGAAGGGGGTCAGCTCGGTTCCGGTGACTTTGTTGACGATCCCGCACAGCGCGCCGGTCTTCTTGGCAAAGTAGAACTTCGCTGTCTTGTCTTCCATCACAAACAGGTCATCCTTGTCGCCGGTGTAAGTGAGTCGCACCGCGCCGACCACGGGTGATGCGCCGTCAGGCGCGCGGTGGATGTCCACTCGGAAGCGGATGCGATCCGTGCCATCCGACTTCACCGGCAGAGCAGAAAGGTCGCCGTCTTTGGGGACCTGTGGCCAGGTCTTGCCCTGGTCGGTCGAGTAGTAAAGCCCTACCTTTCCTCCGTTCTTCTCCGAATGAGCAAACTCCGCCTTGTTCCATTTCAGCACCGATGCAAAGAGCTGGTCGGTGGTGAAGGTAACCCCGTAGGGCCACGGTTCCGTGGGAGCTGTCGCGTCTCCGGGAGCGTCGGCGGGTGGCGTCCACTTCTCGTCCGAGGACAGAGCGATCCGGTCAACCTGCACTCCCGGCGTCCATTGATCCATCTGCAGTTCGTGCAGGCCCTCCTTGTATTCGCCCGGGCCTTCGCGCCGCACCCAGACCCACTTGCCCGGCTCGATGTCGTGGATGACCCATCCCACCGACGCGCCGTAGCAGGCGTCCACTCCCTCAAGGTGCCGGATCGTCTGCTTCTCTCCAGTCACACGCACACGGTACCACGTCCAGAACTTGCCCGGCTGCTTCACGTTGAAGAAGAACTCCAGTCGCTCTGGCGAAAGGACATACTTCCCGCCACCGGCTTGTGCGTCTGCCTTCTCCGCGCCGGCGTCCCGATATGCCACCGCGGACGCGCCCTCCGCCTCCAGCCACACGAGGGATGACTCGCCCAGTAGATAGCTGTGTCGCAGGGCAACGCCTTCCTTCTCCGACCAGGCGCGGTGCCCCAACTCCGCACGCCACGGAACGGCCACCGTACGTTCTTCGGGAACGGGCGCGGGCGTAGCAGACACAAGAGAGTATAGGCAAGCGCACAGCAGAATCGTAGGACGCATCAATTGGGCTTGTCGAGCAGACATCGGAATCTCCTTACGATTGTAACTGTAGTTTGGCAAACTTGTAGTTTTGATGGGTAGGAGGTGTTCACAGAAATCTGCCAAACTACAGGATTGTAATGCCCCTCGCAGAACTGTACGTGCGGATTTCCCGCACACGGTTCCTCGGTAAGGCTTCTGAGTCAATCCCATTCTTAGAACTCGTCCAACAATAATTCCGCGTCGAGTTCAGCCGAACACCTCGGAGCGACGGCGATGCCTGCTACTATACTCGTTGCGGATGAAAATCCACCTTCCCCCCTCACCCTCGAACCCTTTGGGTTCGCGCCCTCTCCCCATCGGGGGAGAGGGTCGGGGTGAGGGGGTGTTTTCACCCGTAACGAGTATAGTATCTCGCAGTTTTCTCCGGCCCCGTCGGGTTCTGGTTCCCTCGCCTCTATCGGTTACCAAACTGCTGTCTGCGCCTCAATGGACAGGTTCGCCCTCCGACAATATGAAAGATTTCAGGGATATATCGGTTCGCTTGGGCTATGGTTCGATGCCTCCTCAGGTGCGAAATTCGGTGTTGGGCTGGCAGCTAATCTTCGGACTCTTTGAGTCCGCTGCCCAAGATGGACTTCCACCATCAAGAAAACAGTGCGCTTTGCTCGACGCACCCAACTTCATTCCTCCATTCCTCAACAGGAGATGCTCAATTCCGCCAGGTAGATATTCGACGGTGGGTTGTGATCCCCACTGCCTTCGTGGCTGGAGTAGTACGACAGCAAGCCTTGCGTGTCGCTGAGAGCCACGAAGCCGGGGTAGGAGTTATCACCGCCGCTGGGCAGCTTCGCTGCCTCGATCAGTCGGTCCTCCACCAGCCAGTAGACAGCCGTTCGGGCTTCATCGTAACTGGTCCGGTGACGACCAGCGACGAGATACCTGTCACCCCACTTCGCCAGCAACGGGCCGCCAATGTACCGATCGAGGTCGACGCGGGTCCATTCGACATACGGTGGACGAGAGCGGCAGACCTGCGCCGGACGCGTCCCCCCGGTGCGATGCACTGCAAGGATAGAGCCGTCCTCCTCGAAGAGGAACGCCGTCTCGTCACCGTGCGCCTCGGTGAAGAGACTCCTGAACCGCCACACCAGTCCATCCTCGCTTTCCAGCATCGCCGATTGCGTCAGCGACGTGCCGTCCCCGGAGTCATCGCTCACCGCAAAGGCCTGCTTCCGACGACCGCACAGATACGCTTTGTTTCCGTGCGCCGCGGCGCGCCAGATGTAGTGGCCATAGGTTCCCTCCAGGAATCGCGGCCCATTCCATGAAACACCGTCGGCGCTCCATGCGGCATAGCCGAGGTGATCGTTGATGTCGCGATGCCCGGGGCGCGCCGGGTCGCACAGCCAGGTTCCGGTGTAAGTGAAGAGCGTCTCGTTGTAGATGAGGAAATGCGGGTCCCGCACGTCGCGATTTGGAGCAGAGAACGAAAAGGCTTCCGTCCATTGGCTGGCGTCCTCGCTGCTGAGCACGAGGATTTTGGAGGATGCGAACACTCCATGCCCGTCGGGGCAACTGCGGAACGTCAGGTAGAACCGCTCCCGAAACCGGCACACATCGGTGAAGGCGTTGTGATGGCCGTCGTTGAAGACCTGCCGAACTGAGTCAACCCTGAGCTTGGTTGTGTACATTGTTGGTAGCGATCCCCTTTCATTTGTTCCGGTGGGGATATGTATCCCCACCGGAACCTGTCCGAGGACATCCGTATTCAGTGGGGGCGATCCCCCGGAAAAGTCCCGTCGGGGGTACATATCCCCGACGAACACGGGCTACCCCTGTCGTGCATTCAGAATTCAAATCCCGTCATGTCCCGCAGGTATTTTCCCTGGAGGAGCTTGACGGTGTATGGACAATTCTTCATCAATTTCAGCGCTGCGAGCGGGATTTCGATCTTCCCTTTCACGGCTGTCGCTCGGAACAGTTCGTTGCCAGCGGGGTCACTGAGGATCAGGAACGTGTCCGGGTTCGCCGCGGCAATCTCCGCCAAGAGAGTTTCGTCGATTCGCTTGACTTTCAGCAACTCGGGCAGCCGGGCGATGCAGGCAGCCTTCTGGTCGGGGATCGCCAGCGCCACCGCGGTCTGTTTGCCCACGGATGTTAACTTCAGTTCCTCACCTGTAAGCAGGTCAACCCAGTGCTTCCCCGCCGCGGGTTCGGTCGGGAGCACGCCACCTTTCACCGTCTCTCCCGCAGCATTGAAGAAGGTGTAGATCGCTTTTCCACGAGCGGAAAAACGGTGGGAGTAGACGTCGCGCCGGAGGGTTCGGACGAGGGGTTCGACGTCGCGACTGTCGAACGCGTCGCCGTTCTCCAACAGTGTGATGTGGTACAGTTCTGGGTCATTGGGATGCATTACCGCCCAGGCGTTGAAGAGTCGGTACTCGGGCATCATGGGATTGCCGTCGTTGTATTCCGCAGTCTTGCACTCAGGAAAATAGAACCGGAAGAGGGTGAAGGGCACTTTGCGCACGGCGTCCGGGTTGTTGCGGACATCGTAGTCCAGCGCCCAGTCCATGTATCGGGCCATGCAGTCGTACCCGTAGTGCTCGGCAGCCATGGAAAACATGGGGTCTACCGGGTCGACCGCTTCGCGAATCTTGCGGTAGATGTTCACCTGAGCGCGCATGTTTTCGTTGTGTCCCGGCTCGGCGAAAATGTGGCGGTGTCTCGGGGAGAAACAGGCGGGTTTCGCCCAACCGAATTCGTCGAGACGCACACCTTCGATGGCGGTGTCCGCCGCAAGACGTCGGAGAGTCTGCGCAATGTAGTCGCTCCAGGTCTCGTTGTCCGGACACATGTTGAACACGCCGTATGAGTCGAGATAGCCTTTGGGCGCGACGGAGCTGGAGGGACTGGTGGATAAGGGCATGATGCCGTAATCGAGTCCGTACTTCTGTCCGGCCCGCGTGGTGGCACAAGCCAGGTAGCCGGCGACGTAGAAAGTCGGCATCATCCCGTAAGCCTTGACGTCGGCGATGTACTTGCGGAGCGCGGGCAGTCCGCCGAACGAGGCGTTGTAGTCGTAGTCGCCCCAATTTTGCATGAACTGCGTTTTCCCCGTCACGGGATTCCGGGCGATGTAGGTGGACATCATGCCCTCAAGCCGATTGCTGAACTTCTCCTTCATTTCGTCGAACGGCACGTTCCACATGGCCGCATCGGCCCAGTTCCAAAAGGACATCAGCTCAGCGAAGTCGAAGCGTTTCGTCATGAAGTCGTCGATGAACTTGCCTTCTTTGAAGAGCATCCCGGTTTTCCCCCAGCCGGGAGCGGTGATGTTCCACACGTCGTGCATCCGAGATGGGAAGGGCCGCCACTTCCAGACTTGGTGCGCCCAATCCGAGTAACGCTTCATGGCGGCGTGCCAGTCGCCTTCATGCACACCAATGGCCGCGTCGGGAAGCGCAAAGGACTCACCCGGCTTCCGCGTGCGCTGAAGGTACTCGACAGCCATGGCCGTACAGTCGGACGGGGTAAAGGACTTGCCCAAGTGCATGGCGGGATCGACCCCTCCCGCCATGTCGTTGTGCGCAAATGCAGCGTCGCGTCCTTTGGACATCGACATGAACTTGAACATCCCCTGAGTGTCGGCGCACCGCACGTACAACCCGGCGCCTCGCCGTGGGCTGTAGACGTCGATCATCTGCCACCAGCAGGTGTAACCGCCGTAGCTGCTACGTAACTGGACCGGTGAGGCGTTGATGACTCCGCCGCGGAACGGAAACAGGTAGTAGTCGTCTTCCGGCTTGTCAGAAACGGCGAGACCTCCCAGATGAGGAAAGGCGGTCTTGAAACTGGCGTCCTTTTCGCCCTCATTGGCGACTGTCAGCGACAGATTCATCTCTGGCTCCGCGTCAATGGAGACCGTCAACTTCGCGCCCAGGCTGTGCTCGGCCAGAAATAGATCGATGACCGCGCCGCGTCTGTCGCCGGAGAGCGGCATCACCTTCCGAACGGTGAAACTCCGCGCCGGATATTGCTTCCCGCCCACTTCCACCATGAAGATGAACGACTCGTCGCGACGTTTGACGACGTTGGCTCCAGCCGCGTGTATTTGCAGCTCCTCAATCCGCAATAATCCTCGCGTGCCGAGCTTACATGTCAGGTGGGAGTTGGAAAGCCGAATGCGGTCGGGAGCGATCTGGCAGGTGGGCGGACGGGCGATGATCTTCCCCGCAGGCGGAGAGACAGCGGGGGTCATCTCGGTGTTGAGACGGGGGAGGTAGGAAGGCGCATATTCGATGGATACCGAGTCAATCTGCGGCAACAGCGCGTTGGGCTCAGGAGCGTCAATGGGCGTGTCGCCTTCGGTGAAGGTAACATCGTCAAACCACGCCGTGCCGGAGGCGTTGTGCAGATAGAGAATGAGGTTGACCTCGTTCAGGTCGCCCGTGTCGAACGTCGTCGTGTATCGCGACCAGTTGGCGCTGCCCGTCACCGGCACTGCGCCGGCCATCACGCTGCCGCCTCGCTCTCTGGCGATCACCATTCGAGCGCCGCTGCCGTCCGGCGCCGCCTCCACACCGTCGGTCCTGATCCAGGCGCTCGCCGTGTACCGGGAGTGGGGCTTGACCGTCAGATACACCTTGGCCCAACTGTAAGCCTTGCCCGCATGGCGAAGGCGGAGAGATTGTTTCCCGGAATGGGGGGCCAACCCGTCCACCGCGAGGGGCACGAATTCTCCCCTTGCGTCACCAGCCAGCCAGGAGACGGGTCGGTTACCCGTGGTCACCTCGAATCCCGGATTCAGCACCAGCCCCGAAGCCGGTGCGGCAAGCACCAGCCGCGCGGGGCGATCATAGCCGATGCGCACCGAGGAGATGACCGCGGCAGCGGCTAACTTTGTTTCGGCCTTCATCGCGTGGCCTGCTTCATCAATCCATTCCACCGCCGGTGTGTCGCCGGTATACGGGATGCGCGCCACGGCCTCGCTTCGTCTTGAGAAGAACGATGGCTCGAGTCCCAGAAGGTGCCGGTGTCCTTCCGTGTCCCAGGCAGCATACGAGAAAGCTTTGCCACCGGTCGCGATGGTCTCACCTCGTTTGAGCGAAACGGTCTGAGCCACGCCCGGTTCCTCAATCAGCACCAGCCGGACCATATATTCGCCGGTGGCGTTGATCATGTTGAGTTTGTTTTCCTGCCACGTATTGCCGCCATCCTCGCTCATGGAGCTGTTCCCGTGACGGACGCTATTGTCGATGCCTATGTAGATGTAGTCGTCATTTTTTCCGCCTGGCGCGGGCGCTTTCCGGAAGATGATCTCGTTATCCCCGTGGTTGAGCTCCGCCTTCGGTAGGACGAAATCCACCCATTCCCACTTGAGTCTTTCCCGCGCAGTGGGTTTGGCGGGAAAGCCGTCCGACGTGTGATAGGTGTGTGTGTGACCATTGACGACCACCTCGAACGACTCATCCATGCCATTCGGCGACGCGCCCCAATGGGAAATGTCCTGTGTAAAGAAATAGACTCTTAGCCGTGTCTCCCGAGCCGATGCCCATTTCTCGGCTGGCACACACGCCGTCGATATCCGCTTCCGCGCCTGATAGTCCGGACGCTCTTGGTGGGTCGTGCCCATGCCGGTCCCACCCCAGGAACCACTGTCGTCGGCGACAACCATCACGTGCGGCGTCTCGGATCGCATATTGAACCTATCGTCCGCCGAAGATGCCGGCGCGTGCAGCGCCCACGCGGACAGAACAACCCACAGCATTGTGAAATTGCGCCACCTCATCACGACCATTCCCTTCTCGATGCAATAGCTCTATGTTTAACGCGTCCCGAACTCATGGGCCGCTCGGAACAGCGCCTCCACGTTCTCCACGGGAACATCCTGCTGGATATTGTGCACCTGAGTGAAAACGAAACCCCCGCGTGTGGACGTGAAAATCTCCATGTTCCGCCGAACGTGCTCCCGAACTACCTCGGGCGTGGCATGTGGCAGCACCTCCTGAGTGTTGCATCCACCACCCCAGAAAACGATCTTCCCGCCAAACTCATTGACGAGTCGTTCAGGCTCCATGTTGGCCGCCGAAATCTGCACGGGGTTCAGGATGTCGATTCCCGCGTCAATCCATTCGGGGATGTAGTGGTAGACGGACCCGCAGGAGTGCAGGTAGGTCTTCCAGTTTGTGTGGGCGTGCACCCAGTCGCACAGGCGTCGGTAGTGAGGTTTGATCATCTCCCGGAAGAGGTCGGGGGACAGCAGTTCACACCGCTGAGTTCCTGCGTCGTCGGAGGCAACGCCCCAGGCGAAGCAGTAGTCACCCACGGCCTGGTGGTAAAGTTCGATCCGTTTAGTGGTGGCATCCACGAAGCGTCCCATCATGTCATGGGCGGTTTCCTTCTCGGTCATCAACATGCACATCCACTCGTCCAACGATCCTTGAGTGATGTTGTCTGAAAGCAGCGCGCTGAGTCCCATCATCGAGATGCTCGCTCCCCAACCCAGCAGGGCTTTGTCGGTGTTCTCATGGAGAAACCGGCCATGCTTCGCGAAGGTCTCCAACTCCTCATCAGGCACCGTGTCGCAAGGGCGGAAAGCATTCGGATCGATTCGATTCCCAGCCATGGTGGGTCGAATTAAGTCGAAGTAGTAGCCATCTTTCGGCATACGAGCGATATCTCGCCCGCCGGACCCTTTGAGCACCCAACTCCCGTCCCCCTTCGTCTCAATGTTCGTGCCTGGCTGGAAGTAAACCTCGAGTCCGCAGAAGAGGGTCTTGCGCACGCCTTCAAACGCATCCTGTCGGGCCCATTTCGCCGTCATTGGCTCCAGAGGCAGAACGTCCACGTGAAGTCGGTCGATCACGTCCATCTCAAGTTCAGCCAGAATCTGCATGGTGTCGTGAACCCGGGTCGGCGTGTCGATCCCCATGCGTTTCTTCAGCTTGTCGTAGACAACGGCATTGATACCCGAAGCGCGTATGCCCCCCAGATCGATGGGCACACGGTCCGGCTGCTGGAAATTGACGGCCTTCAAGACACGTTCTCTTGAGTTCACAGCTCTGCACCTCCCACGGCGGTAAACCGCCATGCGCTGAGTTTAGCACAATCGCCCACGTTGAGCATACACTGAAGAACGCACCGGGTGCAAGTAAGATTTGTGATAGTCAGCCCTGTAGCCCCTGCGACAGGGGAGACGGTGGGGGCCTCCCCCTTACCCAGACAGCCCCTGCTGTCGGTAAGCTGAGTGAGCGGGGGCTCGCAGGGAACAGGTGGAACCGTCACATTACCCCTGTAGCAGGGGCTACAGGGCTGACGATTACGGCGGACTCACAGAGTCCGAATCACGCGCCATCACAAATCTTACTTACACCCGAACGCACCAAAGCGAGAAGATAACCTATTCACCTACTCTCCGTACAAGCTGTTCTGTTCCCTCTAATAGCCCGCGAAGCTATGGCTACGCCAAATTTGTGTGCAACTTCGACGCTGCTTTTCTGTACGATAGCGAACATAAGTTTGCGGACGTAAATTGGCGAACGGAGTTAGCGTGCCATCAAGTGAATAGTTACCGCAAAGCAACCATCAACTCCTGCCCGAACTTTGATGGCGACGCAACCGTGCTTCGCACCCACTGCCGCAACCGCCTCCGCTCCGGGAGGTCGCGCAATGCCCACGTGTCGGTGTGATTGCGGAAAGGCAGCGGCTGAAAGGTAAAACGCGCCTGGACCCCGGTAAATCGCAGATACTGTTCCACCTCCTGAGTAGACCCTTCGTGGCTGATGAATTGCGGCCTGCCATGCATCCGTTGGAGTCGTTGCAGGGCGGAGCGGCGGTCGTCGCCCGGATACCCCCACTTGCGGACGCCGTCGTAATGACTGTGAGCGACAAATCCGCGCCATAGGGAAGCGATTTCGTCATCGTGAAGCCCGACGTAGTTGCAGGCAATCGCCCCGCGAGAAAAGCCTGTCAACAGCGCCCTGTTCGGATCGCCGCCGAACTCGTTACAGACTTGGCGGACAGCATCCTTGCAGTATTGCACCGTGGCTTCAACGCTGCCCCACCACTGCAACTGGTTGCACGTACGGTCGGGTGAGATGAATGGGAGACACAGCCACAGGAATCTTTCACCGCCGCTGATCCCGTAGCCGAGGCACGCGTCCTCCACCATGCCGGTGCATACATCGCCATGTTCGCTGATATGCAGGCCGTTGCCGGGGTACTCCACAATCAAGGGGAAAGTCCTCGATGGCACCCAGTCTGTCGGCAGGTAAAGAACATGGTGGACTTCGGAGCCTTCGTATTCCGCGAGGGTCTGATACACTCGCTTTCCCCGCGTAGGGGACTCCCGCGTCACCTCAGGGGCAACGAGGTCCGGAGGGATGGCTCTCAGTTCGGGCAGGTGCATTTTCAGCTCTCCATTATACGACGACGACCATTCTACACGGAATGGGCTTGGGATGAAACGGGGGAGCGCGCAGTCATCTTTCGGCAACCGGGTCGTGGATATCTCAACGTCGCCTTCATCCCGCTGCTTCTCCATCTATACAACGCGCACAAACGCACACATCAAGGATTGCACGCGCAAGGGCGCTGTGGTATCTATTGCAGAGCAGATTGATGGTACAGGATGCGTCTGCCGTTGATTGGGATTTGCGCCCGGAGCACTTCCGGGAGTCGAATCGCCAGCAGCTAAGAACTCGTCCAACAATAATTCCGCGTCAAGTTCAGCCGAACACCTCGGAGCGACGGCGATGCCTGCTACTAAAACGCGGAATTATTGTTGGACGAGTTCTTAGCTGGACTTTATCCAATTTGGAGATGACTGCTGGGGAGGTTAAGCTCAAGACTATCTTTGTCCAAAGGGGTCTACGATGCTTAACCTGCCCTGCGAGATTATAGCCTTAACCACAGCCTTCGCGCCATACTTTTCGGAACCGGTATGGCAACAAGCGCAGGTTCTACTGATAGGTGCGAT
>Ga0210051_1004323_pt1 | contig 13919 bp, 14 predicted proteins | sample CryGey092014_all_FD_185464 | JGI IMG/M metagenome (GOLD analysis project Ga0210051, IMG submission 185464) | Groundwater microbial communities from aquifer - Crystal Geyser CG23_combo_of_CG06-09_8/20/14_all (SPAdes) (version 2) | ecosystem: Environmental > Aquatic > Deep subsurface > Groundwater...
GTTCGGGATTTCGATCTTCCCCGCTTGCGTCGGCGTCACGGCGATCTTCACAGTGATTCTCGCCGTGCCCGGTGACAGTTGCTTCGTCAGCGTCCCTTTCTCGGAATCGCCGGAGCCACACCCACCGCCACAGCCGCCCCCGCAGCCACCGGATGCGGCTTTCAAGTCCTTGCCCCACTGAGACGGCTTCATGCTCAATACCGGCTTGGTCTTCGCGGCTTTCGCGGAATGCGACGGTGCGCCGCATCCGTCTCCACCTCCGCCACACCCGGAACCGCAACCGTCCTTTGCCGCGCCGGGTTTGGCAGCAACCGGCTTTGCGATCGTCTGGGTCAGGCTCAACTTGAGATTCGGCTTCTCCAGCAACTCGGTCGTATTGACCGTCACCGACAGTTCGACCACGTTCGGCTTCCCTGCCTTCAGGACGGTCGGTTTCACCTGATACTCCAGTCCCACCCACTGGGAAGGAGCGAGCGATTCACTGACGAACTGAGACGGAATCGTGACCGTGCAGGCGTTGCCGCAAGCTCCATCACACTTGCACGCCCCGCATTTCCCATCCTCCCGCCACAATGCGCCGGGGAAATCAACGAGGTCATATTCCAGAACCGAGTTGGAGGATTCGGAAGTAATGCGGAGGGGAATGGAATACTTGTCGCCGTAGATGGTTTTGGTCACGAGGGTCTCGTTCACCTGCTTCGCAGGTTGCCACCCTGTCGCACTGTCTTCACAGAGGAGCACATGGAATTTCCTCTCTTTGCCCTTTTCGCAAAGGACGCTGAGGGATGTTGTCCGTGTGAGACGTGCTTCCCCCACTGCCTGGCTCTGACTAATCAAGCGAAGGCTATTGCTTTCCCGGAAACAGTAGATGGGAGAGGACGATGTTTTCGTGACCGTGCTTGCGTCGTCCCCAAACACACAGATGGAGCCCAAAACCACACACACTAAACCTATTGAAACCAAGATAACTCGCTGCCTCATCATCTCATGTCAACTCCCTTCCTGATGTTTGGAAACTCTCGGTGCTCATTGGAAACGCCACGCTGCCCTCGAACGGAACACGCGGTTCCTGTTCCTATTGAGACTTGCTGGATTCTGGGTTCTCTTGTTTGCTTGGAGAACAGGAATCCGTGTCTTCTTCCGCGCCGCCGCATCCGCCTTCTTCTTCCAGCCATTTGTTCAAACGTCGCCGCTGGTCATGGTTGAGAATCTGTCGAATTCGGATGATGGATTCAAGTTTGGTGATCTGCATCTCCGCTTGGTAATTCGCGATTGTTCTCACCAGCACCTTCATCTTTCCGGAGCGTGGCGATTGATCTTTCATCAAACGATCCAGTGTCTCCTGAGCCTTATCAATCTTTGCGCTATACAAGTCCCACCGGGTGTCCCGAGATTTCTCAATGGGTTGGATTCGTGCTTTCTGGCTCGGGGTCAATCCAACCACATCGTACCAAGCGTGTTGCTGGGTCTTGACTCCAGCGATAGACTCACCAGAGTGCCCGGAACAACATGAACCCCCCGTATTTCCTACTTCGACCTTCCCATCCTGATCCGCAATGGCACATCTGAATCCGGGAAGCAGCAGCGCGAAACTGATTACCGCGCATTTCGTTGTCCACGTCACCATAAGAATTCCTCCCTGCTATTTTCATTCGCCAACTATTGCTGTCGCATCTGTTTGCCGCTTGGCTGCTTCCGGAGAGGCATTATGCTCAAGGGCATGTTGGCAAGTTCGCCGGTCCGAGTTCTGGCATCCAGATCACTCTCCATTCGTTTCCTTCGGGTGTGAGACCCACACTGATCTCTTTCACTTGCCGCGCCCCTTTCTCATCTTCGATCTCTGCCGAAGGAACGCGCACCACCACCTGGCTATAATCCTTGACCTTGGACACGACTTCCGGTTTGGATAACAGACGGACGATGCGATTCCGGTGAGCGACACGCATCAGTTCCTCTCGACCCAGTAGTGCTCGGGAAACAGGAGCGGCGAGGTTCCAGATTGCCTCTTCATTCCATTTCGATGAAGCCTCAACATAGTTCTTGAAGAACCCCAAGATTATCTGTTTGTCCTCGTCGGTCATAGAAAAGCACCGGATGGGTTGAGAGAACGATGGCGGGCAGGCGATGAACCAGCGCGCGATTCGACGCAGAAGGTAGAATCGTTGAGTGATGGTCGGAATGCCAAGCTGCCAGAGATCACTGGGAGCGGTGACAACAAGCGTGGCCTCCGCCGTACACCAATCGCCCTCCTGCTCCACGATACGGACATCCCGCAAAAACCAGCGAAAGCCTCGTTGCCGAAGGCTGTCACCGAGACTCGGTCCTTGCTCCAAATCTGTCACGAGTCTTTCCAACTCGGGAAGGAACAACTCCTTCAGGGAATCCGGCTTTGCCGGGGTCCCCGAATCCCCGTCCTTAGGGACAAGCGCTTTGTAGAAGCCTTTCACGATTTCGACGGGGTCTGATACAGGAGCGCGCTGTGGTGCGGCCCAACAAATCACACTGAGCATGACAAATGAGACTCCAACTCCCATCGATGTCCTTGACCAATTCTTTCGAGAAGAATACCTTAAAGCTTTCCAACTCTCGTTGCTGGTCACGCTTTTCCCAACCGCACATTTGCCAGACCCCGATTTCAGATATGAACAAATTGAGGCGAACATATTCTTTCCTCCAGACCTCAAGGTTGTGCGCTCTGAGGTTCGAGTGCGTCAATGAGCCACTTGCCGGAGTCCTCATCGAGCAGAAGCTTAGCGTGCATCCTAAGTCGTTTCCTATCTTTCCCACGTACGTAAACGATTTGGAGATCGAGTTCAGCGGCACCATCACGCCTTTGTAGGTCTTGCCATCCATAAAACAGTTGCTCGAATTCGCCTAGTTGGGCGGTTTCCTTCTCCAAGGCTTTCCTCACGGTCGTTTCATCTGTAGACTCGCCAAACAGGGCTGCTGCTCCTCTTCGGGTAAAGCAAGCCGGAATTTCCTTCCATTTCTGTTCCTCCCGCAGTTTCTCGTAAGTGGTGCGCTCAGGCAGTCCCAGCGCGACCTCGTCGGCCGGCCCCGTGATATGAGCGGAGAAAGATTTGCGCAGCTCTTCGTACATGGCGAGGGGTACCAGCGCGAATCTTGCCCTCATGGAGTCACGGGATCTCTCTCTCGCTCCTTTTTCTTGCGGCCAAGGCACCTTCCATTCCTGCCCATGTTTCCATACATCAACCCACATGGCACCTTTGTTCACACCTCCCTTTTCTTCCGCGTATAGCTTAACCCTCGCGGTATCGTTTTTTTCGCCAGATTCCACCTGCTGTACTTTAAAGAGAATCGAACCTGGCGGCGGAAGGTCTTGAGGGAAAAACCTTGCCCGGGGTGCGGCCCAGCGGAACTCCGCTTTGCTGGGGAAGTCAAGGTCAGAGAGAACTTCAGGGGGTAGGAGGTCGTAGATTGCGTCGTAATCCTCATACAACATCGCTTGGAAGAACGAAAGGACAACATCCCCTGGATTCCCCTGAGTTTCAGTGCGTGCTTGTTGGCTACAACCAATGCACAGTATGTAGAATGCACCTGCGAGCACAATCACGTTGGATCTCATCGTTGTTCCCCTATTCAGATATCCCGTCTGCAGAGCAGTCGTCAGCAAGCGCATCCGGCTCCACAAAAACATGCTTTTCGGTTTCCAGAAGGGCAATCGCTCCGGTATGCTTCGTTGCACGAAGCGCAATCCCTGCCACACTTGCATCGCAAACACATCCTATCAGTTTCAAGCAATGAGAACTTGCCTTGACCCTTGCAGCACCTCAGGTACCATAGCCACTGTGGCGGCTCATGATTGCAGTCACATTGCTGGGTCGGCGTTCCACAATAGTAACCAGCTTTCACGCACGTGTCGTCACAGCAACTCGGGCAATATCCGACATTCGGGTAGCAATCCCACCAGTAACAGCAAGGCCCGTCGCACTTGCAGCAGGTCACTTGAGTAGTGCACTCAGGAGGATTCTCTTTTTTGCACCTCTGCTTGCAGTGCGGATCGTGTACACCGCCACAGTTGGGTTTGCCGCAACCACTGCATCCCTTTTTGCTGCCACATGGTGGTTTCTTCTTGCTCCGAGTGCAGTAGCTACAAGTCTTGCCACTGCTGTTGGGACATCCGACGCTTCCGCAACTACACGTCACGGTGCTACATGACGTGAACCAACAGCCTAACGTCCCGCAAGGACACGTGCCGGCAGAGCAATGTGCAGCGATCGCGGTTTCGGATTGAGACCCGCAAAGCGAAGCCAGCAACATAAGCGACCACGGGAAGTGTGCTCTCAAACGGGGTGTGAGCAAATAGTGTGTCTGATTGGTCATTGAGGTTACTCCGTGCATGAGGTTTTCCCGCATGACCCTGGGGTAGGGCATGGGCAGGTATCGAAATCACACCCATCATTGCAGACGAGCATGCAACCAGGGTATTCACACTCCCCCAGCGACGCGCAATCGCAGTTACTCCATAAACATTCCCAGCACGCGCACGGATATTTTTTCACATCCGGCGGACCCGCCGTGGAGTTCTTACAGTGGTAACGTCCGCAGTCGCAACCAGTTCCTCCACATCCGTCTGCACTACATAACTTCGCGCCGTTTTCATTCCATGTTCCGTCTTGTTGCTTCTCCGCGCCACAGGCCGTGCTTTTGGCGGAATTGCAGTGTTGATTGCACGCAGGACTCGTTCCCGATCCCGGTCCGTCGGAATCGAGACAATAGGAGCCGCCGCATGGACAGTTACCTTTCCCCCCACAGGGAGAATAGGGAGAAGATGAGCTGGCGCAGACAGTAATCGGATGACACGGATCGAGCGTGCCCGTCGGGCAACTTTCGCCGGCGCATTCGCAATTGACTTGCTTGGTCCCATTGCACCGCGTCACCTGAGTAGTGTCTGAAGTGTCATCATCAGGACAACCGCACGCGTCCGCGCAGGTGCATGAGACGATATCGGCTCTTGCGGACGTCATGCCTGACACGATCAACCAAGCGGCTATGACGGTTAGAGATATGTGTATTCGCGATCCCATAGTGTTTACTCCCCTTTTGAGAGTGGAACAATGACTGGAGTCATTACTATATATGTTCATCACGACTTCCCCCCTTGGGCTTGTGCGATCAGAACGTTGTGTTTGACCTTTGTCAGAATCGGCAGCCAGAACTTCGCATCCGGCTCTTTCAACGACTGGATCGTCGCATCGAGCAGGGATTTGGCGGAGTCGTATTGATTCCTCCGTGAAAGATTCTTCGCCAGGGACAGCCTGACCTGAATCGGCTGGTAGTCAGGATATCGGACAAGAAGCTGTTGCAGATTCTCTCCAGCCTGATCGTATCGTCCCAGCCCTGTCAGCAACCGGTGAGAGCAATACAGCGCCTCCGCTGTGTGAGGTGAAGACTCCGACTCCAACACCTCCTCATAGTCGGCAAGCGCCTGCTGATAGTCGAACGCATTCTCCGAAGCCTGTCCCCGCCCCGCCAATGAAGATCGGTTTCATCCCTCTTGGGGTCGCTTCTTCCCAGGGCCTGACCATAGAGCCGGGCAGCGGGTTCGTTCGCTTTTGCCTCGCTGAGACGATTGGCGGCAAGTTTGAGCTTGCGGAGAAGCTCAGCGCAAGTTTCTTTCAGCCGCGATCCCTGCAGGCCCCCAAGCCTTCTTGCGAAGTATGTCTCGTACGCCCTCCCGGCGAAGTCGTAGTCCCCCACCTTCGTCAGACCCTCCGCAAAAGCCAACAATTCCTGTTCCTTCGAAGGGCTGAATGTCCGCAGCAACTCCTCACACGTCTTCCTCGCTTCTTCGTACTCAAAACCGGCTCGCTGACATTGCGCCATCATCCACAGTAGTGCTGCCCGGCTGCCGGAGTCCTTGACTCTGTCAGACTCCGCCCGCGCCCTGTCCATGAATGACGATTGGGCTTGGGGCAGGCCGGCAGTGAACTTGAGGGGATCCTGCGCAGCTGATCTCCTGATGAAATCATAGTCCGCTTGCAGGCGGGTAGTCTTCTGAAGGACATCCGGCCACAGGAACTGCGGCAATGGCGGCTGGAACTTGTCCAGGAAGATTCCGTTGATGATGGCGTTCTGGCTGTCCAACTTGGCGATACGGATATGCAATTGCTGCGGTCCCTTCACAAGGAATCGCTTGTAGACGCCGTTGAAGAAGTCCTCGACGGGACCTTTCCATAGCAACCGGTCACCCGATTGGATGGTCATGTCGTAGGAGCGATACTGAATCCAGTCAATGTCCATTGCGCCTATGCCGTTCAGACTACGGCTTCACTTGCAGGACCAACCCAGAAGTGAACAAGAAACTGGTCGTCTCCATCCGCCGAATTTGCTCCTCCGGGATGACCGCTTTGTTTGCGTCGAGCAAAGTCAGTTTCGGAAGGATGGTGTTGTCCTTGAGCGTTCCGCTGATCTGGAACATGTTCGGGATTTCGATCTTCCCCGCTTGCGTCGGCGTCACGGCGATCTTCAGAGTGATTCGCTCCGTGCCCGGTGACAGCGACTTCGTCAGCGTCCCTTTCTCGGAATCGCCGGAGCCACATCCCCCGCCACATCCACCCCCGCACCCGTCAGAGGCTACCTTCAAGTCTTTCCCCCACTGCGACGGCTCCATGCTCAACACCGCCTTGGTCTTCACGGCCTTCGTGGAGGATGAATGTTCGCCACATCCCCCACCACCTCCGCCACACCCGGAACCGCAGCCGTCCTTCGCCGCGCCGGGTTTGGCAGCAACCGGCTTCGCCACAGTCTGGTTCAGGTTCAGCGTGAGGACCGGTTTCTCCAGCAACTCAGTAGCCTTCACCGTTGCCGACAACTCGACCACGTTCGGCTTCCCCGCCTTCAGGACGGTCGGTTTCACCTGATACTCCAGTCCCGCCCACCGGGACGGATCGAGCGACTCACTGACGAAATGCGACGGAATCGTAACCGTGCAGGCGTTGCCGCACGCGCCGTCACACTTGCACGCCCCGCACTTGCCATCCTCCCGCCACGGCGCGCCGGGGAAATCAACGAGGTCATACTCCAGAACCGAGTTCCCAGATTCCGAAATCAGACGGACGGGAATGGAATACTTGTCGCCGTAGATGGTTTTGGTCTCGACCGTTTCACGCACTGGTTTTGCAGGTTGCCAGCCGGAGGGAATGTTCTCTCGCAGGGCCAATTGAAACTTCTCATCTTTGCCGTTTTCGCAGATGACACTGAGAGAGACCGCGCTGGAGAGGTTCGCTTTGGGCTCGTTCATGCCTTGGGATGAAATGTGGAGACTGCTGGTCGTACGGAGATAGCGTATCGGTAGTGTTGACAATACAACTTGATGAATTCTCTCATCCCCAAACGCGGACCTATCGTCCCCATGGAACAGTAGACAGGAGAGTGCGAAGACAATTGTAGAAATCCATTTGTCCCATTTTCTCATAGTTCATCAACTCGCTTTCGATCCACTTACGAGGGGGAAGCACTGCCGCTACTCCCGTGGCTTCTCAATAGGCTTGACCGCTATGGTAGCCAGACTACCGTATCGTCAGACTTGGTGTTCCTGAATGAGAATACGCCTTCATGCCACCTTAAGCTTTGCTGTTTGTTCACAGTTTGAATGTTCGAGTAGTCTTGATCAATCCTCCCATTTGGACCTGCAGAAGCAACCCATGTAGCCTCATGCGGCGCCCGTTTCAAACGGTATCTGTAGTGATTTCCCCACGGATCGGTATGCCTGGCGATATTGTCGCAGAACCTCTTCATTTCCGTGGGTGCAACGCTACCAATTCTGATTTGCCAATAAACGTGTTCAGACAAGAAGCTGGAAACAACCTGGTAGCGGTATGCCCGAATTTTTTTCTGAATATGAAGTCCGATTTCGAGGGCAACAAAAAGAACAACCAGCGACGCCAAGAGGAAGAACAAGCTGCGTTGTTTTGACCAATGAAATGGCCTACTCATTGAACACGTCCTCGGGCAAATCAATGCTGGCGATTCTCCATCCCAAAGGTGTGCGATCAAGGAGTGTTCTCAATCGCCGGCTTCCTGTTCCTTGGGGTAATCCTGCTGACATGTCAACCATCGCGTGCTCACCGCTCAAGATTATGCTGGACACCGGGAGTTGCAAATCAAGTGGGCTCCGCCCTAACGTCTTCTTCAGCATTCCTATGTTGACTCCGTATGTCCCAACGTAGTCCTGCGAGAACACGTCCGAGAGTTTCACCTTCTCTTTCCCCGACATTAGTACCTTCAGTCCATGGATATTCTCTTCAATCTCGTCACGGTCTTTCTCAACTTGTTTCGATGTTTCTGTGAGTTGTACATCTATCTCAGTCTCGACCAACGAGTTGGGAATCGCTATGTCGCTTAGAGATTTCAGGATAAGTGTCGGTTTGCCAGAATTGGCGTATGATTCCTTGATCAAGGATTCCGAGAGGAGCGACTTCTTGTCGGTAATCCGCCAGCCTTTTACATCTTTTTTCCATCGGTACAAGCTTGCTCCAAAGTCCGTATAAGGAACCCCTATCTGCTTGTGCTTTGCTGTCAATGCATCAATTACCTCTAATTCCACTACGTATGCAGAGAGACGCCTCGATGTAATTACCTTCACGCCATAGAGAATGCCCTCCAATCGCGCATAATATATGCGGAGATTGTTCAATAGTTTGTCCCTCTTGACTGTCGAGCCATTGATCACCACTTCATCAGCATAGAACTTGGATAATGCTGGAAGGTTTGGTTCCGCGTAAGCCGAAATCCACTTGTCAACCGGAACGCCTGCGGATTCCCAAGGAGTGCGTCCCCTCAAGTCTGCAAATTCCAGTGGACAGATGACAGAGATGTCGTACTTTCCTTTCGGCAGTTCGGTGATAGAAAAACTATCACCCTCATCGCTTGATCTGGATTCGTAGTCTTTTCCACTTGAATTGTTTGTAGCGATGATTCTTACAGACCTACACGGCGGTATGATGTTCCCGCGGATATCGGCAGCCTTTCCTGGATTCAGCATTGTTCCGAAGGCTATTGCAGTACCAATAACTATTAACCACTTTCGATCCACCCTCTTCATTCCTTTCACTGCGAACCCTCAAACGGGTTTCATGGGGTCCCACAGTTGCAGTTCACTCGGTTTCCTTGATCCCTATTGACACAAGCATGGTCCCCATCGGCTATGGTAAAGTCATGTTTGCAGAAGCAACTGTCAGGTCCGCAGTGTGAAGTGCACTGTCGGCAAGACCCGGCTGCGATCTTGTTTCTGCAACTACTCCCGAGTTCACCGTCCCCGCATCCGGTACTCGTGTATGCTACGCCTAGGAGACCGGAGAGTTGCGAAAATACGCAATCATCATTAATCCGACAAAGGTTAGGGTACGTCGGTATAGCTCCACATGGATGCCCGTCTCGATAGCAAACTGCTGTATGTATTCGATATGGGTGCTGTAACTTCCAAACGTATGGGCCATGGTAATGGTTTATGACTCCATTCTCACACGTCCTTGCACCCCTGCATCCGTTCGTGATTCCCAAAGCGCTGTAGCAAAAACCATTTCCAGTACAGTCTACAGGTCGTTGCTTTGGGTCTGGACAATTCGGTGCTCCAGACACTGATATGACTCTGTGACCCATAGATGCTAAGACGACGACTATTTGCAGCGCTAAACGCTTTTGTTTTCTATTCACTTTCACCATGTCTGAGATCACACTCCTATTCGTAAAATCACGTACATTCGCTTCGCCCGCATTGCCCTGCTGTGAAGCAGGCGCAAGACCCAAAGTCACTACAATTACACACACAACCGGGAAAGTCACAACTGCCGGGAGTCCCACAGCCACAGGTGTCAAAGCTGCAATCCCAACAAGCACAAGGGTATGGTTTGACGTCTGGTGGACCGGCTGTCGAGTTCTTGCAATGGTAATAACCGCAATCGCATGTCGATCCGGTGCATCCATTCTGGCTACACTGCTTTTTCCCGTTGTTGTTCCACGTCCCATCTGGCTGCTTGGCTGATCCACAAGCTGTTTGCGTCGCCGAATTGCATTGCTGGTTGCAGGCACTATCCGCTCCCGGAGCTGGTCCATTGCTGTCCGTGCAGTACTCTCCTCCACACGGACAATCGCCCTTGCCACCGCACGGTGTGTAGTCGCCCGTGCGTGCATTGCAGAGGTCCTTTTGCTCGCACGTCTTTCCGGCGTCAGTCGGGCAACCGTCACCCTGACATACACAGTTCTTGGAAGTGCTCCCTCCACACGGCTTGTACGGGTCCGGTGCGACATTGCAACGAATCTTTGCCTCGCAGGTCTGCCCCGAGCCGTTCTGGCACTCCTGCCCCGGGCAGGAGCAATAGTCCGTTGAGCTTCCGCCGCAGGGCGCGTACGGACCTGCCGAACTTGCACATACGGTTACTGCCACACAGGTCTGGCCGGTTCCCGTCGGGCAACTGGAACCCGCGCAGGTGCAGGTCATTTGCGTTGTGCCGTTGCACCACGTCACCTGAGTAGTGTCGGAAGTGTCGTCATCGGGACAGCAGCACGCGTCCGCGCAGTTGCAGGAGACGATATCGGCCCCCGCCGGGGAGAGAACCCTGATCAGTGTCCACGCCGTAAGAATTACAATCGAGACACAGGTTCGGAATTTCATTCTTAGTCGCCTCCTTTAGGATTTCATCCCAACCGCAAAGAACGCAGAGGCTATTATGGAATGTCTTCGCGTCCTTTGCGCCTTTGCGGTTCAGACTACGGCTTCACTATTAGGACCAACCCCGAAGTGAACGAGAAACTGGTCGTCTCCATCCGCCGGATTTGCTCCTCCGGGATGATCGCCTTGTTTCCATCGAGCAAGGTCAGTTTCGGAAGGATGGTGTTGTCCTTGAGCGTTCCGCTGATCTGGAACACGTTGGGGATTTCGATCTTCCCCGCTTGCGTTGGCGTCACGGCGATCTTCAGCATGATTCGTTCCGTGCCGGGTGACAGCGACTTGGTCAGCGTCCCTTTCTCGGAATCGCCGGAGCCACACCCGCCGCCGCAACCACCCCCGCACCCATCGGACGCGGCTTTCAACTCCTTCCCCTACTGCAACGCCTTCAGGCTCAACAATGGCTTGCCCTTCGCGGCCTTCGCGGAGGACGAATGTTCGCTACATCCCCCACCACCTCCGCCACACCCCGAGCCGCAACCATCCTTCGATGCGGCGCCGGTCTTGGTGGCGACCGGCTTCGCCACCGTCTGGTTCAGGTTGAGGGTGAGGACCGGTTTCTCCAGCAACTCAGTAGCCTTCACCGTTGCCGACAACTCGACCACGTTCGGCTTCCCCGCCTTCAGGACGGTAGGTTTCACCTGATATTCCAGTTCCACCCACCGGGAAGGATCGATCGACTCGCTGACGAAGGTGGACGGAATCGTGACCGTGCAGGCATTACCGCACGCGCCGTCACACTTGCAGGCTCCGCATTTCCCATCCTCCCGCCACGGCGCGCCGGGGAAGTCAATAAGGTCGTATTCGAGAATCGAGTCTGAGGATTCGGATGTCAGGCGGACGGGAATCGTGTACTTGTCGCCGTAGATGGTTTTGGTCACGAAGGTTTCCTGTGTCGGTTTTGCGGGTTGCCACCCGGAGGCAACGTTCTCACGCAGGACATAGTGGAACTTGTCCTCTTTGCCTTTGTCGCTTAAGGCGTTGAGGGCTACCGATCGGGCGAGACTCGCTATCTGTCCTGCTTTGCCGTTGGCGAAAATGCGAAGACTGCTATTCTCGCGGAGATAGTAAACTGGTAAATCTAAGACATTGATGGAAGTTGTTCCTTCTTCAGAGCAGAAAGATGCGTTGCCCATAACTAACACGACTACGAACAACTGTAGAATGATTACTAAGAGTTCTAGTCCTAAAATAAGCGCGTTTGGCTACGAACTGGATACTTAACCTCATTTTCTGTCTTTCGCGTGGGTCCATCGTGGGTGACATGTCCGCGTTGTCAGATTTGCGCAGTTTGGGGACCGCGTCCGTTGCTGAAGTGCCTCTCGGGTGCGTTTTCAGACACACTCCGCCCCGGGAAGCGCAGGGAACGTCTTTTTCGGTCTCTTTAGCAGCGCCTCAGGAAGGCGCCGGCTGCGGAATCGGTATCTTCAGTTTCCGAATCCGCGCAAACGCCGCAAAGAAATCCGGCAGCCAGCGATTATACCCCAGAATGCGATACACGATCTTGCGACCCGTCTTCACGATTTGACACGGAAGCAAAACAAACGCATGCAGGAACTGACGGTACTCCATCCGCATCACCTGATCCCTGCTCGCTTCCTTCGGCATCATCACGGCAAGCCAGGCTTTCATGTTCCACGCCAAAGAAGCCATCACCATATACGCCCAGTTGCTCAGCAGATTGTCCACCGGCATTCGCATCGCATTCACGCCGTTCTTGAGTTGCTCAATCACGTTCTCCTGATCGCACCGTTCATTCGCAAAGAACACCACCTCCTCCGCGGTCAGGTCCGTACGCGTGGTGATGTAGAAGAAATACCGAAGGTCGTCAAAGAGTACCTGCTCCCCCTTCTCGACACTCAGGTTTTTCCGCAGTGCCACCATGCGATACGTCTTCTTGCATTTCGTCGGACGATACGCAAACTCCGCCACGTGCTCGCTGGTCAGTTTGATGTTCCGGTACTCCTTCTCCCGCACGATCCGTTCCTTCACGTTCTCCGGTTTCTGCCGCGGCGCCGTTTTCACCGCGTACTTCGGACGACGCGCGACCTCCTTCCATGCCTTGTCCGGCAAGGCTTCCGCACGTTGAACAAAGGATTGGTGCGCATCCATCCCAAACACAAAATCCACCCGCTCGCTCCAGCAATCAAAGTGCGTCGTGAGAGAAAAGTCCGTGTCGCCCCGGAAGCAAATGCGCTCCGCATGAGGTTCCAGCAACCCGATCACGCGGTCCATCGCCGCCGCGGCATTCTGATGACTCGCCACATTCCCCGGACGATTCTCCAGGTATAACACCTCCTTCGTGTTCGCCAGAGAAAGCAACAACGGCGCATAACCCCAAATCCCTTTGTACGACAGACCGATCCCTGCCTTGCACTCCCCCAACGTCTCCGAAATCGTCCCGTCCACGTCCACTACCGCCAGCTTAAACCGCTTCTTCTGCTTCCCCTTCTTACCGCCGCAACTCCAATCCCACAACCGGGACTGAACTTGATTGATGCTTTGGATCAATTGCAGAATGTCTGCCGCCTCAAACCGACGCGTAAAATCTCCCGCCGTCGTCGGGTCCGGAATCCGTTGCGTCCCCAGCGCATCCAAATACACCTCGTCCTGACGACGCAACTCCAAATCCTCCAACCGAACTCCGCCCGTCAGAACATTGTACGCCACGTTCAACACATGATCCGATTCGTGATACGGAAGATGACGTTTCAGAACATGCACCCGAGCATCGATCTCCTGGTCCAATCCCACCTGCTGAACCAGCTTCACAAAGGCGCCAAGACCTCCGCAACAAAAACCGCGCGTCTTCTCCGACATCTCGTAATGAATGTTCGTCCCTCCAAACATCGGACGCTCCTGCGCCTCCCAGCTCCGACGAGCCAGACGGCGCTCGATTCGCCTCTTGCGGTTCCGCACGATCTTGCGATATGATCTACGCACTTGAAAGCCCCCTTTTATTGCTTCTCCACTCTTCGGTGCTTACACCGATTTGTCCAAGAAAAACGGGGCTTTCTCGCTTCCTCACCTCTCGAAAATATTGAATATCATGCTTGTATAAGGTCTAGTGCATCGTTTTGGAAGTTCCCCCACAAAAGGACACCGGATCGCTTCAGCGTCCGGTAGCTCACACAGGCAGCTACACGATGGAGGCTACCCTCCTTTTCTCCCCTTTCAACCCGTGTTCGTGCCGAACACGGGTTGAAAGGGGAGAAAAGATGTCCTTTCT
>Ga0210051_1004325_pt1 | contig 13918 bp, 14 predicted proteins | sample CryGey092014_all_FD_185464 | JGI IMG/M metagenome (GOLD analysis project Ga0210051, IMG submission 185464) | Groundwater microbial communities from aquifer - Crystal Geyser CG23_combo_of_CG06-09_8/20/14_all (SPAdes) (version 2) | ecosystem: Environmental > Aquatic > Deep subsurface > Groundwater...
GCGAAGATACCAAATTTTTTGCGCTTTTGGGGTTAGGGGTCCCCACTGCGTCAAAAAATTTCGGTATCGAGCCTAAATTATAGATCATTCTAACCGGCGCGAGCTTAATCGTAATCCCTCTTTCCCTCGAAATCGGATTCCTATCAAGCATCTGCTCCTCGTGTTTTCCTGCTTCAACCGTACCAGTTAATTCTAATAACCTGTCAGCCAAGGTTGATTTTCCATGGTCAACATGAGCAATAATGGCAAAATTTCTGATATTATTCATAATATGAAATACTTATATTATTTAATAATTTTTCTTCGTATTTTATCTGCTCCTTTAATCCTCATCTGGCCAACTACAGCTATTATTTTATCATTTTCCCTTGATGTCATTGACGCTGATTTCGCTCATTATGTTGTTTCCAAAAAACAATATCAGATAATTGATAAAGCTCTTGATTTTTGGGTTTTTCTTTATGAGATGATTCTCGCTTGGCAGCTGTTTCCGGTTTTCCGTAATTTTCTTCTTTTTCTTTTTCTCTGGCGGATGATTGGGACTTTGATTTTTTATTTTACTGGAGAACGGAAGCTATTTTTGATCTTCGCCAACTACTTTGAAAACGCTTTTTTTGTTATTTTTTTCAGAAATTATATACCAAAAATAAATCTATACTTTCTTATTGGAATTTCTTTTATTATTAAACTTTTTCAAGAATGGTTCATCCACGTGGCTGATCTTTCAGTCAGAGAAGATATTTTAAAGAGTAAAAGAAAGTGGAGAAATTATGTATAATATTTAAATGATTACCAAGATCGGTAATTTTCTTCGTAAATATCGTCATAAACTTATAATTTTTTTTGCTGTTTTAGGCCCAGGATTTATTACCGCTGTCTCTGATAATGATGCTGGTGGTGTGGCTACTTATAGTGTGGCTGCATCCCTATACGGAATGGCTTCTCTTTTTCTCATTATTCCACAAACGATGCTTTTGGCTATTACTCAGGAAATTGGGGCAAGAATTGCCATCGTTACTCATAAAGGACTCGGAGATTTAATCAGAGAAAGATTTGGTGTTTTTATTTCGCTTTTACTTTTCTTTTTTTATTTTATTACTAATCAAGGAGTAATGCTCCAAAACGTTTCTGGCCTAAAAGCCTCACTCCAACTTTTCAATATCCCCTGGCAGATAGGTTTAATTATTATCTGCATTACTCTTATTATGATAGTGATTAAATTTAATTACAAAAATCTTCAAAAAATATTTTTATTTATGATTCTTTTTTATCTAGCATATGTAGTGTCAGCATGGTTGGCTAAACCTAATTGGTCAGAAGCAATTAATGAAAGTTTTATTTTTCCTAAAAAAACTAATTTGTTTGATTTTAAATATTGGTTTTCAAGAATTGCCGTATTGGGAACTACGGTCACTGCCTGGGGTCAGTTTTTTGTCCATTCATACATTATTGATAAAAAACTATCAATAGAGCATCTTAAAGCAGAAAAAATTGAGATTTATTTAGGATCAATTGTTTCTAACTTTTTTGCCTGGACAATGGTCGTCGCTGTAAGCTACACTCTTTTTATTAATAAAATTCCTGTTACTGACGGATTTACCGCTGCTTTAGCCATGAGACCTTTAGCAGGCGAACTAGCGACTTTATTGTTTTCCATCGGTCTATTCAGCGCTTCCTTACTTGGATTAGCCATTGTTCCTTTGGCAACCGCCTATGTTTTTTCCGAGATGTTCGGCTTCGAAGGTAGTCTTGACTCTGACTTTAAAAAAGGTCGGCTTTTTTATTTATTTTTTATTGTTCAAATTATCCTCGCCTTGATTATCACCCTTTTTCCTCAAACTTCTCTTTTTAAACTGACTCTTTATGCCGACTTTTTAAACGGCGCTATGTTGCCGGTAATTTTTTACTTTCTTATAAAATTTTCCGAAGATGAAGAGATTATGGGTAAGTATGTTTCCCGTGGATTTACTAGTTTCTTTGTTCGTTTAGGAGCAGTTGTCATCACCATCGCCGTTGTTATTACTTTCATCGGAAAAATACTGGGTATTTAATCTTTATAAACTCTTATACCACGTCCGCAAATGTTCCTTCCATCTTTTTAAACAGTCGATGAGAAACTAAATAAAGTCCCAAAGAAATCAGTAATCCAACTACTAAACTCTCCCACTTAGGAAAATCGCCTTTAAATAAAACCTGTCGATAGGCATTGATAAAGACTGACATCGGGTTGAGTTTAAAAATAAACCGGTATTTTTCCGGAAAGAATTCAGTCGCATAAATTACCGGTGTCAGATAAAACCATAGAGTTAACACCAGATCGAAAAGATACTGGACATCGCGATAAAAAAGATTTAGAGCGGAGAGTAATAAAGACAGTCCATAGGTGAAAAAAAATTGCAGAAAAAATATGGGAATATAAAGCAACATATACCAAGAAAGGTTAATTTTAAAAACTAACATAAGGATGGCAAATATGATAAAGGCGAGAATAAAATCAAAAACCTTGGCAACAAGAGTGGCCAGAACAAGAATCTCCCGGGGGAAATAAATTTTTTTAACTAATGAAGAATTGCTGGTTAAAGAGTTCATCGCGCTTCCTAAAGAGTTGCTAAAAAAAAGCCAAGGAAGAAGACCGGCATACAAAAAAATCGGGTAGGGGATACCCAATCCTTGCTGTTTCATAATGGTGGAAAAAACAAAGCTCATAATCACCATCTGAAAAAAAGGATTGAGAATAATCCAGAAAAAACCTAGAAAACTCTGTTTGTATCTCCCTTTAATCTCCCGTAAAGTTAAATGTTTTATTAACTCCAAGTACTTTAACATATTATTTCTCATTAATATATTGATCTATCCCTTTATTCACTTCTCCATCATACATTAATTCACCTTTTTTTAAATAAAGCACTCTGGTGCAAAATGCTTTTACCGTTTCTAACGCATGGGAAACAAAGATTATGGTCACGCCTTTATCTTTAAACTCATTCATCTTGGCTAAACATTTTGCCTGAAAATCAGTATCGCCAACGGCTAAAATTTCATCGACCAATAAAATCTTCGGGTCGGTAAAAATTGCCACAGAAAATGCCAGTCTCATATACATTCCTGACGAATAGTATTTAATCGGAGTATCGATGAATCTGGCAATCTCGGAAAAAGCGACGATTTCATTAAATTTTTTTTTAATATAATCTTCTTTTAACCCCAAGATGACTCCGTTTAAGAAAATATTTTCCCGACCTGTTAGTTCGGGATGAAAACCAGCTCCCAACTCAATCAAAGGCGAAACTATTTCTTTAATTTCCAAGCTGCCTGAAGTTGGGGCAGAAACGCCGGCGATTAATTTTAAAAGAGTTGACTTGCCAGCGCCGTTTTTCCCGACGATGCCGACTACCTCGCCTTTTTTGATGAAAAAATTTAGATTTTTTAACGCATGTACTCGCTCTAAAGCCTTTTGTTTTTTAAAGATTGCCTGGACCAATTCCTTGAGGGTTTTTTGATGCTGAAGAAAAAAATACTTGTTGACGTTATTAAAAATGATCTCAGCCATAATAAAATTTTATCATAAAGATGCCTTGATATAGCCAGAGATATTTCTCAATCTTTCAATTATAAACTTCCAATCAAACCTAAACTTCTCTGGGTGCTTAAAGTAAAGCCTCCACCAATTGATCATATCCTGCCTCGCCTTAAAATTACCCATCGTCTTTGTTGTCGTCATATGATTATGGAGAACCTCAATATCAGCGGCTATTCCCATCTTATATCCGTCTTTCTTGAATCTAATAAAAAAATCCACATCCTCCAAATAAGCAAAGAATTTCTCATCGAAGCCTTTCAACTTCTTGAATACTGATGTTCTAATTAGCAGACATGCCGCCGTCAATCCGTCAATATTTGAAAATTGTAAATTGAAAATTGAAAATTCTTTTACCAATTTTATTTTCCCTATTGGTAAAAGCTTATAACCATAGTTTTCTACTTTTCCTTTTGGATTTTCCAAAACAGGAGAAACAGCATCTAATTTCCTCTTTTCCGCTACTTCGATTAAACGTTTAATTGAAGTATTATCATAGAATTTAACATCATCATTCAAAATTAGTAGCCATTTTGTCTTTATATATTTCGCTCCTTTATTAACTCCTCCGGCAAAACCGAGATTTTTTTTTCTATTATCAACCACAACTACTTTATAAGGTTTATCTTTAAAATATTTCAATAAATAGTGCAGTCCTTTTACATTATTTAACGTAGGAATGATAACAGTTAAGTCATTCTTCATGTTCCTTCTTTCCAGCTTCGCAAATATTTTTTCTGTTCTTTAGTCAAATAGTCTATTTTAACTCCTTCTGTTTTTAATTTTAGACTAGCGATCTGTTTATCCAGTTTTTCTGGCAATGAATAAACTTTGTTTTTTAACTTTCCTTTATTTTTCCACAAAAATTCCGCTCCCAGTGCTTGTCCGGCAAAACTCATGTCCATCACTGAGGCCGGATGTCCTTCAGCCGCCGCCAGATTGACCAATCTCCCCTCAGCTAATAAATATATTTTCTTATTTCCTAAATCAAATTCTTCTACCATCGGTCTCACCTTAGTAACTTTAATGGACAGCTTATTTAAAGCCTCTTTATTTATCTCGACATCAAAATGTCCGGCATTAGCCAAAATCACGCCGTTTTTAGCAACTTTCAAATGTCTTTCATCAACCACATGTTTATCACCAGTTGTTGACAGTACGATATCCGCCTGTTTAATTGCTTGTAATAACGGCATTACCTGATAACCGTCCATCTTCGCCTCAAGCGCCTTTATTGGATCAACTTCACAAACAATAACATGAGCTCCCATCCCGCGGGCTCTCATGGCAACACCTCGTCCGCACCAGCCATAACCGCAAACAACAAAAACTCTTCCCGCTAAAAGGATATTGGTCGCCCGCAAGATTCCATCAATGGTTGACTGACCAGTGCCGTAGCGATTATCAAATAAATGTTTTGTCATATTATCATTAACTGCCAAAACCGGAATTTTTAAAGCGCTGTCCTTTTCCATTGCCCGCAGTCTGATTACTCCGGTTGTGGTTTCTTCAGATGAACCACAAAATTCCCATTCTTCCCTTTTTTCATTTTTAATTTTTAATTTATGTAACAGGCTAACTAAGTCAGCGCCATCATCCATCGTCAAATTAGGCTTATTATCCAAGACGCTGTTAAGATGCTTGTAATAAGTTTTATTATCTTCACCCTTAATGGCAAAAACCGGAATTTTAAAGTCAGCCACTAATGAAGCGGCGACGCTGTCATTGGTTGAGAGGGGATTGGAGGCGCAAAGATAAACTTGAGCACCAGCTGATTTCAAAGTAATCGCTAAATTGGCCGTTTCCGAAGTGATATGAAGACAGGCGCCAAGAACAACTCCTCTTAAAGGTCTTTCTTTATTAAATCTTTTTTCTATCAACTTCAAAACCGGCATTTCACGAGCTGCCCACTCAATTAATCTCTTTCCTTCCGGCGCAAACTTTATATCTTTAATATCAAATTTCATTTAAACCTCCTTAAATTTAAAAAGCGAAGATGCCTCCCGCTCAGCGGGACGGTATCAAGCTTTTTCATTCTTTTATTAATCTCTTTTATTGTTGGCTTATGATTCACCGTCCCGTATTCTTCAATGGCAAAACTGGCCATGACATTACCTAATTTTAGCGAATCAATGACTGACTTTCCACTGACAATGCCGGCAATAAACCCGCCTCTCCAGGCATCTCCCGCTCCCGTCGGATCAACAACCTTTTTCACTTTGTACGCTGGTACTTTTATAATTTCGAATTTTGGATTTATTTGTGATTTGGGATTTATGATTTTGGATTTATATTCATATTTAACTCCCTCTTCCCCCAACGTTGTTATCAACTTTAACCCGCAACTCGTTAACTCGTTAACGGTTTTTTTCAACCGTTTCGTTATCATCGCTATCTCATAATCATTACCCACTAAATATTTTGTGTTAATAACTCCTTTTTTTAAATCTTTATCTTTTATCCAAGTCAATGCCATTCCCGGATCATACATGTAATCAATCTTATATTTAATCGCCTCTTCCTGAAAATGAAGAAAAGCATCAGGATGAGTAGCTGAAATTACCAGTAAGCTATCTTTGCCCGCATATTCTTTTAAACTGATTTTTTTTGCTGATTCACATGCTCCATAATAAAACCCCCAGATTTGATTATCATTTTTGTCGGTCATCACCTTTCCTGTAGCCGTATAAAGTCTTTTATCAACAATAACACCTGAAATATCTATCTTGTTTTTCTTAAAAAAATCCAAAAAAACTTTTCCATCCCTCCCCACTGCACCAAGAATCCTAACTTCTGATTTTTTATTTTGAAAATTTGAATTTTGATATTGATTTAAAATTGAAAATTGAAAATTGAAAATTTGCGCTATGTTATACGCTATATTCGTCGCTGTTCCTCCCAATTGTTTTTCCAATCTATCAACGACAAAAGAAATATTTATCTGATGAAGCTTTTCCGGATGAAAATAATCCTTAAACTCTCCCGGAAAATCCATGATTTCGTCATAAGCGATTGAACCGGTAATAAGCAAATTCATATTGTTATTATACTTTAAAAGAAAAATTTGATAAAATAAATAGATGAACATCGCTTTTGAAATCAGTCCACTTTTAACCGCTTCAGGCACATTTGGAGATAAATCAGGTGTATATAGATATATTTACGGCCTAATTACTTCTTTAGCAAAAACAATTTCTCAAAAAAATAATCAATCGAAAATTATATTATTTACTTATAATCGAAGTTTATTATTAAACTTTCATAATTTTGATATTTTCTCTTTACTCAATCAAAAAAACTATATTAAATTAAGGAAGAGCTCGTAGATTTGATAAGAATCATTTTTTTAAAAACTTTCATTCAACAAAAACTACAAAATTTAATTGAAGAAATACTATCTTGTAATTTATATTTACGATTAATGATATTAAAGTCTCTCAATAAAAGAAATCCACTTTATTAAAGTCTCTCAATAAAAGAAATCCACTTTATTAAAGTCTCTCAATAAAAGAAATCCACTTTTTTATGATGGACTCTTTTTTATATTTATTAGCATTTAGTTTTCCTATCTTAATTCTATTGTTTTTCTCCTTACGAGAAAGTCTAAGTGCTGTATCCATAACGTGGGCGATATCTTCGACATTATAAGGATTTGCATAAAAGGAACTTTTTCCTTGAATTTCTCTGTGTACTTCGATGTTTGAATTAACAACCAAACAGCCAGATGCCTGGGCCTCTACGGGCGGCAAACCAAAACCTTCTAAAAATGGAACAAATAATAATAATTCGGCATGCGAATAGAACTTAGGCATATCCTGAATAAGAACATTTTTTACAAGAATAACATCTCTATCATCAAAAATTAGTTTATCAGCAGGATTTGTTAACCAACTTTTAGATCCAATAACTACAAATTTTAGATCTTTATATTCTTTTTTTTCTTTCAGTAGTTTGAATGCAGTATAAGCAGATGAAAAATTCTTCCTAGGTTCAATCGTAGAAACCGCAAGGATATATTTTTTAACATTATTTTTAACTCCATATTGCGCCAACAAATTATTTGCTTCGGTACGCTTTACTTTGTAATAATCTGAAATGGTACATTCAATCGTCTCTGATTTAATTTTTTCATGTTCGAATAACTTATTTAAGTCTTTTTTTACATTGTTACTTATTGTTGTAAAATGTGCATTTTGGGCAATACATTCCTTGATAGACCTATATTGATATGCTGATTTATAATCAGCCATATATACAACATCAGGAGATAAAATCTGAAGCAAATCATATGTCCTAACAACTTTTTTTGTATTTGGAGATATAAGGACTGGGAATTCCTGAATAAAGATCGCGATATCGTACTCATGGGTATCAATATAGGGAAGTTCGTATTTCTTCATATTCATTCTTCTTATTAATGCTTCTGAAGAAATGTTTGATATAAGTATTTTGGAATTAAGAAGTTTAGTAAAGGCTTTACTCGATATATCCCCTGCAATAAGTTTTCTTAAAATCGCTTCATTGTAATCTTTCAATAAAGAAATACAAAAAAAATCATTTTTTTTCCAAAGTAAACGTTCATATGATTTTCTCAGAAACCACTTTAATGGAGATCTACCCTGTAAATTAGTTAATCTTCCTGTACTGAAAAAGTGTGAAAGCAACTTTGCTTGAGCTACATGGCTTTCAAAAATCTTTTCATTTCGTTTATAATCAAACGTTATAAAATCATAATTATTAACCATATCATATAATAATAAGTCTATTTCATATTTTTCACTTTCAACAAGAGCTTCAAGTGTATATCTTAAATCTTGTTGTATACCGGTGTAACCATGAATTAAGTGAGATATGTCAAACAATATTTTTTTCTTTTTCATATATAAATCACGTCTTATTTTAGTATACTATCATTTAGTATAACACAAAATTAGTAAAATATAACTAATATTAGAAACTTTCTTGTAAAAAATGTTTATAAATTATGAAACTCTTTACTCAAATAGAATATGATTAACTTTATCAAAAAAAATTACTTTATTTTATTATTTTTACTTATACTAATTATAGTAACTTTTTTTCCCCTACTTAAAGTTGGTTTTACCACTGCCGATGATGCAATGAGTTACCTCACACTAATTAATCCAAAAGCAAATCTTATTATTGTAGCTAAAAGCATAGCTGAAAGTCAATCCAGATTTCAATATTTTTTTGTCTTTCTAATTTCTCTATTCCCTTTCCTATTTGTAAAAAAAATTATTATATTTAAAATTATTTCTTTAGGACAGATCATTCTTAATTTTATTTTATTTTCTTTCTTAGCTTACAAAATATCCAAATCCAAAGTCTTTTCCTTAATAGTTTTTCTTTTTTTAGTTACTTTTTTACAAAACTCTTGGCAGCATAATTTATTAACAGCGTATCCATTTATTTTTAGTTTTGGTTTTAATTTATCGCTTTCGTCGCTGATATTATTAGTAAATTATTTAGAAACTAAAGTAAATTGGAAATTAATTGTCAGCGTGATATTATTTTTCTTTTCTTTATTTAACTATGAAGTATTTGTCCTTTATTTAATAATTTTTTTCTTGATAGCTATATTTACTTTAAAGGGAAATAACCTCGCAGACAAAATAAAAACTGTTTTTAAAACGCTTTTATATCATAAAATAACATTATTATTATTTTTAACGGTTTATATAATATTCAGAGTAATTTTCCCAGGACTCTATGAGGGAACTCATTCTTTTAATTTTAACATATTTAGAATAATCAGAACCTCTTTTCAGTTTGCTATTGCTTCCTTTCCGACTTATATTTACAGGCATTCTATAGGTGAAATATTGAAATTTTCCTATACATACGATAGAGCATTATTGAATTTTGGCTACATTTTAAAAAATATCCAATTAGATTGGTTAATAAAGGGACTTATAAGTTTCTTTCTTTGCTTTATTTTCTTAATGGGTTATAAAAAAATAAAAAATAAAACTTTATTGTTTTTAATGTTTATTTCTGTGTTTTTTATCTTTATTCCTGGCTTACTCCAATCTTTTGTCAACAAATATCAAAGTTGGGTTATTGATTCAAATCAAATTGCCTTCACTCCAACATTTTTTTCTTTTTTTGGAATGACATTATTAATAGCATCAACAATGTTTCTTATCTTAAATATATTTAAAAATAAAACTGTTTTAATAATTTTCTATATATTAATATCCCTCTCTGTTTTTAGAATGAGCGTTACCACAGATTACTCAAATTATTTTTATACTCTTGATCAAAGTCAGCTTTTTAACGTTTGGAAAAGTATGGACAAATTTATTTCTACAGATGATTTTTTACGTATACCAAATAACTCGATAATATATGCTCCTACTTTATGTAAGTATACTTCCCAAGTAATTTTGAAAGACACAACAGAATCATATTGGTCTGACTATATAAATTCTAAAACTGGAAAAAATATAAAAATAATAAACTCAGAAGAAAAGTTAGATAATATTTTTATAAATAATATTCCTTTTTATTTTTTAGGCTTCTCGCTAGAGCTTAAAGATCCAAACCAATTCATAGTTTTTGCAAAACCTAATAAAATTGATTCTAATTCTGTAAGAAAAAGAATTTTATCAGATAGTTTTGTTTTATTTACATTATCAAAATATAAAAACTACCAAATAATATATGGAGCTGATGATAACACCCATTATTTTTTAGTCAATAGAGATCTTGAAACAAATCCTTTAGTAAGAACACAGGTAAAAGATTCTAATATTGACCTTTATACTGTAAACATCATTCACTATTTAGATTCCCTTCCTCCTTTAGGCACTTTTAATTATCAATTTGGCGAAGGATTTTATAATGAAGAAATAGACAATGACAATATCTTTAGGTGGTCTAATAACATAAGTAGTATAACGATGTTCAATCAGGGAGATGATAAATATATCAATGTTAGTTTTGAAGTAACTACTGGTGTTGCTGGAAATGCAAAGCTTCAATTGGGTGGTGACTTATTACAAGATAACATATCTATAAATAGTAATCCCACTTTATTTAATAGAACTATTTATCTTACCAAAGGAAAGCATATTATAGATTTTCACACTAATGCCAAAAAACTTGAAGCTTTAGGAGATTATAGAGACTTATATTTTAGAATAATTAATTTTAAAATAAATGAAAAATAAAATTACCATAGCTATTCCTTGTTATAACGTAGAAAATTATATTAGGCAAACTATTCGATCGGTACTAAATCAAACTTACAAAAATTTTAGCCTCATTATTGTAGACAACAGTTCTAGGGATAAAACATTAAAAATTGCAAAAGAATTTAAGGATAAAAGAATAAAAATTTACCAGAATAAAAAAAACATAGGAATGTTTCAAAATATGAATAAATGTATAGAATTAACTAAAACTCCCTACTTAAAAATACTTTGCGCTGATGATTTGATTGAGGTTGATTTACTTGAAAAGCATATGATAATCTTAGAAAAATATCCAGGTGTAAATTTAGTATATAGCGCGAGCAAAATAGTAAATCGCAACAACAAAATAATGTTTATTAGAAAATATTTTAAAAAAAATAAAAAAATAAACGGTGGAGTTTTAATTAACTTAATATTAAAATCCGGTAGAAATCCTATAGGAGAACCAAGCAATGTAACTTTAAGAGTTTCCGTTCTAAAAAAATATAATTTTAAATTTAATATAAATTTTAAATATATAAGTGATCTTGATTTATGGATAAATGTATTAAAGTATGGTGACGCTTACTATATAAATTCACCTTTAAGTTCATTTAGAATTCACAACACTTCTAATACTGTTAGCTTATTTAAAAAAGCAGTAAAAGAACATTCAAATCTAATTTCGATATATAGTGATGAATTTAACTTAAATTTACTAGATATAATATTTATTAACATCAAGCTCTACTTAAATATGATCATAAAATCGTTTCTAATGAAATTTATTTAAATTTTATCTCCCAGTTATATCGTATTAATTTATTTTTTAAAGGATCTATTCTTTTTATTTCCTTTGGATCATGAGGATATGTTGCGCAGTTGGCAACAATTGCAGTTTTTGTTCCGATTCCCTTAAATCCATTCCAAACCCCGGGGGGAACAGTAACTAAACAATAATTATTTTCTCCGATAAAAAGTTCCATTAACTCTCCATGTGTTGAAGATTTTTTTCTATCATCATAAAGAACTAATTTTATCATGCCAAAAATTACGGCATAGTTTAAAGTCATTTTAGTATGAAGATGCCAACCTTTAACTATTCCCGGATAAACTGTTGAAAAATAAATTTCGCCAAATCTTTCAAAATCTGGGTCATCAACTTGCATCATGTGATAGATCGTTCCTCGTTCATCAGAAATCTTTTTTAAAGGCTTAATTTTTATTCCTTCAATCATATTTATTATCATTATAATAAACTTTTTTCATAATAATCATAGGTTTTTTTTAAACCTGTTTTTAGATCAATTTTTGGCTCCCAACTAAGAATCCTTTTAGCTTTAGTATGGTCACATCTAACATCTATTGATTTATCTTTAGGATTATTAATTAATCCAAATTCTACCTTATTTTTTTTAAAGGATATTTTCTGAATAATATCAACTACTTCTTTAACTGAATGTGATTGATAAGATCCAATATTAAAATTTTCATAATTAAAATTATCCCTAACAATAAAATTCATTGCCCTAATATAAGCATTAATCACATCACTAATATAAGTAAAACTTAATTTTTGATCTCCACTTGTTAAGTCTAATTTTTTATCTAGAATAAAAGATTTAATAATTAAAGGGATGACTTTTTCATTGTCTTTCTCACCATAAGGAGAAAAAGGCTTAAGAGTTATTCCTTTTATTTTTTTGGAATAACAATAATATTTAAAAATTTGTTCAAACGCTAACTTAGTCGCAGTGTAATAATTATACGGGTTAATTTTTGATTTTTCATTTATTGATTTCGTATTTTTTAAATCATATTCAAAAAAGGTCCCTGTATTGATAAAGCCTTGAACACCAAATTTTGTTGCTACATCAAGTAATTGAGCGGGAATAGTGATATTAGAATAATTCATCTCTTTAATTTCTCTAATGGATGGATGTTGTTTTAAATATTTTGCCGCAAAATGAATGATAATATTTATTTTGTTTTTTTTGAAGACAGATTCAAAATTTTTCAGTTTTTCAATTTCGTAAATCTTTAACTTTGACAAGAAAGATTTTATTCTCCATGTGTCCGAAAAAGAATGTTTTAATAAAACTAGCTCGTTATTTTGTTGCAATAATTTTTTAACAAGATGGCTGCCGATAAAACCAGTGCCGCCTGTAATTAAAATTTTCATTAGTTATAATGTAAAATTAATTGTTAAATATTATACTAGAAAATAAAGATTAATTTATTTGTATGCTACAACTCCTAAATTTTGAGCTCCATGTTCGTTTGGATGTAAATACAAAAATTCAATTTTATTAAAACCTAAATATTCTAATAAAGTTTTTAAAAGAAGAGAGGGGAGTTTTAATTTGTGCGTATAATCAAGATAAAACGTTGAGGAGCCAACTTTGATGTTTTCTACGTTCGGCGTTTCTAAAATCAACACTCCGCCTTTTACTAATTTTTTACTGCAAATAAGTATTAAATCAAAAAGTTGATGAAAATCTAAGTGTTCAATTAAGTGAAAGGCGCTAATACCGTAATATTTTTTATCTAATAAATAGAGATGTTTTAATGCATCTTCTCGAAAAACAGTATAACCTTTTTGCTTAGCTTTTAAAACATAGTCTCTATTAATATCAACTCCCTCAATATTTTTTAATTTTTGCTCTTTTAATAAATCTATAAACTCGCCTCGGCCAAAGCCAATATCAAGAAAATAATATTTATCTTTTAAAGGTCTAGGAATATCCTTAATATATTTTAAATAGACTGACTGTCTTTTTTTTATTTCTTCAGTTGAGCCTCTTAATTTATTCTGATGATTGGTATAAAAATCATCAGCTAATCTTGGATAGAATAAACCCTTTTTTCTTAAAAGATTGTATTTAATTATTTTGAAAAAATTTTTCATAGTTTCTTAACATAATTCATCATCTCTTTGTTAATGCCGGGATAGCACCTAGCCAAAAAGCATTATTCATAATTAAATCGGCATTTTTGTGGCGGCTTATAACTTCCACCTCTTATGATATTTGAATGAAGCGCGGATTTCAATATAACAATTAATTAATTCTTGATGAACTTATTAAAGTATAATTATCTTAATGAAGAAGTTTATTGGTATTGTTCTTACTTTCGTGAGCGTTAT
>Ga0210051_1004331_pt1 | contig 13905 bp, 13 predicted proteins | sample CryGey092014_all_FD_185464 | JGI IMG/M metagenome (GOLD analysis project Ga0210051, IMG submission 185464) | Groundwater microbial communities from aquifer - Crystal Geyser CG23_combo_of_CG06-09_8/20/14_all (SPAdes) (version 2) | ecosystem: Environmental > Aquatic > Deep subsurface > Groundwater...
GAAAAAACTTTTCTCATTCTTTTCCAGAACGACATGGAGCTTCGCCCGGGCGGCGGATTTTTGGGTTCGTTCGGGATAGTGAAAGTGAACAGAGGGAAAATAAGCGACCTTCAGGTTCACGACACGGGAGTTTTCGACGGGCGGATTCCCGACGTTGAAACGCCGCCTTATCCGATGGGCGAAACTTTTCATATCAAAGGCTGGAAACTTCGCGACAGTAATTGGTCGCCGGATTTCGCGGCCAACGCCGAGAAAGCGGAATATTTTTACAAGCTTGGTGAGGGAACCGAGAATTTCGACGGCGTGATCGCCGTCAACACGAACGTGCTGAACTCACTCCTTTCCATCACTGGTCCGGTGAAAATTGACGAGTATCCGGGAGAATACAATAATGAGACGGCTATTCTCCAGCTTGAATACCAGGTGGAAAAAGGTTTTGCCGAACAGGGAATTGAAAAAGGCGAGCGGAAAAATATAATGAAAGAGCTGGCCGCGATTCTTGCCGAAAAAGTTCATAATTTCAGTCTTTCCCAGCAGCTGGAACTGGCCAAAGAAATCGAAAAACATCTCAAGCAAAAAGACATCCAGCTCTTTTTCAAAGATACGGAGCTTCAAGCCGAAGTTGACAATATGAACTGGAGCGGGAAAGTCAGGGATTACGGCGGCGATTATTTGATGATTGTTGATGCTAATTTGAATTCGCTGAAAAGCGACTTATGCATCAGGCGCTCTATTGATTACACAATTGATTTTCACGGGGATTTTCCGCAAGCGACTCTTCAAATAATTTATGAGCATACCTGCCGGACGCGGGACTGGATGACGACCAATTACAACGACTGGCTGCGGGTGTACGCGCCGGCCGAAACCTGGTACGAAGGCGGGGAAGTAAAAAACGGCGAAGTGAAATTCGGACAGGAGCTTGGAAAAAACGTTTTCGCGCATTCCGTTTATGTTCCGGTTGGAGAGACGAAAACAGTTGTAATGAAATATAATTTTCCCAAGGATTTTCAAAAGGACGCGTATAGCCTGATGGTTCAAAAACAATCCGGATCAGGCGAATTGCCGGTGAAAATCAAAGTCAAAAAGACGGATGGCAACGAAACTTCGGTGAAAGAAATTTTGACGGGGGATAGAGAATTTGACTTTTGAAAAAAAGAAAAGGGGATGCTCAAATTGGGCAACCCCTGATTATTTCCGTTCCTCCCAGATATATACCACTGTTCCAACCGGCGCCCAGTCAAAAAGAAATTTTGCGTCAGAGAGGTCCAGGCTGATGCAGCCGTGGGATGCGTAGCCGTGACCGGGAGCGGGGAGAGGTTCATCCCATGACCAGGCGTGAATGGCGCATCGGCCACGAAAGAACATTGAGTACGGCATGGCCACGCCTTCATGGTTCACATGATTGGCGTGTTTCCATTGCACACGAGATTTTCCCTTTGGCGTTGGTTTATACATCTCACGCCGGCCGTCTGGAGTTTTTGCCAGGCCGTCATATCCAGAGATAATCGGAAAGGTCGCAATAATTTCGCCATTTTCCATACAATCGAGAAATTGCGGCTTCAAGTAGACATGAATTTCACGTTCTTGAGCCGCACATATGCCAGGAAAGGCAAGATTTAAAACCAAAAGAACTGATATAAAAATGAACACGAGCCTTTTCATGGCTTTTTTTCACCTCCTTTTTTAATTAATGCCCAATAGGCATCATGGCAATATATCATATAAAAGCCAAATTTGTCAAGTCCCCTCGAGAGCGCTTGACAATTTCGCTCAATATGCTATCCTGTGCTGTTCTGAATATATTGCCATCATTATACCAAAATATATTGAAATCCGAGTTTTTCGCTGAATTTTAGGGGATAAATTCAAAGGAAAACCAGGCTCTCAAGAAGTTTGCTCGTCCCTCACCAATTCTTGTTATCGACAGGATATATTCTCTAAAATTCGGGAAATTATAAAATATAGTGGGAATTGGTGAGGGATAAAAGTACATTAAAATACTTAAATAAAGGTCATTGGAGGTGACCTATCATGAAAAAAACCACAGTATCATTGGCAATATGGGTCGCCTTCGTTGTATTTTTAAACGGGGCGGCAATTGCCGGAGTTTTCGGCAATGATAATTTGGAACTTACCCCGGACCAGGAGTTAATAGTCCGGGCGGCATTGGGTGAGCAAGCGGTAGTGAGGGTAAAGGTAGCGGAAAATATTCCTCTGCCCCAACCCCAACTTCCCACTACTTCGGCACCGGTCGCGCAAGCGCCGGTGAATTATCAGCCACAGCAACCGGTAGTTTCTCTACCTCCGGTTCAAATGGCGCCGCCGGTTGTGCCTCCCGTTCAGATGGTGAGGCAACCGGTTGAGTCGCCAGCGGTTCAGCCCAGGCAACCCGAAACCAGAGTGGCCTCGGCGCCGCCGGCCAAACCAGCGGCGCCAGTCGCGATTCCTGCCCCGGCTAAACCCGTAGCTCCAGTTGTGGCAGCCCTGGCCAAACCGGCCGCTCCCGTCAACCGGGAACAACTGGCGAAAGCCGGGCCGGCTTCTAAACCTGACAAGGAAGTCAGGAAGACATTTGCCATGAAATTGCCTGTCGAAAACAGGCTAATCGAAGGCAAGTTATACAAGGAAGTATGGCTTGTTGTAGATGAGGTTGATGGCAAATCAGTCGAAGAAAGCAAAAGAGTTTTGGATGCGCCTCCTGCGGGCGCCGAAATCTTGCCCTATAGGGGCTAGGAGGTGTGTCATGAAGATGAAGAAATTTTTTGGGTTAGGTGTTCTGTTAATGGCGATTCCGGTTATCGGTTGCGGCCCGCAGCTAGTAACGGAAATGAAAAGGGCGGGATTAACCGCCAACAACGATTACTACGCGATTATGGGCGCCGTGAACAACGAGCGAGGTCCTGCTACAACGGCGGTTACGATTGTGGCGGAGCCCAGGAACGCCTCATATCAGCGGACAACCATCACAAACGTCGGTGGTCAGCTGCAAACGGTGCCGGCCAATAAGGCGTGGGAGCCTCCCAAAACATCACCTCGCGGAAAAAAGGCATTGATTTGCAAGCCAACTCTGCCATCGCCTCCTCCCGCGCCAGTTAAACCCACCCAAACTATTATCGAGACCGTAAAAAGTCCCGAATTGCAGGTCGTAGGTGGGGCTGGTGGCACGGGACCCTCTACCCTGCAGTCGTGGGGGGCGGCTCTCTTGAGTTCCGCGCCTATCGCCGGTGGCATGATCGGCGGCGCGGCATTGCTCCGGCCAGCCAGAACGAACGTCACCCAGACGGGTGGCGGCGCCGGTGCCACTGCTGCTGGTGGTGTCGGTGTCGGATATGGCGGAGCTGGCGGAGCAGGAGGTTCTGCCTCCAGCTCTAGTAGCTCCAGTGCGGCATCGTCCGCGAGCGCCGCAGCCGCCGCAGCCGCCGATTAATCTGCAACCCGGAACAACGGGTGGCAGCAGGCCTCTCGATCTCAAAAAGATCGAGAGGCCTTTTTTATTTGTGAGAATATTATATAGGATATATTTACTATATATAAGCCATTTTTTAGCATTGGTAATATTTGTTTTTCAAAAATCAGCGTAGACTTGACAAGAAACATATATTTTGCTAGACTGGTATATTTCTAAAATAATCATTTTTTAGCAATAATTAATTAAGCCAACAAATATGACAAAGCGAGTTTCAAAGAAAGTTCTGGCAATTGCGGTTATGGCCCTTTTTGTTGTCGTTGCAGTTGCAATGAAAGCAAAAGCGCAATCCAGCTCCAGTTCTTCTGGCGCAAGTGCCAGCTCCGCGGCCAGCGCTAGCGCCAGTGCTGGAAAAGCAGGTGCAAGCGCGGGAGCTAGTGGAAGTTCAAGCGCCGGTTCGAGCTCAAGCTCTGATTCCGGAACGAGCAAGAGCGACAGCTCAAAATCTTCTAGCTCGAGTTCAGGATCAAGCTCTAGCGTTTCGAGTGCCAGCGCCAGCACAGGTGGAAGTTCCAGTTCTTCTGGATCATCTGCTTCTGGATCAAGTTCCAGCTCCGGCGCGAGCTCAAGTGCTACGGATTCAAGCGCTTCCTCAAGCGCGGACTCTGATGATGACGATGACGATTGTGACGATTGCGATCACAAGCACAAGCATCATCATGACCACGACCACAAAAAGATCGCTTACGTGAAACAGACTCTTCCGGCAACGGGTCCTGGTGCGGCTGGACTGGGCCTTATCACTCTCGTTTCCGGTATGAGTGCTTACGCAGTCAAGAGATTCAGAAAGTAATACACATATAGATATTCAACTTTTAGAGAGGTCCGATTGCCGATCCGTGAGGAAGGTGCGGACCTCTCTGCATATCAGTCGAGATATTAATCCTTAGGCGTCCGACGTCTAAAATTGCTATGATAAAGGTATTTACCACCCTGAAAAAATATTTCAAAAAATATATCACCACCGTTGCTTTGTTTCTGGCCATCTTTTTGCTGCTCTTTTGGCTCGTCAATCTCGATTTTACCGCAAAAACGCCTGCCAAAAATTATTCCACCGATTCTTTTGCCGGAAAACTGGGGGACGAATTCAAAAAGAGAGTTGGCGCTAGCGACGTTTATGAGCTGGGCTACAACGAATGGGCCGCGTATTACGGATTGGTTGATTCCAACAAAAAGTACGATGATGATCCGGACGGCGACGGACTGCCGAACTATCTTGAATATGTCCACTCGACAAATCCTGCCAATCCCGACACGGACGGTGATGGTTTCACGGACAAGCAGGAAATCACGAATGGCTATGACCCGGACGCGCCGGGAGACGCAAAGTCATCTGTTGAAATTGCCATCAAGAAAATCAATGTTGTCGTGCCGATGGTTTGGTCAAAAAGCGAAAACGAAAAAAGCCTGCTGGAGGATTTGAAAAACGGAATCATCCATTATCCCAAAACGGCTGCTCCCGGACAAAACGGGAACATGGTCGTTTCCGGCCACAGTTCAAATTATGTCTGGGTTAAAGGAAACTACAACTATATTTTCAAAGATTTGAACAATCTGGCGAGCGGTGATATCGTGGATGTGAAGACCATTCAGCAAAACGGAAGAGCGATTGTATATCATTATAAAATAAACGGATTCAAGAAAATCGTCGCGCCGGATGATCCGGTAATTTTCGAAAATACTCCCGAGTCTACGCTTACCCTTTCCACCTGCTGGCCGCTCGGAACGAATTTCCGAAGGCTCATTGTAAAAGCGGATATAATGAGGTAAAAAAAGACGCATGCTAAGTTGATTTATCCTACATTTTTGATTAATCGAAACTGAAAAACAATGACCGATTTCAAAAAATTCATTTCCAATATTCTTCTCGCCGGCGCGGTTGCGGCGCTTGTTGCCTTTGCCGTTTCATTGTTTTTGCCGAAATACTGGCAAGTTTCCGGGAGAATTGTTGTTTTTCCTTCCGGCTCTCCGGCGGGTGCGGCGCAAAATCTTCTTCCTGAAGTCGGGAACACGGCTTGGATTGTGAACAGCGATACTTTTCAAAAAAATAATTTTGGAGATTTTAGCGCGAATTTCGTCGGCGCGGAAGTCGTGAAAAATTCTTCGATGGTTTCGGTGAAATTCCGAAGTTCTAAAACGGATATCCAAGCCGTTGAGGATTTGATAGTGAAAATTCCTTCCCAAATTGCCGAGTATGCCCGCGATCTCTATGACGGCTCGCCTTTCAAATACAAAATGACAAGTGATCCCGAAATATCCGTAAAACCGGTACGACCGGATGTTGTCAAAAATTCGATTCGGGGTTTCATTGGCGGTTTGATTTTATATCTTCTCTACTGGCTGATGTTTGAAGATTTCCTGTTTCGCAGACCGGAAAGAGAAGAAAAAATCATTGAGCCGCGAGGGGAGACGCTTTTCGATTTCCGCCCGGAGGCGAAAAAAGAGACTATTCGGGAAGAAATTAAACTTGAAGGACCGGAAGAGAAGGAAAAAAAGCCAGTGGCAGCTGAAGAAAAAATTGAACCGATTTCAGCCGGCCCGGCTCCGGACAATTTACCAATTGCCGGGGAACCAGCTTCTCCCGCTCCTGACTTTCACGAACCAACTGATGAGGAAGTGAAAGAAAGGTTGAATAGGCTGATGAGAGGGGAACTGTAGAGAATTCAAAATTAAAAATTTTGGTGTCGCTTCGCGACATCTTTTTTGTTTATTTTGATTTTTTTGGCGGTTTGAGGTAGGATAATGTTACAAGGAAGATAAAAATCCTCCTCCCCTGCCAAGGGGAGGAGTTAGAGGAAGGGTATATGAAAAGATTCAATAATCTCAAAGAATATAAAAGTATTCGCAAAAATCTTCGCAATAAAGCAACTCCTCAAGAAATTATTCTATGGTCAAGATTAAGGAGAAGCCAATTAGGTTGTAAATTCAGGAGACAACACTCGATTGGGAAATATATAGTTGACTTCTATTGTCCCGAAAAAAACTTAATAATCGAGGTTGATGGTGGACAGCATGACGAGGACAGCAAGAGAAGATACGATGAAAACAGAACAGAGTATTTTGAAAATTTAGATTTTAGGGTGTTGAGGTTTTGGGATAACGGCGTTAATAATAATTTGAGCGGTGTGATTTCAAGGATTATTAATTATCTGGAAAAATAACCACCCCTCAATCCCCTCCTTAAAAAGGAGGGGAGGATAAGGAAAATTATGGAATTTATCGAAACGTCACTTAAAGGCGCTTGTATCATCAAACCCAAAGTCTTTCGGGACGAGCGGGGGTTTTTTCTTGAGTTTTGGAATGAAAAAGTTTTTGCCGAAAATGGAATAGCCGCGAAATTCGTGCAGGACAATCATTCACTATCCGTGAAAAAAGGAGTCCTTCGCGGGCTTCATTTTCAGCTTCCGCCGAATGAACAGGCAAAGCTGGTGCGGGTGACGCGGGGGAAAGTGTATGACGTCATTGTTGACCTTCGCAAAAATTCAGAAACTTTTGGAAAATGGGAAGGCTTTGAGCTATCAGCCGAAAATTTTCAAATGCTTTTTATTCCGCGCGGTTTCGCTCATGCTTATTGCATGTTGGAAGACAACACGGAATTTATATATAAAGTGGATAATTTCTACGCCCCCGAGTCGGACTCCGGAATCATCTGGAACGATCCGGATCTCGCGATAAACTGGCCGACCAAAGACCCGATTTTATCGGAGAAAGACAGCAAACTTCAGGAACTTAAAAATTTTAAGAATCCATTTTAATTATGAAAATGCTTGTCACCGGCGGCGCCGGCTTCATTGGCTCAAATTTCGTCCGTTATATTCTCAAAAAATACCCGGACTATCAAGTCATCAATCTCGACCTTTTGACGTATGCCGGGAATTTAGAGAATTTGAAAGATGTTGAAAAAAATCTGAACTACAAATTCGTGAAAGGGGACATTGCGGACAAGAATTTAGTGAACGAACTTGTAAAAGATATTGACATTATCGTTAACTTCGCAGCCGAATCGCATGTTGACCGCTCGATCCTCGACAGCGCCGCGTTTATTCACACGAATGTTATTGGAACGCACAATTTACTGGAGGCGGCGAAAAATAATGGTCTCAAAAGATTTCATCATGTTTCCACCGACGAAGTCTATGGTCATCTCGGTCCGAAAAATCCTCCTTTCAACGAGAAAACACCCTACGCTCCGCGCAGTCCCTATTCCGCCTCAAAAGCGGCAGCCGATCATCTGGTGAACGCCTATTTCAACACCTATAATCTGCCTACGACTATTTCCAATTGCTCGAACAATTACGGCCCTTATCAATTTCCGGAAAAACTGCACGGACTTTTTATTACAAATTTACTCGAGGGCAAAAAAGTTCCCGTTTATGGCGATGGAATGCAAATTCGCGATTGGCTTTTCGTCGAAGACCATTGCGAAGCGATTGATAGGATTATCCACGACGGAAAAACAGGCGAAACCTATTGCGTCGGCGGAGACTGTGAAAAATCAAACATTGAAATCACCAAAAAAATTCTCGAGCTTCTCGAAAAAGGCGAGGAAATGATAGAATACGTGAAAGACCGCCCCGGCCACGACCGAAGATACGCCATTGATTTTTCAAAAATAAAACGGGAGCTCGGCTGGCAGCCGCGAACTAGTTTCGATGAAGGAATGAAAAAAACGGTCGAGTGGTACAAGGCCAACGAAAACTGGTGGCGCGAGATAAAAAGCGGGGAATATTTGAAATATTACGAGAAGCAGTACATTAAAAGGTGAAGCGCTATATGATATGAAAAGAAAAGTTTTATTGGGGCTCACAACAACTTTTGGATCGGATTGGCGGGCAAAAATCAAGGAAATAGATAAATTAAAGATCCAGGAAATTGCCCTTTTTCCAACTTGCCTTGGAGAAAAAAACAGAAAAGAGCTTTATGCCCTGCTTGAAAAAACAAGTTTGCTAAAAATTCTATTTATTCATCTCCGTGATGATATGCAGGAATCTGAAATTGATTATTTAGTAAATAAATTCGGTGCGGAATGTTTTAATTTGCATCCGGAGGAAAAAGCTTATCAATTTGTTTTAAGGAGCAAATATCGCGACAGGATTTATATCGAAAATTTATATTCTACAAAGCACAGGCTATTTTTCAATAAAGAAATTTTTCAAAAGTACAATATCGCCGGAGTTTGTCTTGATTTCTCTCATCTGGCTGCCGAAGAGAAAGTATATCCTGATTATTATCCTGAAAAACTGGAGATTATAAAAAATACTAAAATAGGTTGCAATCATTTATCGGTTTGTTACCCGAAGAAAAAGTTCGAACCAACAATAAATTCTTATACATATGATTCGCATTACATGGAGAAACTTTCTAACCTTGATTATCTGAAGAATTATCCAATAAGTTTTTTTTCAAATATGCTGGCTATCGAACTCGAAAATTCCTTCAAAGAACAGCTGGAAGCCAAAAAATACATTGAAGAATTAATCAGGAGGAAAGAAAATGAATAAGCGCATTCTCATTCTTGGTTCCCACGGAATGTTGGGACAAGACCTTGTCAAAGTTTTTGAGGCCGACCAGAATTGGGAAGTTTTTGCTTATGATCGGGATGAGGTTGATATCACGTCTGAAGAAAGTTTGCGCAAAAAAATTGAAGAAGTTGAGCCGGCGGCGATCGTGAACGCAACCGGATACAACGCGGTTGACAAGTGTGAGACAGATGAAATAGAGTACGAACTCGCCAAAAAAATAAACGGCTCTGGGCCGGGGATTTTGGCGAAAATCGCAAAAGAAAAGGGTGTCCCGATGGTTCATTATTCGACGGATTATGTTTTTGACGGGGAAAAAGGGGAATACAGTGAGAACGACAAGCCTTCTCCGATCAGCAACTACGGCAGATCAAAAATGCTGGGCGAAGAAGAGATTCAAAAAAATACCGATAAATTTTATCTCCTCCGCACGTCAAAATTATTCGGCAAGCCCGGCAGTTCCGCGATGTCCAAGCGCAGTTTTTTTGACACGATGATTGAGCTTTCCAAAGATAACAGCCTTCTCAAAATTGTGGATGAGGAAAAAAGCTGTTTCACCTACACGCCGGATTTGGCTCTTGAGACGAAGAAAATAATCGAAGAGCAAATTCCGTTTGGGATTTACCACGTGATAAATGAAGGTCCTTGCACGTGGTACGAAGCGGCGGTCGAGTTGTTTAAAATGATAAAGATAAGCGTTGAAGCTGTCCCTGTCTCGTCGTCTGAATTTCCTCGTCCGGCCAAAAGACCGAAATCGTCGGTGCTGCTGAACACGAAATTGAAGCCGCTGCGAAATTACACAGAGGCGCTGAAAGAATATATCTTTACGAATTACGAATCAATTACGAATATACGAATGAATTAACATGTATTTTCACGGTTGCGCATTAATTCGTATATTCGTACAAAATTCGTAATTCGTAAAAAAGCTTTATGAAAAAACAAATGAAGGGAATAATTCTTGCCGGAGGAACCGCGACGAGATTATTTCCCCTGACGCACACAACTTCAAAACAGCTTTTGCCGGTCTACGACAAGCAGATGATTTTCTATCCGCTCAACACGTTGGTGAAAGCCGGCATCAAAGACGTTCTCATTATTATCGCGCCGCGTGACGCGGGACAGTTCCTGAATCTTCTGGGGCCCATTTTTGACCGCCATGAAGTTCGCCTCGAATTCAAAGTGCAAAGCGCGCCGAGGGGCCTCGCGGAGGCATTTGTGCTCGGTGAAAATTTTATTGACAATGACAATGTGACTATGATTCTCGGTGACAATATATTTGAGGATGATTTTTCAGAGATTATAAAAAATTTCCAGTCCGGCGGACACGTTTTTGCTAAAAAGGTTCCCGACCCGGAGAGGTATGGAATTGTAGAATTCGATAAATCCGGAAAAGCCGTCCGGATTGTTGAAAAACCCAAAAAGTGGATCAGCGACTATGCCATTCCGGGTCTTTATATTTTCGATCACCGGGTTTGCGAGGTGGCCAAAAAATCAAAACCTTCGGATCGGGGAGAAATCGAAATAACCGATCTCATGAATTTCTATCTCAAAAAGAGCGAACTCCAGGTGAGTCAGGTCGAAGGCGAATGGCTGGACGCGGGAACGTTCGACACGCTTCTTGAGGCCAGTCGGATTGTAAAGGAAAAAAATTTGTACGAAAACTTCGACCCGAAAATCGAAGCAGCGATCGCGGAATTTAACGAAGAACAAAAAGTGCTTGCCAAAAAGCAATTGCAGTGATATAAGGATAGATTAATATTATCATTGAAATGTCTAATTTATGCCTAAAAAAGCTAAAAAATCGCTAGTGAGAAAAGCCATTCTTCCCGTAGCCGGCTATGGGACGAGGCTTCTGCCGGCAACCAAGGCTCAACCTAAAGAGATGCTCTCTGTAGTTGACAAGCCAGCTATTCAATACTTAGTTGAAGAAGCTGTTGAGGCGGGAATCGAGGAAATAATTTTCGTTACTGGCCGCGGAAAGCATTCCATTGAAGATCACTTCGATCACTCATTTGAACTTGAATACAATCTCGTTGAAAAAAACAAACATCATCTTCTGGAGGAAGTGAGAAAAATTTCTACGCTGGCCAAATTTACTTATGTTCGTCAGCCAATGCCGCTTGGCGACGGGCACGCGATTGTCTGTGCGAGCCACATTGTTGGGGATGAACCGGTTTTGGTTATGTTCGGAGATTCTCTTTATGATTACAAAAAAAATAACTCGCCTGCAAAACAACTAATTGAAGTTTATGAAAAATACCAGGACGCGGTGGTTGGATTAAGCCCTTTGGATTGGGAAGAAGTTGTGAAATTTGGTGTGATTGACGGGACTGAAGTGGGAAAAGGAATTTATGAAATAAAGAAGTTTATTGAAAAACCAAAACAAGGAGAAGCTCCAACAAATCTCGTAGCTGTTGGCAAATATATTGTTACTCCCGAAGTGCTTGAGATACTAAAGAATATGGAACAGGGCAAGTCTGGAGAAATAAGATTGGCCGATGCCTTTGACGTGATGCTTTCGAGAAATAGGCCTCTTTACGGGTATAAAATTAAAGGTGACTGGCTCGATACAGGAGACAAATTCAATTTCCTGAAAGCCACGATTGTTTTGGCGCTCAAACATCCGGAAGTGAAAGACAAGATAAGAGACTATCTGAAAAATCTGAAAATTTAAGTTGTAATTCAAATGAAAATCGCCATCAACGCAGCCGATCTTGATCACCAGCGGATCGACGGCACGCGAATCTATATTCAGAGTCTGCTTAAAAATTTTGGTTCTCTTGACAAGGAGAGCCAATTTTTGATTTATCACAAAGGCGAATTCAATCCGGAACTCGCTTTTCCGGTTTTTGAAAATTATATGATCCGGAAACTCCCGTTTCCCTTCTGGTGGACGCAGACCCGGTTCGCTTGGGAAATTTTTCGCGAAAAACCGGACGCGCTTTGGATGCCAATGCATTCTTTGCCCTGCCTTCGCTCAAAAAAAACGAAAACCTTCGTCACAATTCACGACCTAGCCTTTAAATTCTTCCCGCAGTTTTTTCCAAAAAGAGATCTACGCCGCTTGAATTTCTTTACCGACTATGCTGTCAAAAACGCTGACCGCCTCATCGCCGTTTCAAATTCAACAAAGAATGATCTCTTGAAAATTTATCCAAATTTGCGCGAGGAAAAAATAAAAGTAATCTATCACGGATATGATAAAGAATTATTTAACAAGAATACTTCACCAGACGAAATAAAAAAGATAAATTCAAAATTTAAAATGGCCACGCCACCCCTTTTGCCTGGGGCAAAAGCCTACCAAAATTCAAAATTCATACTCTACGTCGGTGCCATTCAGCCCCGCAAAAATATCGAGACTCTTGTCGAAGCTTATAAGATTGTTAAAAAAGAAAATGGTTTAGGAGATTTAAAACTGGTCATCGCTGGTGATCTTGGCTGGCTCTATGAGCCAATTTTAAAAAAAATAAAATCCACCGAAGGCGTAATATATGCCGGGAGATTCAAAACGGAAGATCTGCCAGCCCTCCTTCGGGGGGCGCAAGTTTTCGTTTTACCCTCTCTTTATGAAGGATTTGGTCTTCCGGTTCTCGAAGCGATGGCCTGTGGAACGCCGGTAATCGTAGCTGACAATTCGAGTATTGCGGAAGTTGCAGGAGAGGCAGGATTGCTTTTTGACGCTTATTCAAGCCAAAATTTGGCCGGATCTTTGAAAAAAATCCTCGAAAATGATAAACTGCGGTATGATCTTCGGAAGAAAGGACTGGAGCGGGTGAAAAGTTTCAGTTGGGAAAAGTGTGCGAGGGAGACGTTGGAGTGGCTGATAAAATGGTAATTAGGATTATGTCATCCCGAGTGAAGTCCCGATTTATCGGGACGGAATCGAGGGATCTTCGTGCATTAGCAATTGCTAGTCATTTGCTTTCTTACGTAGATTCCTCCGCTCGCTACGCTCGGTCGGAATGACAGAAGTGCAATGAAAAAAAATGTGATATTGATATTAGCTATTTTCGGATTTGTTCTCGTATCAACATGTTCTTTTGCTTCCAAGAAAACAAAGTGGCAGGCGATGCTTGAGCGGAACGGCGTGCCGTCGGTCTATTGGCAAAAGTATCTTCCCAAAGTAAGCCGCGGGGAATACCGCAAGGCGGTCAAAAAATATCAGAGAGACCAAAACGCGGGCAATACTTCGGGAAGCGAAAACGGCGGGGAGATAAAAATAATTGAGGGAAAATATTCTCTTCCGGCCAGTTCCGGAAAAATCGCCCGCGAACAGCATCTCTGGCTCAAAAAGAATCAATCCGCCTCGAGTCATTATAAAATGACCGACACGTCCGATTCCTGCCAGAACGGCATGGCCGGCGGCTACGGCGCTTTCGGTCCGCTCGACAAGGACGACAAGGATTACGAAAAGTATTACGTGAACATGCGCTGGGGATACGCGGACTGGATTGAGCCGGAGTCGGAATTAGATAAAGAAATTGACAAGAACAGCAAATCGCTTACGCTGGAAAACGCGGATGAGCTTGCCCGCTCGGGGTACGTGAAAATCGGGGATGAATATATCCGTTATTCGTCAAAAAGCAAAAATAAGCTGAAAAGTTTGAAACGCGGTTACAAAAGCTCCAAATCGTCACACGACAAAAATGATCGCGTGAGGCAAATGTACCGCTATAAAGGCGGCCAGTGGGAGCGGGTGACTCGGGCGCTCAACGCGGATTCAGGCAAAAAATCCTGGCACAAAAAACAAAAAGTTCTCGTCACTAACAGCCGCAATGGAAAACGGGTTGTTGCGGCGATTCTTGAATCCGGGCCGGCCATCTGGACCAACCGCGCCGGTGGACTCTCGCCCGAAGCTTTCGAGGCGATAGACGCGAAAAACAATGAGGTTTGCACGTTTCAGTATGTGGA
>Ga0210051_1004333_pt1 | contig 13903 bp, 13 predicted proteins | sample CryGey092014_all_FD_185464 | JGI IMG/M metagenome (GOLD analysis project Ga0210051, IMG submission 185464) | Groundwater microbial communities from aquifer - Crystal Geyser CG23_combo_of_CG06-09_8/20/14_all (SPAdes) (version 2) | ecosystem: Environmental > Aquatic > Deep subsurface > Groundwater...
AAGAAGTGCAACGGATCGTGACCTTGCTGACCCGGGACCTTTCCAATCGGCTCAAAAACCGAAATGTAGCCGTTGAAATCACGGATACCGCCCGGGAATTCATCGCAAAAACCGGCTACGATCCGGTTTATGGCGCAAGACCCTTACGACGATACATTCAACGGGAGCTGGAAACGCGCATTGGTCGGGCTCTCATTGCCGGAGACATCCCCGAAGGGGCCGTCATCAGGGTGGACGTGAAAAACGACGAGCTGACTATCAGTCACACGGTGTAGATTCCGGAGCAATTGACTGCAACAACAGGGTTTACCGTCCGATAGATCGAGGATCCCGACGTGACTGCATCCCAACGTGATCCAAAAAAGAGAATATTTCCTGGAAATTTTTGGCGCTGGATAACTCAGGACTTTTTCGGCATTTTCCGGGAAATGCAGGCAAGCTACATTCCACCACTGATGGTTTACCTGGCAGCCGGAGTCTCGGGCTTCACGGGAATCATCGAGAGTTTTTATGTCAAAGAAGAACTGGGGCTTTCCGCTGCCTTTTTAGCCGGATTAGGGTTCTGGGCCGGCCTTCCATGGGCTCTGAAAATGCCGCTGGGGCACCTGGTCGATCTTTTTTGGCATAAAAAAGCCTTTTTTGTTTACCTGGGCGCCCTGCTCATGGCCGTAAGCCTTTTGATCATGTTGGGGTTGACTGGCTATAAAGGGTGGATGGAAACGATGCTGCCTTCCGGCACGTGGTATGTCCTGGCGGCGCTCTTGTCTCCTATCGGATACGTGCTGCAGGATGTCGTCGCCGATGCTATGACCGTAGAGGCCGTCCCTCGATTCCAATCGGACGGCACACCATTTCCGGATTCCGAGTTGCAACGGATGCATATCACCGTCCAAACGTTAGGCCGGATCGCAATTCTTGGAGGAAGCGCTGCGGTGGCCGGCTTGGGAGGATGGCTGGCCAAAACCACTTCTTACGCAGCTATGTATCGTATTTCCCTGGTAATCCCGGCGATATCCGTGATGGGCGTGGTATTCGGAGGCCTGATGGTGAATATGCAGCGCCGGGCGTTTCGACGCAAAGGGTTTTCCGAAACGGACATCTTTAAGATGATGCGGCCGAAAAAGACCGACTTAAAGCCGAGCATTTCCATTTTAGGGGGAAGCGGCATTTTCATTCTCATGACTTTATCCATCGGGCTTTCCGGAGTCCCTCTGAAAGAAGAAATCATCTTTTTTAGCTCCCTGCTGATCATCGGATATCTCATCCATCAGTTACTCCAACCTCTGGAAACTAAAAAGCGCCGGGAAATCATCGGCATCGCGGTGATTGTCTTTGTCTTTCGAGCCATGCCCACCCTCGGGGCCGGGGCGTCCTGGTGGGAGATCGATGCGCTGGGATTCGACGAAGCATTTTTCGGTACCCTGCGCCAGGTCTCGTCGCTGTTGGCCATCATGGGAATGTTCGCCCTACGGGCCTGGATGAGCCGGCGGCCGATACCTTATCTGATCGTCTTCCTGTCCATATACAGTACCGTCATGTTTCTCCCTTATGTGGGAATGTTTTACGGCATGCATGAGTGGACCGAGGCGCATCTCGGGTTCGGCGCGCAAACCATCGCCATCGTGGATACTATGGCCGACTCCCCCCTGGGGCAGGTAGCCATGATCCCCATGCTGGCCTGGATCGCCAAGGAGGCTCCTGAAAATCAAAAAGCCACGTACTTTGCCGTCATGGCGGCCTTTACAAACCTGGCCCTATCCGGCAGTCAACTGTTCACCCAAGCGCTGAATACCGTCTTCGTCATCGAACGCGGTCGGTATGATGAATTAGGCATGCTGATGTTTATCGTCCTCGCCGTCGGGCTGATAGTCCCCATTGTCACGGTGTTCTTTTTTAATCCCAAATCTGAAAATCGTTCGCTGCTGAATGCATGAAACCATGGACGTCCCTTATTGCGATTATTACAACCGGCGATAGAATATCAAGGTTCTTTCTCACTTCAAATCGGTAATCCGACTTTAGTGTAGTCCAGACCCACTCAGTTTGAGAAAGAGCCTGAAATCTGTTTCATCAGTCGCTCCACAAGGACAGCATCTTTTTGTCCGGGACGCTTTTCGACACCGCTGTTGACATCTACGGCATAGGGGCCGGCGATTTGAACGGCTTGTTGAACGTTTTCAGGGGTCAGCCCTCCCGACAAGATGATGGGAATACCGTATTTCCGGGCTTTAACGGCGAGCTGCCAATCGAAACTTTCCCCGGTACCCCCCATTTTTACTCTGTGGTAAGTGTCCAATACGGCTCCTTTGACAACCCCGCGGTAAGGGCTTATCGCTGAAAGGCTTGCGGGGTTTTTTATCCGAAATGCCTTGATGGCCGGAAAAGGAATCTTGCGACAATAATCGGGAGTTTCTTCTCCGTGGAGCTGGACTAAGTCCAGACCGCAGAACGTCGCGATATCGACAAGCGTCTTGGGCACCTCATCCACAAAAACGCCCACAGCCCGGATAAACGGCGGGAGAGCATCGATGACCGCCTTCGCTCTTTCCGGAGACACTCGGCGGGGGCTTTCAGCGAATATGAATCCCAGCGCGTCGACTCCGCAACGCGCGGCCCATAGCGCATCCCGGATGCGGGTAATCCCGCAGATTTTGACTCTGACCATAACCTACATTTTTCCCGCGTGGACAAGGGAACGGGTTTTCGAAACAATATCCTCACTGTCCATGAGTGAAGTCCCGACCAAAACAGCCCGGATACCCAGCGGCTTCAACTTCCGGATATCCTCCGCACTCCGGATTCCGCTTTCACTGACGACAACGCAATCCTCAGGGACCAGGGGTGCAATTCGGATCGTGACACCGATATCGACCTGGAAGGTATCCAGATCGCGGTTGTTGATCCCGATAATGGAGGCGTTGCATGCCAGAGCCTTCTCAAGATCTTTTTCGTCGTGAATCTCAACCAAGGCGTGCATCCCGAAGTCTTTGCAAATGCCGACCATTTCCTCCAATTGTTCCTTGGATAAGATCCGGGCGATCAAAAGAATTGCATCCGCGCCGTTTATAAAAGATTGAGCAATTTGGACGGCATCGATAATGAAATCCTTCCGTAAGACCGGAAGGCGAACCGCTTTCTTTAAGACAGAAATATCCCGGATATCCCCTTCGAAAAATCGCTTATCCGTCACCAGGGATATCGCGGCCGCCCCGGCGGTTTCATAGGCTTTTCCGATCCGGGCGCTGTCCCGCTTTATGGAAAAACGACCCGAAGAAGGAGAGGCGTATTTGACTTCCGCGATCAGATTCATCCATCCGGTCCTGCATACGGCCTCCTTGAAATCGCGGACGGGAAGCAAATCGGTGCTACGGTCTTCTCCGACGCCTTTCGCTCTGAGCCTTTTGACTTCTTCGGCTTTTTCATCCATGATCTTTTTCAGAATGGGGTTCATAAGTCCTTTATGCTCATTTTCTCAAAAATGGGTTGCATTGTTTTGTAAAGGCGATGAGTTGCTCAAGCTTTTGCCTCGCACATCCGGAATCGATGGATTCTTTGGCCCTTTCAATGCCGCCCGGAAAATCATCTTCCAGGCCTGCTGTCATGAAAGCCGCAGCGGCGTTGAGAAGAACCATATCCCTCTTTGGCCCCTTTTCTCCATTTAGGATCTCCCGGACGATTCGCGCATTCTCTGTCGCATCGCCTCCCTTGATGGTTTCCGGTAAAGCCCTCGTCATCCCCACATCTTCAGGTACCATAAAAGAAGTGGTCACGCGGCCTTCTTCCAATCTGGAGATTTTGGTGGAGCCGCAAATGCTGATTTCGTCGAAGGTCCCTTCCCCGCAAACCACAAACCCGGCCTTGGTTCCCAACCTCTGCAGGACATGCGCGATCTTTTCCGTTAAATCCATGTCATAAACACCCAGCACCTGGGCGTTGGCGCCTGCCGGATTGCACAATGGCCCCAGGAGGTTGAAAATGCTCCGCAGGCCGATTTCCTGTCTCGGTCCTGCGACAAATCTCATGGCGCCATGAAACAAGGGGGCATAAAGAAAACCGATCCCAACCGTGTTGATGCAGCTTTCCACATCGGCCGGATTGAGATCCAGATTGAGGCCCAGATCGGCCAGGACATCGGCGCTGCCGCATCGGCTGGATACCGCTCGATTTCCATGCTTGGCGACCTTGACACCTGCTCCGGCAACCACGAAAGCCGTGACCGTGGAGACATTGAAGGTGTTTGTCCCATCCCCTCCGGTCCCACAGGTGTCCAGGATGGTTTCTTCCTCGATGTTGATTTCATCCCTGTCGATACTCACGCTCTTACAATGGTTGCGGGCGTTGACCGGGGTCGCATGGGCCCGTATCATCCTGGCAGCCCCGGCGATCTCCTCGACAGTCTCCCCCTTGATCCTCATGGCGGTCATGAATGCACCGATTTGCGCCGGTGTCGCTTGCCCCGTCATGATGATTTCCATGACCCGTCCCATCTCCTCTTCCGTCAGGTTCTCCTGTTTGACGAGCTTGGCAATTGTTGTTTTCATCACGTTTTTCCTCCTTGTTGATGAGTTGAACAAAGTTTTGAATGATTTGAAAGCCTCCGTTGGTAAGAATCGACTCCGGATGAAATTGAACCCCTTCAACTCGGTAGCGTTGATGCCGAACGCCCATGATTTCATCATCCAAAGTCCATGCACTCACCGTCAGACACGCCGGAAAGTTATCACGATCTACGATCAGGGAATGATAACGCGTGGCTTCAAATGGGTTGTCCAGGTTTTTATACAGGGGACTTCCGTCATGATGAATCCAGGATGTTTTCCCATGTACGAGACGTGCTGCAGGGACCACTTTGCCACCGAATGCCTGGGCGATGGCCTGATGGCCCAAGCATACGCCCAGAATCGGGACCTTTTCGAAAAACCGGTGAATGACCGTCAGGGAGATTCCCGCCGTATCCGGGCAGCCGGGGCCCGGCGATATTACGATGCCGGATGGCTTCATGACGGCAAGGGCATCGACGCTAATGGCGTCGTTTCGAAACACCCGGACATCCGAAATCAGTTGTCTGAAATACTGAACCAAGTTGTAGGTGAATGAATCATAGTTATCGATGATCGCAATCATGTCTTTTCTCCTCGCCTGCTAGTTTCCATTACCGAATCAGCTTAAGGGCCTGATTCATGGCTTCGGCCTTGTTGACGGTTTCCATCCACTCCTTTTCAGGATTCGAATCGGCGACGATGCCGGCACCGGATCGAAGTACCAATCGCCCCTTTTCGATCTGTGCGGTCCGTATGGTGATGGCCAGATCCATGTTGCCGGAAAAAGAAATATAGCCCACGGCGCCCCCATAGGGTCCGCGGGACGACTGCTCCACCTCATCGATGATCTCCATGGCGCGCACCTTAGGCGCACCCGTCAAAGTTCCTGCCGGGAAAACAGACCTCAATAAATCCCAAGCATCGGTTCCCGGAGATAGATTGCAGCAAATGTCGGATACCAGGTGCATGACATGGCTGTATCGCTCCACGTGCAGCAGTTGGGTCACCTGAACGCTTCCGGTCTCCGCCACACGGCCCAAATCGTTACGCCCAAGGTCCACCAGCATGATGTGCTCTGCTCTTTCCTTTTCATCTTTAAGGAGATCTTCGGCCATGGCCATGTCTTCTTCCTCGTCGATTCCCCGCTGCCGGGTGCCGGCGATGGGACGAAGAAAGGCTTTCCCGTGTTCCAGTCTCACCATGGTTTCAGGAGAAGAACCGATCAGCATCGTCTCTCCCATGTCTAAATAGAAAAGATAGGGTGAAGGGTTCACATACCGAAGGGCCCGATAAAGCTTTAAAGGATCCGGCGGATTTTCACATATAAAAGGATGGGAAATTACTGTCTGGATGACATCTCCGGCACGGATGTAAGATTTTATCTTCCGGACTCTTTCAAGAAAGGCTTCTTTTTTAAGGGTCGGCATGAGAGTATGAGTTATATCCGATCTATCCGCTTTGATTGCAGGAGGTGGGCCCATGGCCGCTCCACAGAGATCGTGCAGTCGTTTCCTGAGGAGGCGGTAATCGGGGGGGACATGTCGGCCCGACGCGGGAAAGGAAAGGACCAAAATGGATATCGTTTTCCGGATATTGTCGAAGATGATCAGAGCATCCGGGACGATGAAATGGGACAACTCCAGTTCGGGGTCCAGTCGATTGGGAATCTTTTCAAAAAAAGAGACCATCTCGTAATTCAGGTAACCGACCATTCCGCACCAGAACCGGGTTGACTCAAAGACAGGCGCCGGCTTGAACTGTCGCGTGAGCGTTTTCAGATAGCCCAAAGGATTCCCTTGGTGCTTGTAATTATGGATGCGGCCGTTTTCTTCTACCTGGATCCGGTCTGAAAAAATCCGGATCCGGCTTCTGCTCGATACTCCCATGAAACTGTATCTTCCCCATTTTTCCCCTCCGGTAACGCTTTCAAAAAGAAAAATCGGATTTTGCAGGCGGTAAAATTTGTTTAACAGCGTGATCGGGGTTTCGGTATCGCACAAAATCTCCATGCAAAGCGGAATCACATTAAAATGTGAGGCCATCCGATAAAATGTGGTTTCATCAGGAAATTCTTTCAGGTACATCACCGAATCCTTATCTTTTATGTTCAAAAATAAAGGGCCGTGAGTTACTCACGGCCCTTTATTGAAAAATGAAAACCGTGAGCGTCTTGCCTGCCCACGGTTTTGAATCTGCTTTGCTTTTAACTTCCTAACAATAAATCAAAAAACATCTCCCGCCGGCAAGGCTCCAATTTCCGCCTTGCCATCGCCAGAATCCGTCTCCTATCAGGGAAGACAGATCTATGAATATCCGGTTCTTCACGGCTTTATATCTTTCCATACCTTCCGTAAAATAAATGCGCCATGGGTGTCAAGCGAAAAATTCAAATGCTTTCGGAAATCATATCGGCCATGGCCCGAAGCGCCATCCGGTATCCCTCTGTCCCGAACCCGGAAAGGGTTGCAGTGGTGATGTCGGAAATCAGGGATCGGTGCCGAAAAGGCTCCCTTTTATAAATATTGGAGATATGCACCTCCACGATGGGGACATCCAGGCAAAGCAACGCATCTCGAATCGCGATGCTGGTGTGGCTGAAAGCCGCCGGATTGATGATAAGCCCGGCACAACCTTCTCCGGCTTCCTGGATTCTGTCGATGATAGCGCCTTCATGGTTGGACTGAAACATCTCCACCTCAATCCCCAACCGTCTGCTGTCTTTTTCCAATTCTTCATGAACGGTCTCCAGTGTCTTTTCCCCATAGAGGTCGGGTTCCCTTTTGCCCAAGAGGTTCAAGTTGGGACCGTGAATCACGAGGATCTTGGGTTTCTGTTTCTTCACCTTAATCAAATCCCCTTTTCCCCGGGCAAATTTATCCGATTTATTTTTCATGTCTGATATCTCCCATTGCCTTGGAATAACTCCCTAAAATTTTCACAAACAAAGCCTGGGAGGAAAGCTCCTGAATGGCCCCGGCGACAGCCGACGAATCCTCTCCGGCTTCAACATCCGCGTAAAAAACGTACTCCCATGGATTATCCGGTATGGGCCGGGATTCCAGCTTGGTCAGGTTCAATTGATGTTCCTGAAAGATTTTCAGGCAATCCACGAGCGCCCCCGGCCGATGCTGGGTTTTAAAGGCCAAGGAGGTCTTTTCCTGAAAAGCACTGATTTCCCCCTTTTGATTTTTTGCGATGACAAGAAAACGCGTCGTGTTGGTCTGAGTGGATTGAATATTCTTTTTCAGGATATCCAGGCCGTAGATTTCCGCACATAGTATGGAAGAAATGGCCGCCCACCTTTTTGAAGAGCGCTTCGCGACCTCCTTTGCCGCACCGGCCGTATCGTAGGCCGGGACCGCTTTGAGGCCGTGCTGTCTGAGAAATGCCTTGCATTGATTCAGCGCATGGGGATGGGAAAGCACGCTGGAAATATCGCCGAATAGCGCCCCTTTTTTGGCTAAAAGCATGTGGGCGATCGCCATATAGGCCTCCGCCTGGACCACGACATCATGGCTCAGCAACAGGTCGTAGTTTTCTACTACCGTTCCCGCAATGGTGTTCTCGGCAGGAACGAATCCGAATTCCACCTTTGCTTCCATGACGGCGTTAAATACCTCTTCAAAGCTCGCACAACTCACCGGTTGCGCCTCCGATTTGAAATACCTTTTCAGCGCCACTTCACTGTAGGCTCCACGGATTCCCTGAAAGGCGACTCTCATGCCTCCAACTCTTTTTCTATCTCCTGCACGGCGGTCATGAATGCCAAGCGGATTTTTGTGGCAAAGGGGTTATATCGGTGCATGTCGTAAAAAAGCTCCCAAGTATCGTTTTGCACCACATTCAGGATATGCAACAGGCGTTTGTACCCCTCGGTATCCATCTGCAAGGGTTTCGCACCGCAAGCAGACAGACCGCGTCCGATGAAGTGGGTCAAACACAGACTGAAGGCAAGCTCCCGGTCGTGGGCTTCTGGAGTGGATTCGATGAGGACCAGTCCTTTCGCTTCCAGGTATGCTTTGATTTTCCGGTAATCCGGAGTCTTGAGCCGAACCGGACAAAGGAATATCTTGTGCCCGACCAAAGAATCTGCGGCGCTGTCCGGCCCGAACATGGGATGACACGCCAGTATGGACGTAAAATGGGGCAGGATTTTTTCCATCCATTGAACCGGATAAATCTTGACGGAGCACACATCGATCACCAATGCATTCTCCTTCAAGTGCGGCGCAATTTGCTCGAGTAAAAACTTCATCCTGGAAATGGGAACGGCCAGTATCACCACATCCTGTTTACAGACATCGGAAAGATCGACGGGAATTGCGCCGGCCGAGCGGATCGAATCCGCTGAATCGATTTCGTCATAAATCCGAACTTTGAAATCTTCCATCAGATGTTTGGCCATGAAGCGACCAAACCGGCCGAAGCCGATGATTCCGATCATTATCGCCTTCCGATTCTTCCCGATTCCAGCCAATTCAGGATCTTAAGTTGATTTACCGGATCTTTTGCCTTGCGGCCAGATCCGCAAGGACCAAAGCCGCCATGCCTTCAATGATCGGCACGGCCCTCGGGAGGACACAAGGGTCGTGCCGGCCGGCCGCTTTCAGCACCACGGGATTGCCGTCGTAATCCACAGTTTCCTGGGGTTTGGAGATGGTTGAAGTGGGTTTGAAAGCCGCTCGAAAATAAATGGCTTCTCCGTTGGTGATTCCTCCCTGGACTCCTCCACTGAAGTTGGTTTTTGTTCCCAGACGACCATTGCGCTTGACAAATAAATCGTTGTGTTTCGAGCCCGGCATCCGGGTTCCTTCAAATCCCGAACCGATGTCGAACCCCTTGCACGCCGGTATCGAGAGCATGGCCTGGGCCAGCATGGCCTCGGTCTTGTCAAAGACGGGTTCTCCGAGGCCCGCGGGAACGCTGCGGCACACACACATGATAATGCCGCCCAGAGACTCACCGGCATCACGGGCTTCACGGATGGCTTGAGCCATTTTTTCGGCGAAGGGCCCTTCCGGGCACCGCACCGGATATCGATCCGCATCGGCCCGCGTGACGATCTCAAGATCCACGGTTTCGCACGAGATGGATCCGACAGACATAACCCATGCTACGATCTGAGTTCCATAGCTCTCAAAAAGGATTTTTTCGGCAACGGCGCCGGCGGCAACCCTGGCTGCGGTCTCTCTGGCGCTGGCCCTTCCCCCCCCGCTTTTTGACAGGATGCCGTACTTTAAGCGATAGGTGTAGTCGGCATGCGACGGACGGGGAACATTTGCTAATTCCCGGTAGTCGGACGGGCGGCTATCCCCATTGTCGATATAAAGGGCCAAAGGTGTTCCCAGCGTCTTTCCGTCCTCCACACCGGAAAGAATCCTTACCCGATCCGCCTCTTTTCTGGGGGATGTAAGCGTGCTTTGACCCGGGCGACGTCGATCGAGTTGAGGCTGGATATCTTTTTCCGAAAGGTCGATACGGGGAGGACACCCCTCGATGACTACTCCGATGCCCGGCCCATGAGATTCCCCGAAGGTCGTGATCCTAAACAATGTGCCGAAGGAACTGGACATGATATTATTCCTCAAGAACCGTTACTGATGGCTTCGTAAAAAGTCCATCTGCTGCGTTGCACTGCATCCCCTACCCGGTTGAATGCCGCTTTGCGGCCCTGCTTTGCAGGATTCAACCGGGTAAATCATTGAGGCGTACCCATATGTACGCCTCATTCCTCAGGATTTGCGCGCCTTGCATCTGAAGCTTTTTACTTTACCATCCTAATTTTGAGTTTTTACGATTTCATCATTAATGACGCCACAAAGGTTTTCTGGTTCCACCGGATGGATCGGCTCCCGATTTCGGATTAGATAAGCCAGGATTTCTCCGGCCGTTGCCACCGCAGAGCGCATGTCGGTGGAAATCGAAAGATCCGCAGCCCATGTATACAGCGGCGTTCGTTGGGCTAGCTCAAGATCGATTTCTTCTGCAGCCCCTTGTGAAGTTAAGGCCGGACGGAAAGCATCGGTTGCCGGATCCGCCATCATCCGGGATCGGATGGTTTCGGATCTGGCTGTCAGCCAGATGATCTTTCCGCTTTTTTTCATGAGGGTGATGTTTCGCTTCTCCAGGACAATCCCTCCGCCGGTGGCCACGACCTGCCGATCTTTCTGAATGATGTCTATCAATGCCCTTTGTTCCCAGTACCTGAAAACCGGCCATCTGGAGGTTGTGACGATCTCTTTGATGCTGCACCCGGAAGCCGCCGTCACCCAATCGTCGGTATCGATAAAAGACCATTCCATTCGGTCGGCCAAGACTTTTCCGATGCTTGTTTTTCCCGAACAACGGTAACCGATAAGAAAAAGGTTCATCTCAATTCAGCCCTTCCCAAATCTTCCAGAAATCCGGAAACGACTTTCCCACGCAGGCATCGTTATCGATAAAAACACCGGAGGTCCTGAGACCGGCTGCGGCAAAGCTCATGGCGATCCGGTGGTCATCCCGCGTAGCAATAACCGCCCCATGCGGAATACCCCCTTGAATGCTTAACCCGTCCTCATGGGCCTCAGCCTCAATGCCCATCTTTCGAAGCCCGGAAACCACCGTATCGATACGGTCGCTCTCTTTTCCCTTCAAGTGACCCACGCCTTTTATGACGGTACGGCCCCCCGCATAGGCCGCAACCACCGCAATCGTCGGCACCGCGTCCGGGAGATCCGACATATCGGCCTCGATGGCATGCAAAGATCCGCCTGTCACGCGGATCCCATCGGGTTCTCTCACAACCGTGCAGCCCATCTCCTCCAGCAAACTTACAATCCGCAAATCCCCTTGCCGGGTATTCGGATCGATACCGGTTGCGGTGATAGTTCCGCCGGTGATGGCCGCAGCCCCCCAGAAGTACCCGGCCTGGGAGCAATCTCCTTCCACCCGAAACCTTCGTGAGCGGTAGTGCTGGCTTCCCGGCACGATGAAACGATCGTACCCGATCCGCTGAGAATGCACTCCGAAGGCTTCCATGACCTCCAGTGTGAGGTCCACATACGGTTTGGATACCGGTCCGTGTGTGACCTCGATTTCCAGTCCCGCGGGAATACAAGGCGCCATGAGCAAAAGACCGGAAAGGAACTGGCTGCTTCTCCTGCAATCGAGACGAACCCGGGAGGCCAAATGGGAGCCGGCGACGATTTCAACCGGCGGGCATCCGTTTTCAGCAAGAGAGCGGGCCGGAACCCCCAATTGATTCAAGGCGTCGATGAGCTCCTGGACGGGTCGCTGTTTCATGCGATTGTTTCCCGTGAGCCGATAAACTCCCTCTCCTAGCACCACAAGGGCTGTCAAGAGCCGAATGGATGTTCCGGAATTCCCGAGATCCAGGGTTTCCCTGCAGGATCGAAAGCGGCCATTGCATCCAATAACTTGAAGCCGATCTTTGCCCGTTTTCGTAATGACTGCACCGAGTCGATCTAAAGCCTGAATCGTCAGGTTTGTGTCTTGGCAGGACAAGGCATTGTCGATGATAGAGACGCCATGGGCCAATCCCGCCGCCAAAAGCGCCCGATGCGTCAGGCTCTTGGACCCCGGCACCGTGATCCGATTTTCCGTTATCGGGCGAGGCTCTATGGGCTTCATGTTTTCTTCCCCGTAACGCACAGATGCTCCAATACGACCTTGCGCATCTCAGCCACAGGAGCCTTTTGTCCGGTCCATAATTCAAATTGCCGGGCGCCCTGATGGACGAACATCGCGACACCGTCGATGGGAATCGCCCCGTGTTTTTCCGCATCCTGGAGCAGCCTTGTCCGAACCGGATTGTAGACGATATCCATGACCACGCTGCCCCGCCGTATCGCCTTTTCCGGAATCGGCGTCTCTGCTTCATGGGGCCACATCCCCACCGGAGTGGCATGGATCAGGATATCCGGATCCTTGCCGTCGAATTCCGACAGCAAGCGGAAGTTGGCCCCTAGGTTGAGGGCCAGCGCTTCCCCCCTAGTCCTGGAACGGTTGTAAAGAATCAGCTGCGCCCCGAAACGGACGAGTTCTAAGCCGATAGCCCGGGCTGCGCCCCCGGCTCCGATGATCGCCACGATTTTCCCTTTGACCGGTGTCTTTTCGAGCAAAGCCCTTATCGCGGCCTCACCGTCCGTATTGTATCCGATCAGGCGTCCCCCATGATTTAATATCGTGTTTACGGCTCCGGCCGATTCGGCCGATTCATGGAGTTCGTCGAGATACTCCATAACGGTGACTTTGTGAGGAAGCGTCACGCTGACCCCTTTTGCATGGAGGTTTCTTAATCCTCGGATCGCCGCTGCGATTTCCTTTACCTGAAACGCCAAATAGACGCCGTTGTATCCCGTCACTTGCATGGCACGGTTGTGCATGACAGGGCTCAGGCTGTGAGATATCGGATCCCCGATGACGCCAAAAAGCGCTGTCCGGACATCTGCCGGATGCAGATTGAAGGATATGGGCCTTTCGCTTTTCTCCGGCCTTGGATCACAACAGTTCGATCCGTTTTCTTCCTGGACCACGCGGGAAGCGTCAATGAGGATGCGCTGGATCTGTTTCAGGTGGCCCTCTTTCAAGGGTCCCTGGTTTTTAGACGCCAGGCGCCTGAATATCTCTTCTTCCCGTTTGGGATCGATAACGACGCCTCCCCATTGCTTCTTGAGTTTCCCGATCCTTCCGGCGATCCGGAGTCGCCGATTGGCCAGTTCCAGAATCTTTTCGTCGATGGCATCGATGGATTTACGCAGATCCGACAGACTGCCAAGCCCGTCCAGAGGGTCTTTAGGATTTTCCATGGATCTCCGACATCAACCGTTTCAGTTTTTCCATTGAAATGCGTTCAACCCGTGCCTCTCCGAGTCGGTTTAATAACACGAAGTGAATCCCATCCCCCTCGCGTTTCTTGTCTTTCCCCAACACGGAAAATATTCGATCTTTCTCCAAATCGATGGCTACAGGCAGACCCAAACGTTGCAACAGCCGAATCAGCCGTTGGACCTCGGTCTGGGTCAAAGATCCTTCTTGAACCGAAATCTCGGCAGCCATGACCATGCCGATGCTCACCGCATGGCCGTGAGGTAAGCCCGTAATCGTTTCAATGGCATGGCCGAACGTGTGGCCGAAATTGAGCTTTCGGCGTTCTCCGGCTTCCCTTTCATCGGCCTCGACGATCGAGGCCTTGATCTGAACGGATTCATAAATCAGTTTCTCAAGGATCGGGCGGTCCAAGGCCAAAATTTCATGCGCGTGGTTTTCCATGAAGCTCAACAAGGGTTCCCGGGCTATGGCCGCGTGTTTGACGATCTCGGCCAACCCACACGACACTTCCTTTTCAGGCAATGTTTTTA
>Ga0210051_1004336_pt1 | contig 13894 bp, 15 predicted proteins | sample CryGey092014_all_FD_185464 | JGI IMG/M metagenome (GOLD analysis project Ga0210051, IMG submission 185464) | Groundwater microbial communities from aquifer - Crystal Geyser CG23_combo_of_CG06-09_8/20/14_all (SPAdes) (version 2) | ecosystem: Environmental > Aquatic > Deep subsurface > Groundwater...
AGCGGTTCGAATCCGCTCGCCGCCTTTTTGCTTTGCCGAGGTGGCGGAATGGTAGACGCGGCGGACTTAAAATCCGTTTCCCGTAAGGGAGTGTGGGTTCGAGTCCCTCCCTCGGCACTTCCTACTTAAATTAGTCAATTTGTCGCTTAACTGCTTTGCCTTTGAAAGGCTCAAAAACGTCGCACAAAAAACTGAACAGAATAGCATATTGTGCAATTCACGCCCACTGCAGAGGACAGATTACAAGCTCCAACTGCAGAAAACGGCTAAGGTTGCAAGCAGGAGTCCACAAGTTGATAATAGTGCTGATATGGCTGAGGTTTATTTCTTTACCGAGGCTGAGAAGCTACTAAGTGCTCTTGACCTCCTTGGTATTGAGGACTTTGGAGGAGCCAGGGTCCCAATCAAGCTTCATATGGGGGAGCCAGGTAATAAGTACTACATTTCTCCCTCCCTTGTAAAGTTGACAGTAGGAAAGCTGAAGGATGTAGGTGCGGAACCGTTTCTGTTTGACACCACCGTGACTTACCCCGGACCAAGGTCAACAAGGGATGGCTATAGGAAAGTAGCTTACAGGCACGGCTTTGGGGAGGACAGGATGGGCTGTAAACTAGTTATCGGGGAGGAAGGAGTGAAGGTGGCCGAAGGTGGCCATAGCTTTGAGGTAGCGAAGGAAATATATGAAAGCACCCACCTTCTCGTTGTGTCTCATGTCAAAGGACACATCCAGGCTGGATTCGGAGGGGCTATAAAGAATTTGGGCATGGGTGGGGTGACCAAAGGCACGAAGCGAATAATCCACCGCATGAGCATCCCCAGGTTTTTGGCGGAGAAGTGCGACCTCTGTGGTTCCTGCGCTGAAGTCTGCCCGTGCCACGCTATAACTGTGAATTTAGACTGGAGATACGATAGCCTCGCCTGCGAAGGTTGCGGCAAATGTGTGTCTGCCTGCCCTAGCGGGGCTTTGAGCTACGACGTCATGGATTTCCAACAAGGGCTGGCACTGGCGGCCAAGGCGTGCATCCGGGGGAAGAAGACACTCTACATAAATGCTCTGGTGAATATAACTCGTAGCTGTGATTGTGACCCCCACCCCGATCCTATAATCTGCCCCGACATAGGCTATCTAGCATCCAATGATCTGGCAGCTATAGATAGAGCATCGCTGCAACTCATACATGAGGTGAAGCCAGGAGTCTTTCAGGAAGTGAACCAAATTGATCCTCTAAAGCAAGTTCGATATGCACAGGAGATTGGCCTTATTGGCTCCTATAGGCTAGTGAGGCTTTGAGCCTCATAATGCCGTTGCACTCAATCCTCCTCTGCCCAGGATTTACACATAGGGATGTTGCGGGGATAGCCGAAGCGGTTGGAGAGAACGTTGGTGTTGCCGTAGCCAGAGGAGACGGTCAAAGCAGCAGAGTTTCAAGTGAAGTAATGAAAAGGGAAGGATGGTTCTCAAAAAAAGGAAAAAGGTAGAGTCCCTTCTTTCTTATGGCTCCTCCCAAGAAGCAAAGAACGGAAGAGATTTGAAAATCTAAAAAGGTTGGGCTTGGGTACTCTGCGGTGTTTCGCACCTTGCCCCTATCAGGGTGACCTAATGGCGTGTTTGCGGTTCGAATCTGCTCGCCGCCTTTTTGCTTTGCCGAGGTGGCGAAATGGCAGACACAGCGGACTTGAAAGCCGTTTCCTGTAAAGGAGTATGGGTTCGAGTCCCTCCCTCAGCACTGAACTGCTTAATATACGCTATAATAAGTATGCTTGTTCGCGTGGGCTTCGAGAGAATTCTTCAAAAGGGGAGCCACATGTTTCGCAGAGAACTGACGGTTGACGAATTCTAGGAAAAGAATATAGTATGGCGCTACAGATTGATCCTCATACACTAGAGCGAGCGGAAGAGCGGGGTACAAATGAAAAGGAGATTATGGATGTTATCACTACTGGCTTCTCTATTCCGGCTAAATATGGGCGAGAGGGAAAAGCCAAGATATATGATTTTAGGCAGAAACGACACGATAAATACTACGAACAAAAGAGGGTCGAAGTATTCTATATTGTTGAAGGAAATAACATTATAACTGTGACCGTTTATGTATTTTATGGAAAATGGGGGCAAAATGAATATTCTTTATAATGACAAGACAGACCTTCTCTACATTCGTTTAGACGATAGAAAACAAGAGGTCATAAATAGACGAGTCTCCGATGATATTGTGCTAGATATAGGGGAAAATGACAAAGTCATTGGCATTGAAATTCTTGATGCCTCAAAACATGTGAACCTGGAAAGGCTTTTGCCAGTAAAATATGCAGCTTGAGAGGCGAGGTAGACGCGGCGGACTTAAAATCCGTTTTCTGTAGGGGAGTGCAGGTTCGAGTCCCTTCCCGGCAATAATCACGAATGAAATTAAATACGAAGGTTACTTAATAGGATGCGATTTGCTCCAGTATTAAAGTTTGTATCTCACTAACAGCTTGAGTGTTTACGGAGCGTGTTCCTATTACAAATACAGGAAATTTGTTTAAATATCCTTCTATAAGAATAGTTCTAAGATCGGCATCCATTCTAAAATCTGCTGCCTTGTTGTATTGACTAAGCAACTTGCTCTGGCATTTTGTCCAGTTTGATTGTTTGCAATAGCCGAAGTATTCACAGAGTGAAAAACATGTTCCAGCCATGGTATCACTTGTGAGCCCTATAGGAAAATGAGTTGGATTTGCTACATTCAGATGCTTCATATTTCTGAATGCGAAGTTTTTGAATAATGCATCTGTGAGATCTGCTCTGCTTGGGTTATGTTTTTTCTCGATGCAAAAGATATTTCTATTCACGATCCACTGTTCATCCGGTGCCAAATGTGGGGGGAATACACACAACCTTGCGCTATAGGTCTCCTGCATATTTGACAAACATCGCTGATTAACTCCCGTTTGAATTCCTGAACAATCTGCTTGAGCACATCCAATTTTTGAGTGGGACTTAACTTATCAAGAAAATCAGTTACACCTTTCTTGGTAAGGCAATTAATATGTTTTTCGTTTAAGCGCCTACGGAATCCATCATTAACACTTTCAATTATCACAAAAACATTTCCCTGCTCAATTCTTCCATCGGCGAAGTTTAGAAGTAACTCACTAACCACTTCCTCAAAGGCTTGCTCGCTAGAAATACACTTTTTCTTTATCTGGTAAGCGACTCCAAAATTAGTAGAAATGTCAGTCCCTTTGTCACTAGAGTATGTTTTGCTATCACGGTAGAGCTTACAGCCAAATTTTGCTAGAAATATTTTCAATATCGAGAACATGCAAATTTCGAAGCCATATGCTATGTCCAAGAGGCCGTTTTCTTTACCACTAAAACCATGTTCCAAAAATTCTCGCAGTGTTTTACTTGTTTTGTCTTGCAGAATTCCGCTAATCGCATCATAATCGGCATCCCTAAGAATTTTATCAAGCTTAATTAGGATAGATAATCTATTGTCGAGATGTCTCTTGATGTTTGTGATAGTGTAATCGATTAAACATTCAGCATGTTGTGAATAATCCTCTGCTATAGCAAAATCTTTGCCTCTAATTGGGTCAAGAACTTTATGTCTTGAGCTTAATCTCTGAATATAGCTATCATTGAATGCGCCACCGATATTGAAATTATGATGTAAATGGTTTCTAATGAAGTCGCACACAGTATTCTCATATCCCTCTTTAACAACCTTGAAGTTGACAATACGATTGCCAGTACGTTTAAACTCATTCAGGTAGAAAAGTATCAACACTGGATTTATAAGCCTGCTTGCACGACGGTCTTGAACCATCTTGTCTATTTCACTCTTCAGTTCTAACAAAGTCCTTCCTGGAGTCATGCTCTCACCTAAAGGAAATCACGATACTTTAAATGTTTTAGGAAAACGCGTACCCAACTTTCATCACCTGTAGTAAATCTATTTTTGTGGGAATAGGTCGTGGCTTCTTACTCTTCTCATAAACCCTATGTCGCTATCCCCATTTGCGTCAATGTCCCAGATGTCGATTGCTAATTTGTCATAATCGCTACTAGAGATAATACCCTCAAAGTAGACATCATTAATTGGATAGTCATCTTTATAGGATTGCTCATCGTGGATTTCGGCAACCTTTAAGCAGCCCAAAGGAGATTTTGTATCTTTTCTGAAGATTTTTAACTTTAGACCCTTACCAATATCGTTGGTATGCTCTAATACAAGAGAGTAATCACCAAACTTGACTTTTCGAGATGTCATCTTGACCCTTTTCATTCTCGTCTCCCCAATTATCTGGATAAAAATACATTGGGTAGGGATGTTGAAGCATGATGCCGCTTCTTCGACTTATGCGAATGTAGCCTTCTGGCTTTCTCCAGATAATTTTGTCTCTATATCTGAAACCTGCTTCAATAAAGAGCCTAGTAATATCAGCGACCACGGGATATTTCTGCCCATTTACAAGCATATCATCGCAGTTAACACAAGCGACTCTACCATCAGCTAAAACCCGATAGGTCTCATTGGCAAAATCTTTTATAAGCTCTAGGAAATCACTGTAAGAGGGAAAATGGTCCTTATAATCAAAAGGTGCATTAAAATATGGAGGCGATGTTACCATCAGATGGCAGGAATTATCTGCCAATTCAATCATTCTTTGGCTGTCACCAAAAATAATTTTATGATATGTCAAAATTGTCCCTCACTATCTCTAAGTCAAGCTTATTATATCAGCTTTCCAAGTCTGATGTTAACTCACTTTACTTCCTCTTGACCACCGACTTCACTGCCTTCTCAATATCTCCGGCAGTCAATCCATATCTTTGAAGCAGCTCCTCGGCTTTGCCTGAGAGAGCATAGCTGTCTTTAAGGTTAACAAACTCCATAAGAATTGGCTTTCCCCTAGCTACCACTTGAGCAACACGGCTGCCTAAACCTCCCTGGGCTAAATGTTCTTCAGCAACAACAATAGCCCCTGTTTCTGAGGCTGCTCTGGCTATGACTTCTTCATCTAAGGGCTTAAGGGTGGGCATATTGATTACACGGCAATCTATCCCTTGCCTTGCCAAGATATCTGATGCCTCCAAAGCCCTGGCTACCATAATGCCCAGGGCTATGATGGTGGCATCCCCGCCTTGTCTCATGGTCACTGCCTTGCCCAAGGTAAAGTGATAGCTCTCAGGATAAACAAGGGGCGTTTTAGGACGGCTTAGTCTGATATAAAAAGGCCCATAGGTGGCTGCGGCTACCTTTACTGCCCCAGCAGTCTCAATGGCATCGGCGGGAACAACGACAGTAAAGCCGGGGAGGGAACAATATAAAGCTAAGTCCTCAATGGCATGATGTGATGTGCCATCCTCACCCACGCTGATACCGCCATGAGTGGCTACGACTTTGACATTTAACCTGGGCTGAGAGAGACACATCCTTAGCTGGTCAAAACAGCGGCAGGAGGCAAAGACAGCAAAAGTGCTGGCAAAAACAGTTTTCCCTGAGGCAGCTAACCCAGCCGCTATACAAATCATATTTTGCTCTTCTAAGCCACAATCAAAAAAACGGTCGGGGAACTCCCGGGCAAAGAAGTGAGTCATGGTTGAAGGCGATAAATCGGCATCCAGGACAATGATATCCTTGTTTTCTTTGCCCAGCTCTACCAAAGTCTTGCCGTAGGTTTCCCGGGTGGAGACTTCTACCATGATTTCACCCTCACTTTAGTTCCTTCGCTACGCTCAGGACTAGCCTCACCTCCCATCGAGGGAGAGGAGATTGCTTCGCGGAGCCTGTCCTGAGCACTGTGAGATTCTTCGGTCGCTTTACTCCCTCAGAATGACAGGAAGCGAAGGGCTCGGAGCTTTGGCTCACCGCGATGACAGCCACTATTCTAGCTCCTTTAGCGCCCTTTCTGCTTCTTCTGGGGTAGGCGCCTTGCCATGAAATTTTGCGTTGTTTTCCATAAAGCTAACACCTTTGCCTTTGATAGTGCGGGCAATGATGACAGGGGGCTTGTTTTTAATTTTTTCAGCTTCCTGAAAGGCAGCTAGAATTTGATTGAAGTCGTGACCATCTACATCAATAGTGTGCCAGCCAAAAGCTTGCCATTTCTGGCTCAAAGGCTCAAGGTTCATGATATCTCGAGTCCAGCCAGTGAGCTGAATTCTGTTACAATCCACGATTGCTGTTAGGTTATCTATTTTGAAGTGAGCCGCTGAGAGAGCCGCTTCCCAAGTTTGCCCTTCATCACATTCCCCATCGCTAAGGAGGACGTAGGTTCTATAGTCACGATGGTCAAGTTTAGCGGCTAAAGCAACACCAATGCCAAAGGATAAACCCATGCCTAGAGAGCCGGCGGACATCTCTACTCCGGGAGTAAGATTCCTATCGGTATGTCCTTGAAGTCGGCTATCCAGCTTTCTTAGGGTAGCTAATTCCTCCACGGGGAAATAGCCACTTTCAGCTAAGGCGGCATATAAGATTGGGGCAGCGTGTCCTTTGCTCAATATGAATCGGTCGCGGTCTGGCCACTGCGGATTTTGTGGGTTATGGTGCATAGCTTTGAAGTAAAGTGCAGTAATAATATCAGCTGCTGATAGAGAACCGCCTGGATGCCCGCTGCCCGCTGTGGCTGTCATAGTAATTACATGACGACGCAGCTTTTTAGCCATTTCCTTAAGCTCCTCTATAGACAAGTTGAATATATTAGCTTGCGGGGCAGTCTCAGGGGGTAATTTGATATGATTTGGCATCTGCTATGTGGGTAAATTGTAACCTAGCAATAGACTATATGTCTATGGCTACTGACAAATATTTCTAATTTTTGTAGGCAATCCCGCTCCTAGCTAAGAAACACTGGGCAAATTTAGGTATAATACGGCAAAAGTGATTATAGACTTTCACACTCACATATTCCCTCCCTGGATAAAGGAAAAACGTGATGAATATCTCAAGCGTGATTCCTGCTTTTCATTGCTTTACTCTCAACCAAAAGCTAAACTGGTAACTGCTGAAGAGCTGATTGCCAGCATGGACGAAGCCAAGGTTGATTTGTCTGTTGCCCTCAATATAGGTTGGGGGAGCCACAAACTTTGTGTAGCAACTAACGATTATATCTTGGATTCCATATCACGCTATCCCGACAGGCTTATCGGCTTCTGTAGCGTTCAACCTAAGGCTGGGGATGCTGCTATAATTGAGCTAGAGCGCTGTGCCAAAGCCGGAGCTAGAGGGATTGGGGAAATGAGGTGTGATGTGCAGGGCTTTGACCTGACAGATAAAACGATTATGAAGCCTCTAGTTGATGCCGCGAGGAAACACAATTTAATTTTTCTAACCCATTCCTCCGAGCCTGTGGGACACCAATATAGCGGCAAAGGCAGCATTACTCCCGATGTCCTCTACTCCTTTATTTTAAGCTTCCCCGATTTGAAGCTGGTTTGTGCCCATTGGGGTGGTGGTTTGCCTTTCTACGCCTTAATGCCCGAGGTAGCTAAAGTGTTGACTAACGTTTTCTTTGATACCGCCGCCACCGTTTTCCTTTACCAACCTCAGATTTTCCCACAAGTAAGCGAAATTATTGGCAGTGACAAAATACTCTTTGGCAGTGATTATCCCCTTATTTCCCAAAGTCGAGTAATGGCTCAAATCCAGTCTCTCAAACTTGCCAAAAGGGACAAAACTAAAATTTTGGGTGGCAATGCACAAAAAATCCTGAACATAGTGAAGAATCTATGAATTAATATCAAAGGAGCAAAGTTGGCACACAATTCTGAGCAAATGCGCTCTTTTATCGCTATCGAATTGCCCCAGAATGTTAAAAACGGGCTGGCACAGCTAAGAAGCGAGCTGGAAAGAGCCGAGCACCCCTTTGTCAAATGGGTGAATCCTGAAAGCATCCACTTAACTTTAAAGTTTTTGGGCAATGTTCCCTTTAAGCAAGTAGCTGAGATAACCAAAGCCATAGAAACAGCCAGCAAGGGAATTCCTCCTTTCCATCTGGAGATTTCAGGTTTGGGGGAATTCCCTAATCTAAAGCAGCCTCGTGTCCTTTGGGTTGGCATCAAAGGAGAAATAGATAAGTTAGTGAGCTGGCAACAAAACATTGATTTGGCACTTGCTTCTTTAGGCTTTGCTAAAGAGGAACGCCCCTTTGTGCCGCATCTAACCTTAGCTCGCATCAGGCAAGGAGCGTCACCTAAGGAAAGAAAGAGTTTTGGCGAACTAGTAATGTCTACCAGTTTTGAAATTAGCTATCCTTTTGATGTTGAGGCTGTTAGCCTTATGAGAAGTCAGCTAACACCCGCTGGAGCTATTTATACCCGCCTATTTATGACAAAGTTAGAGACCTAGAGACTGAGAAAGGCTAATTGAAAAACAAAATTTTTCAGATCAAACTTAAATTTCGCTTGCCAACAACTTATTTTTAGTATATCCTTATTGCTTTTAGTATATGCCATAATAAATATTTATGGATGGGAGGTGGAACCATTGGAAAATGTTTCGTTCCCCAAATGTCTGAAGTGCGGTAAGGGAGACCTAGTGCCCCTCTCGGATTTCAGTCAGGGTGGAGAGGTTCGTTACAAAGCATGGGTATGCACTAATCCTGATTGCGGCTACAACATCAAGATCAGGAAGGGCGATGTATATCTAAACGAACCTATTCTCAGTGGAGCGCTTCAAACTCGCTCACGCTGAAAACCGGCGTACCAATAGTAGGTTTGTCTCAATTAAGTCGACTGGCTGAGTTAGCGATTGATTCCTTTTTTCCACGTCATTGCGTTGGCTGTGGGAGAGTAGGTAGTTTTTTGTGCTCTAATTGCAGGAGAAAACTACCAAAATTGCTATCGCCACTCTGCCCCAAATGTGGCAGATCTCAAGCTAGTGGCATTCTATGTCCAAGTTGCCGGCAATTACAAAGCAAAATTGATGGCATTCGTTCTCCATTTCGTTTTGATGAAGTGATACGCAAGGCCATCCATCAACTAAAGTACCAGAATTTGAAGGCGATTTCTTTTTGCTTAGCTGAGTTATTAGCCGATTACCTGCGGTCAAATCCCTTGCCTGGCGAAGCTCTCATTCCAGTACCCCTCCACCCACGACGACTGAGGGAGCGAGGTTATAATCAATCAAGCCTTCTGGCTCGGGAATTGGGTAAGCTCACAAACTTGCCTGTGATTGAAGATTGCCTTATTCGAGTTAAAGAGGCAAAACCTCAGGTAAAAGCATCTAATATAGAGGAGCGGCGAAGGAACGTAGCCAATGCCTTCACATGTCAGAATGGAAAGGCAAGTGATAAACAGATTATCCTCATTGATGATGTGTGCACTTCTGGAGCTACACTAGAGTCCTGTGCTTCAGCTCTCAAAAGTAGCGGTGCTATTTCAGTATGGGGCTTAACCTTAGCCAGAGAAATCCAAAAGGGGGGAACATGAATCTGCAAATCATTACCAAAAATGTGGAAGCCTCTAAAGCAATACAAGAGCAAGCCAAGAAAAAGATTGGTAAAGTAAGCCGTTATTTGCCCGCTATTGGTGAAGGCAAGGTCGAGATTTCCAAGGAAAAGACAAAGCTGCCTGAGCAAAGATTTACCGTTCAGGTTACCCTTGATAGTAAAGGCACCTTAATCAGAGCTCAGGAAAAAGCTGAGAATATCCGCACAGCCATAGATAAGGTAATGGATGCGCTAACCAGTCGAATTGAACGATACAAAGGTAAGCTATATGACAAGGGCAGAGGCATTTCCCTAGCCCGCCAAGGAGCAACAGAAGAAACGGAGGAAGTTGAAGCGCCGAAAAGAGTAGTAAAGAGTAAGCATTTCTTGGTCAAACCCATGCTTCAAGATGAAGCCGTAAATCAAATGGAGCTTCTGGGACATGACTTTTTCCTTTTTATCAATGCTGAAACTGGTAAACTCAATCTCTTATACCGCCGCAAAAACGGTGATTATGGCTTAATTGAGCCTGAGCTGGAATAATGGGCTCGCAAGAGGGACTGAGGAAGCGAAATTGAGACTAAAACTACATGAGCCGTTGCTCAAGCCTTAAAATGCCTTTACCTAATATATTGCTTAATTCACTTGCCAGTTCAGGGCAGTAGTTTATAGTTACTTCCGGCATATCCAGATTCGTCGGTTCATCCCCACCCATGATACTAAGAGAGACTGTATCATGCCCAGGATAGTCCTGCAGGATACTAATAACCTTGCGTAGACACTCAATATCCTCTTCGGCATTGCCTGTCTGGTTGAGGTTTATTATAAGATGGCGCCCTTCACCCTCACCCCCTCCTTTTGAGGGCGAGGGTGTATCTCGAGGCTGGTAGCGCTGTGCTTGCTGGCAATTTAACTGCACCCTTCCATCTCTTACTTTCACCAATCCATTGACTAAGAGGATATTGCCCTCTTGCCATAGCTCTTTAGTGTTTTCATAAAGCCCTGGCCAGACAATAGTTTCTATACCGCCATTTAAATCTTCGATTATGGCAACGATAAAAGGACGTCTCTCTCGAGTGTAAGCTTGACGCACTGAGGCCACCATTCCAGCAGTTACCACAGTTTCGTTAATCATATCAGTGCTGATTTCACCACAGGAAATGAGATTGCTTCGCTGCCCCTTCGCTGTGCTCAGGGCTTCGGCTCGCAATGACTGGGCTAGAGAATCAAGAGGTGACGAGGAGAAATAAACACCCAATAATTCTCTTTCCCAATCCAGTTTTTGCTTAATGGATACATCTTCACCTTTTTTTATCTCTGGAACGAGAACAAAAACAGGAGATGTCAAATCAAACATGCTAGCTTGTCCTGACTCTTTCATTCGTTGCTCCATTTGAGCTAAGGAGACAATCTTGTTAATTGATTTAAGAAGCGCCCCCCGACTGCCCAAGGAGTCAAAGGCACCGGCTTTAATCAAGCTTTCTAAGACCTTCTTATTAATATTGCGCAAATCGACTCGATGGCAAAAATCCTCTATAGACTTGAAAACACCCCCTTGCTTGCGGGCAGACAAGATACACTCAATAGGTGAAGGGCCGACATTTTTGATAGCAGCTAGCCCAAAACAGATCGCATCCTCACCCCTTCCCTCTCCATTTACTGGAGCTTTCCCGCCCGAGGGTGAGGTCTCAATAGCAAAGTTAACCTGGCTCCTATTAATATCTGGGGCAAGCACTTGAATACCCAACCTACGGCATTCAGCTACCGCCGAGCGAACCTTCTCCATATCGTCCCGATAAGTATTGAGGAGAGCAGTCATGTATTCAGTGGGATAGTTTGCCTTAAGATAGGCACCGCGATAGGCAATGAGGGCATAGCTTACGCTATGAGCTTTATTGAAGGCATAACCGGCAAAGGGTTCGATTAAGGAAAACACCTCCTTAGCCAATTCCGTCGATATGCCCTTCTTGTTGGCTCCGGCAACGAAGTTCTTTTCTTCCTTCTTCATCACCCTTGGTATCTTTTTCCCCATGGCTTTACGGAAGATGTCAGCCTGCCCCAGGCTGTAGCCAGCTAGAGCTTGAGCAATAAATATTACCTGCTCCTGATAGACAATAACTCCGTAGGTTTCCTCTAGGATTTCTTTTAAAGCAGGGTGAGGATAATGAACCGGAATTACCCCTTGCTTGGCTTTGATGAAAGTAGGAATCTGTTCCATTGGTCCCGGGCGATAAAGCGCTATCATGGCAGCGATATCACTAAAATTCGTGGGCTTAAGTTCTTCTATGTAGCGGCGCATGCCACTGCCTTCTAGTTGGAAGATACCTTTAGTTTCTCCCGAAGCAAGCAGCTTGAAAGTCTTGCTATCATTGAGAGGGATACTTTGCAAATCTATAGAGATTCGGCGTTTTTTCTTTACGGTCTCCGTGGCTTTAGCCAGAATGGTCAAATTGGATAGCCCCAGGAAATCCATTTTTAGGAGTCCGAGACGAGCGATGTTTTCCATATGGAACTGAGTCATAACAGCGTGCCGTTCACCTTTGCCTACTAGCTGCAAAGGTACATACTCGGCTAAGGGATCGTGTGATATAACAATGCCAGCGGCATGGGTACTAGCGTGCCTGACCAGACCCTCCACCTTCCTGGCCGAATCAATTAAGTTACGTACTGTCTCATCCTGACAATAGATTTCGTTAAGCTCCTTACCCTCTTCCAGAGCTCTACCTAAGGTTATAGTCGGCTCTGGAGGAATGAGCCGAGCCACTCGATCGACTTGACCATAAGGCATACCTAGAGCTCGTCCAGTATCTCTTAACGCCGCCCTGGCACCTAGAGTGCCAAAAGTGATAATTTGAGCTACATGGTTAGTGCCATACTTTTGGTTGACATAAGTCAAAACCTCGTCACGGCGATCATCCTGGAAATCAAGGTCAATATCTGGAAGTTCGCCACGCTCCACATTGAGAAAGCGTTCAAAAACAAGCTCATAGGCTAAAGGATCGATGTCAGTGATGCCCAGGCTATAAAGAGCCAAACTAGCAGCAGCACTCCCCCGAACACCAAAGTGGATGCCCTGGCTTCGGGCAAAGGAGGTGATATCCCAAACAACGAGGAAGTAATCGGCAAACCTTGTTTTTTGGATTACCTCGAGTTCGTAGCTAAGGCGCTCCTTGACCTGAGGGGCCAGCTCTGAGTACCTCTTTTCCAGCCCTTCCCAGCAAAGCTCAGCCAGGAAATCATCTGCTGTTCTGCCTTCCGGTGGCGTCACCTTAGGCAGGTGAAGCTTGGTAAAATCTAATTCCAGTTGACACATATCAGCAATGCACTGGGTATTCTCTACGGCCTGGGGCAGGTCGCTGAAGAGTTGCTCCATTTCCTCAGGACTTTTTAGATAAAAGAAATCGCCAGCCATCTTTAGTCTCTTTTCATCGTGCATAGATGTATTGGTCTGTATGCATAGCAGAAGTTCATGAGTAGGGGCATCTTTTTTATTAATATAATGGACATCAACAGCGGCCACGGGTGGTATATCAAGCTTGGTGGATAGGGAAATGAGCCCCCGATTAATTTGCTCCATCTCAGGAATTGGGTGTCTCTGAATCTCTAGATAATAATCATCAAAGGTTTCCTTATACCAGGAGGCTGCTCTAGCAGCTTCATCTATCCGCCCTTCCAGAATAAATCGAGCTAGTTCCCCATGAGCACAGCCGGAAAGAACAATAAGTCCATCACGATGAAGCTTTAGGAGTTCCTTATCTACCCTAGGCTTATAGTAAAATCCCTCAAGGTGACTTTTGGTAACTAATTGAATTAAATTATGGTATCCTTTTTTATCCTTAACCAGTAGAGTAAGATGATATGGATTTTTATATTTAGGATCTCGGCTATGGCAATCGGTTTGAGCCATATACACTTCACAGCCAATGATCGGCTTTATAACTGCCTCCTTAGCTGCCAGATAAAAATCAATGACACCGTACATCGCCCCATGGTCAGTAATAGCCAGGCTGTCCATGCCCAATTCTTTAGTCCTGGCAATAAGCTGGGGAATGCGGCACATGCCATCAAGTAAGCTGTATTCGGTATGAACATGAAGGTGAGTAAACTTCTGCGGCATTTTTAAAATTATAGCACGGGATTTACTGAAAGAGGCACTCAATATGGATAAACTCTAAGCACGAAATTCGAAATACTAAACAATATCGAAGCACTAATGACAAAATTTCAAAACAAATAAGTTTTAGTTTTTGAATTTTGAATTTGTTTAGGATTTAGAAATTAGAATTTAGGATTTAAGTTAAGTGAGTGAAGTCGGCATCCTTAAAACATTGAAAGTCATTAAAGTTATTGCTTATGGGCTATTTATAATTTGTTTTCCCCTTCTGCTCCTTACCAGCACTGTTCGCTTGTGCATGAACAGCACGCGTCTCTACGAGTATGGCTTCGATAGATATGGTGTAAGCGAAGACACAGG
>Ga0210051_1004338_pt1 | contig 13891 bp, 12 predicted proteins | sample CryGey092014_all_FD_185464 | JGI IMG/M metagenome (GOLD analysis project Ga0210051, IMG submission 185464) | Groundwater microbial communities from aquifer - Crystal Geyser CG23_combo_of_CG06-09_8/20/14_all (SPAdes) (version 2) | ecosystem: Environmental > Aquatic > Deep subsurface > Groundwater...
ATAGTCTTAAATCACAAACCATCTTCCCTCCCCGCAGGCACCAGTTAAAGATAACCTTCTGAACCCTTGAGGTTGATTCGGCTCTGGATATCACCCCTTCATAAATCTTTTCAAATATCCGGGGAACTCCAATCAGGACGGTAGGGCGAACCTCCAGTATGTTCTCTCCAATCTTCTTTATACTCTCAGCAAATGAGATGGTAGCTCCCGCATATATCGTCATAAAGAAGACAACTCGCTCCAGAGCATGGGCAAGAGGAAGAAAGGAGAGTGAGATATCCTGGTCACTGACAGCAAAAATCTTAAGTGTTGAAGAACAAATAAAGATAAAATTTGCCTGTGAAAGCATTACCCCTTTTGGTGAGCCAGTAGTGCCCGAAGTATAGACAATAGCGGCAGTATCCTCAGGTTTAACCTCCAGCAACCTCTTTTCAAACATCTTCTCATCCTTACATCCTTGTTCAAATCCAAGCTTGCAAACATCGGAAAAACTCATTATCATTGGGTCATCTCTTCTCTTAAAATCTTCAATCACAACTATCTTTTCCAGATGAGGAAGCTCATCCCTCACCGCCATAACCTTACTTAACTGCTCTTGATTCTCCACCACCACAATCTTTGATTCCGAATGAGCAATAATATAAGCTACATCCTGGGGAAGATTGCCTGCATATATGGATACCCCGATACCGCCGGCACTCATTATCCCCAGATCGGCAAACACCCACTCCGGGCGATTCTCGGATAATATGGAGACAGTCTCTCCTTTTTGCAACCCAAGGACTATGAGCCCCAGACTAAAGTTCTTAACCTGCTCTCCAAATTCTCCCCAGGAGAGCTCTTCCCACCTGTTATTGCTCTTTCTCCTTAAGGCAACCCTCTCCCCATATTTTTTAACCCTATTTTGGAACATCTTAACTAAAGTATCTTCCGGCATATTATTCCCTACCAATTGTAATCGCTGATTTTATATCAGCGCCAATTAAAATTGGCGATTACATATCATCTGGAATCCTATCTATGTCATTCTCCCTTCTTCCCCAAAATCCTCCATAATTTTCCATCGCCCCTCGCTGAATTGACTTTTTGGAAAGTTTGAGTATAATAATTAAGGTATGAAGAAAGCAAGATTTAAAGAGATTCTTAAAGGTTTTTCTAATCAAAAGATTCTGGTCATTGGAGACTTATATTTAGATGAGTATCTCTGGGGAAAGATGACCAGCATCTCTCTGGAAGCACCAGTTCCAGTGATTGAACTTCTAACCCAGGAATTCACTCCCGGAGCATCAGCTAACACTGCTAACGGAGTGAAAGCCCTGGGAGGAAAGGTCTCTTTGTCCGGAGTAATTGGCAATGACTACCACGGAGGGGTATTAATGAATCTTTTAAAAGAGAGAGGGATTGAAAGAGAGGGGATATTTATAGATTCCTCCCGCCCTACTACTACCAAGACTAAAATTCTCTCCGGAGGATTTCATTCCCCTAAACAGCAGGTCTTAAGGATTGACCACGAATCCATAAATTATATAAGTCCGAAATTAGAAAATAAAATCTTAAGTTACCTCAAAGATAAAATCTCCGACTTTGATGCTTTAATTATCTCTGATTATTCTAATGGGGTAGTTACTAAAAGAGTCTTAAGGGAGATTTCTGAATTATCTAAAAAGTATTCCAAGATAATCATTGGTGATTCCCGGGACAACATTATTGATTTTAAAGGTTTTACTTTAATAGCCCCTAATGATGTGGAGGCTTCTACCCCCTTAAAGACAAACATTGTAGATAAAAGAAGCCTATTAAGAGTAGGAAAGACTTTGCTGGGAAAGGTAAAGGCAGAGGCAGTATTGATTACCCGGGGAGAAAAGGGAATGTCCCTCTTTGAGGCTGAAGGAAGGGTTAGCCACATACCCACAGCCGCTACGGAGGTCTTTGATGTTACCGGAGCTGGAGATACGGTAACCGCGGCGGTAACTATTGCTTTGTCCAGCGGCGCCTCTTTTATAGAGGCAAGTTTGCTTTCCAATTATGCGGCTGGAGTGGTAGTAAAAAAGGTAGGAACTGCCACTGTTTCTAAGGAGGAACTGGAAGAGGAATTAGAGAGCCTTGAAAAAGTCGCTTTCAATTGTGCCCCTTGACAAAAATGTTAAGTTATGGTAAGATTAAATAAAAAGGGAGGAAAAGAAGAATGCGGATAATTCTTTTTACCGGAAAAGGAGGAGTAGGAAAGACAACTGTCTCGGCTGCTACTGCTCTTAGAGCAGCAGAGCTGGGATATAAGACCTTGGTTATTAGCACTGATCCGGCTCACAGCCTAGCTGATTCCTTAGATTTCCCCCTGGATAGTAAGCCAGTTAAAATTTCAAAAAACCTCTCTGCCCAGGAAATTGATACCCAAAAGGAATTGGAAGAGAATTGGGGAATGATTCAGGAGCATGCTATCTCCTTCCTGGAAGCAAGAGGCGTAAATAATGTAGTGGCTGAAGAGACAGCCATTATTCCCGGACTTGAGGAGTTATTTGGTCTAATTGAAATAAAGGAATATTGTGATAAAAAGAGTTATCAGGTCTTAGTTATAGACAGTGCCCCTACTTCTTCTGCTTTAAGGCTCTTAAGTTTTCCGGATATAATGAGTTGGTGGGTGAAGAATATATTTAATATTCAGCGCAAAGGAGGGAAGGTTGTCCGCCCACTCAGGTCATTCTTACCTCTGCCAGATAGTAGTGTAATAAAGACAGCAGCCAGTGTTTATGAAAAAGTAGATGGATTGAAAGAGATTTTAACCAAGAAAGGTAAGACTACCGTCCGCCTGGTAGTAAATCCAGAAAAGATGGTAATTAAGGAAGCTCAAAAAACCTATACTTACCTCAACCTGTTTGAGCTACCAGTTGATGCAGTCCTGGTTAACAAGATTATTCCCGATAAAGTTAATGACCCATATTTTAGCAAATGGAAGGAGGCTCAAAAGAGGCATCTGACTTTAATCAAGGAATCCTTTGAACCCTTACCCATCTTAAAATTTAACTTAGCCGACTCTGAGCTCATTGGACAAAGGTCCCTAATTGAGTTTTCTAAGAAGATTTATGGCAGTAGAGACCCAGTAGAGGTCTTTTTTAAAGAGCCTCCTTTAGGCTTTGCCCGAAGAAAAGGAGACTTCATCCTTAAAGTAAAGTTGCCTTTTGCTGAGCAAAAGAATGTGGACTTACTTCAGCGCGGGGATGAGTTAATTATCCGAGTAGGTAGTTATAAGCGGAGTATAGCCTTGCCCCACTCCTTAGTCGGGCATTCACCTCGGGAGGCAAAGTTTGAAAAAGATTACTTAAATGTCTATTTTGGAGATGAGGGAAGAGATGAGAAAAGAAGAAAAAGATAGAGACCTTACCACCTTCCTTTTTGCCGGACTCTCTTTGCTTAAAGAGAATAGTAAGTCCCTTCTTAAGAAGAGCCGCCAGCCTCTGATAGTTACTCGGGCAGTAATTGATTACTTGCTTCTCTTAAGTGGAGAAGAAAAAAAATCTGAATCAGTTAAAAAAATTAAGATTAAATAGTTGACAATCTAAAAAAATGTTGTATAATGATGGGTGGTAGGGGTCTGACCCACCGTAGAGACGACCCGACGGGTCGTCTCTACCGACCCTGTGAGGTCTGACCCAAGACAAGGGGTGGGTGGTAGAAATTTAATTGGTTGATAGCAGAGATTTGCTAACAGCCGGGAGTAAAGTTAAAAGGAGGTGAAATAATGGCCGAGAAAGGAGAAAAAGAAGTGACTCTAGAGAGACTTCTCACTATTGGAGCTGGAGCTTTGACCATGACCAAGGAGAAAGCCAAAGAAATAGTTGAGGAGTGGGAAGAGAAAGGAGAGATTAGAAGAAAAGATGCCAAGAAGTATGTAAATGATTTGGTAAAGAAAGGGCAGAAAGAAAGAGATGAGCTGAGAAAGACTATTGACAAGAGTGTTGGTGAGATAACCAAGAGGATAGGAATAGTTACCAAGGCTGACCTAAAGAAGATTACTGATAAACTGGAGAAGCTGGAAAAAAAGTTAAAAAGGTAGGCGGGAAAAGGAACTTTTAAAAGCCTGTGGTTCTATCTTTAGTTCCACAGGCTTTTTTCTAACCTCTGACTTCCGATGGGGGGATAAAATGTCTGATTTGAAAGAAAAGATTAAGGAAGGAAAAAATTTCATCAGGGAAAAGAGTTCAATTAAACCTGAGGTAGCTATAATTTTGGGGACAGGCTTAGGTGCTCTGGTTAAGGAGATAAAGCATCCTCAGGTTATCCCTTATCAAGATATTCCTTTCTTTCCCACACCTACCGGGCCCGGACACAAAGGAGAGTTATTCTTGGGAAAGATCTCCAACAAAGATATAGTGGCTATGGCTGGGAGATTCCATTATTATGAGGGATATTCACTCTTTGATATTACTTTTCCGGTAAGAGTGATGAAGGCATTGGGGGCTAAGATTTTGATTGTCTCTAATGCTTCCGGAGGACTTAATAAAAACTTTCTCTCTGGGGATTTGATGATTGTCTCTGACCAGATTAATCTTATGGGAGTAAATCCTTTAATTGGCTCTAACGATGATTCTCTTGGTCCTCGCTTTCCAGATATGTTTGAGGCTTATGATAAAAAGCTAATCTCCCTAACTGAAAAGATAGCCCTGGATTTAAAGATTCCCCTGAGAAAAGGCATCTATATTGCTGTAACTGGTCCCAACCTGGAGACGCCAGCTGAATATAATTTCTTTAGTAAGATTGGTGATGCAGTCGGGATGTCAACTGTTCCGGAGGTTATTGTTGCCGTTCATTGCGGGCTAAGGGTCTTGGGTATTTCAGTAATCACTGATAAATGTTCACCCGATGCCCTCAAACCAGCTAATATTGAAGAGATTATAGAGATTGCCAATAATGCTGAGCCTAAGTTAAGCAGGTTAGTAAAGGAAGTCATTAAAAGCCTCTAATCACTAAAAGCAACCATTATGGAGTGCAACAACCATTATGGAGTGCACAAAGCTGTTGTTGCATGCATTGACACGGTCAATGCACTCCAAAATTGACACGGTCAATGCACTCCAAAAATATATTGATTAAAACTTCCTATCTTTAGGTGAGGGAATCTCTTCTTTAGGATTTGAAGAAATTCCATTATCCCCAGACTCTCTCTTTTTGATTCCGGGAATAAAGAGAGATATAAGTGAGGGTCAATATTCAGGTCTCTCAACTGGAGCAGGTCAATTTCAGTTCTTTCAATTAAGTTAATTACTGCCTCCACTTCCTCCCGGCGGTCAGTAATACCGGGAAAGACTAACAAATTAAGTGAGGTAAATAAACCACAATCTTTAGCTACTTTTAAAGAAGTCTCTATTTTCTTAAAAGAATAGCCCTGAGGTCGGTAGTAAAGGTTGTAGATGCGAGGGGTGGCACTGTTAATACTTATCCTCAGACTACCAAGACCAGCTAAGGCTAATCTTTTAATCACCCCGGGAAGGCTTCCATTAGTATTAAGATTAAGGACTCCCCGCAAAGTCTCTTTCCTTATCCTCTTAATTGCTTTTTCTAAAAGAGATGCCTGGAAGGTAGGCTCCCCTTCACAGCCCTGACCAAAACTAATAATAGCTTTGGGTGCTTTTTGTAGATGAGGTAAAGCTACTTCTAATATCTCTTTTAAAGTAGGGACAAATTTTATTCTCTCTTGAGAAAAGGTGGAGATACATCCTCGGCAGTCTGCATTGCAGGTAGGAGATGTGGGCAATCCTCCCTCCCAGCGCTGATAAAATATATTTTGAGCAGTATAGCAGTAGTATTTAAGAGCACAATTACTTAAGTGCTTTAAGAGGCGATTATGAGGGCTCTTATTTAATCTCTCTTTGATTTTCTTCTCAAGAGCAGAGCTATTAAAATGATGAGCTCTAAAGAGGGGAGAATCATCAATTAACTTCGCCGCTACCTTAAATTGATTATCTTCCCAGACAACAGCAGTATAAGAGAAGGGGGGTAACAAAGCCGCATTATCTTCCTTAATAAAAGCCGGAAGCAAAAGACGAAGATAGCCCGGGGGTAAAATTGCCCCCACGGCATAAGCACCCTGACCACTGTGAACTGTCTCCTCTCTCTCCTCTGTCCTCTGTCTTCCGTCCTCTGTCTTCTGTCCTCCGTCCTCTGTCCTCTGACTTCCGTCCTCTGTCCTCTGTCTTCCGTCCTCTGTCTTCTGTCCTCCGTCCTCTGTCCTCTGACTTCTGACTTCTGTCATCTGTCTTCCCTGGACCGTAGACCGTGGACCGTGAACTATGGACCTCTTCCCCCTGCTCACCCCCAAAGGGTAACGTTGGGGCAACCAGGTTAAGACTGTCCCTTCCGGTAAAAGGATAAGATGAGAAGATTTTATCTTTTCAAAAGTCCTCCCGTTCCATCCCAAAGGAGCAAGGTCAGACTGATTAAAAATTTCTCCTTCTTTATTTGCCCAGACTAATTCCAGCAATTCTTGCTTCCTAGATTCCCTTCTCTGCGCCCCATTATTTTTGGAGTGCATTTGACCCTATCAATGCAGACAACAACAGCTTTGTGCACTCCACAATGGTTGTTGCACTCCATACAAAACGGTGCGATACCAACCCCATCAACACACCTGATAGGCAGGGTTTTCGTAACTATTTAGACACGCTTCAAGCTGCCCGAATTGAAAATTGTAAAGTGCAAAACAAGGAATTTGAACTCTTAATAATTTTGCATTTTGCAATCTAAAATTTGCATTCTGCCTGCCTGTGCAGGGCACGGCAGACAGGCATTGAAGTTTAGCCAGGCTTCTGATAGATAAACTGTTACTTTTTGTCTTCTGGTTCGAGTTATGAAACTCGAACCAGCATATCTCTCGGAAACTCGAACCAGCTAATGAGAATACGAGTAGGAGTGCCTCCTAGGCACGATTTACTTTGAGTATTGCATCTCTTATTGTTCCTAATACATCTTTCAACCCAGTCTCATTAGATGCAGAAACTGCTTTCTTATCTCCTATATGTTTATGGTGCGGGAATGTACTAACAGATGGCCAATGTCTTGCATTGTCCCATCTGATTATCAATCTATTATCCTTATCCTGCCAGTGGAATGAATATTTTCTCCTTTCCCCTTCGGTAACATAATCTCTTATATACAATTTACTCTGGTCAATAAAAATAATTCCCATTTTTAATCTTATATTTTTCCCTTCAATATCTAAATTCTCTACCCTATATCCATCTATTATATCAGCAAAATCTTTTATTATGTTAAGCACTATTCAATACCTCTAATCGTTTTTGCCACAATTTCTTTGCATTCTCAGCAAACTCCCAATCCATTAGATCATCTTCAATTTCAAATTCTTCCTCGCCTTCCATTTTCTCAATTCTGCTTTTAAGTGCATCCAACGAGCAGTCATATTTTTTCTCATATTTTGCACATTCACTTTTGTATTTATCTATCTTGGATAACACAATCATAATCGTAAAACTATCCACAACTTGATCTTTGCTCTCATACCCATCCTCCATTAGAACATCCCTTATTATATCAGCTCGTTCACTTTTCACTAATTTTTCACCTCCTCATCATGATAGGAGTGCCGTAACTACTTAGCCGTTAGAAGTAACCGCTAAATATCATTGAAAATTGTAAAGTGCAAATTGACCCGTATATCAGAGTACACACTTTATGTGCATTCCCCTTTCACACCCACTCAGTCAAGGTTATTCACTGACTTTAAGAAGTCTTTATTGTTTAAAAATTTCTTATTAGAAGGGGTATGTTTTAAGCGGTCAATCATCAACTCCGTAGATTCCTGAGTGCCAAAAGCACTAAGCACTCTCCTTAAGACCCAGATCTTCTTCAGCTCATCAGGAGTAAACAAGAGCTCTTCATGCCTGGTGCTGGAACGTTTAATATCAATGGTGGGAAAGATTCTCCTCTCCAGGAGGTCGCGGTCAAGATGAAGTTCCATATTACCAGTTCCTTTAAACTCTTCATAAATAACATCATCCATACGGCTTCCGGTATCAACTAAAGCAGTAGCAACAATTGTTAAGCTCCCTCCCTCTTCCATATTTCTTGCCGCTCCAAAGAATCTCTTTGGCTTCTGCAGAGAGTTGGGGTCTAATCCTCCGGATAAGGTTCGCCCACTGGAGGGACAGACTAAGTTATAGGCTCGGGCTAAGCGAGTAATACTATCCAGAAAGATAACCACATCCATCTTGTTCTCTATCAATCTTTTCGCTTTCTCCAGTAACATCTCCGATACCTTTATATGATTCTCCGGTGGTTCATCAAAGGTAGAGCTTACCACCTCCCCCCGCACCGAGCGTCTTATATCGGTCACTTCCTCTGGCCTCTCATCAACTAACAAGACCTTTATTATTACCTCCGGATAATTAGCTGTAATGCTGTTTGCTGTCTTCTTTAAAAGAACAGTCTTTCCAGCCTTGGGAGGAGAGACAATCAAAGCCCTCTGCCCCTTGCCAATAGGAGCAACCAAATCAATTAACCGAGTGGAAATCTCAGTAGGGTCTGCCTCTAAAACAAAGCGCTGATTAGGATAAGTAGGAATCAAGTCATCAAAATGAGGACGCTTCTTGGCTAATTCCGGGTCACGGCTATTAACTGCTTCTACTCTCAGCAGCCCAAAATACTTTTCACTGTCCTTAGGTGGTCTTACCTGACCTGAAACAGTATCACCGGTGCGCAAGGCAAAGCGTTGAATCTGAGACTGGGCTACATAAATATCATTGGAATCAGGAAGGAGGCTATTGGTTCTCAAGAAACCATACCCCTCAGGAAGAATCTCCAAAACACCCTCGGCAAAGATTAAGCCATTTTGCTCGGTCTGGGTCTGCAAGATTTTAAAGATTAGCTCCTCCTTCTTGAACCGCTGGTAACTTTTTATCCCCAAACTGCGAGCTATCTCATATAGCTCAGAAATAACCTTTGATTTTAACTCAGCAATCTCCATAAATCCCCCCCTCTTTTTAATTATGGTGTCAGGCTTGCCTAACTTTCCTAATTTAAACACCTCTTCTAACATTCCAACCATTTTCATTCATGTTTTAAAGCCGAGATGTAAGGTAGGTAACGGTATTTCTGATTGTAATCCAAACCATAGCCAACTACAAACTTATCAGGAATAGTAAATCCCTTATAATCAATCTTTACCTCTACTTTTCTTTGAGCTGGCTTGTCCAGAAGAGCACAGATCTTTAGAGAAGCTACATTGCGAGAAGAAAGATTATTAGTCAAGTATTGGAGAGTTAGACCAGTATCAACTATATCCTCAACAATTAATACATGCTTTGATTCAATACTCTCATCTAAATCCTTGGTAATCTTTACCACTCCTGATGATTTTGTATCTGAGCCATAGGAAGATATAGCCATAAAGTCAAAGGAGAGAGGAATAGAAATAGAGCGGATTAAATCCGACATAAAGATAACTGCTCCCCTTAAGACACAGACCAGGACTAAATCTTTGCCCTCGTAATCCCGGGAAATCTTCTTACCCAGCTCCTTTACCTTTTTCCGAATCTCCTTTTCAGTAATTAAGACCTCCCCAATCTCATTATTCTGCATCTTTTAAAACCCCCCTGTCGCAGAGCTCCATTGTAAGTTTTAAATTGTAAATATTAAATTGTAAATCTATCTTATTAACATCTAACTTGAATATGACTCTTAAAACATTTATTATTAAAGCTATTTACAGGGTCATTTACAAAGTCGTTTGTTAAATTTTCAATCTTATTAACATCTAACTTGAATATGACTCTTAAAACATTTATTATTAAAGCTATTTACAGGGTCATTTACAAAGTCGTTTGTTAAATTTTCAATCTTATTAACATCTAACTTGAATATGACTCTTAAAACATTTATTATTAAAGCTATTTACAGGGTCATTTACAAAGTCGTTTGTTAAATTTTCAATCTTATTAACATCTAACTTGAATATGACTCTTAAAACATTTATTATTAAAGCTATTTACAGGGTCATTTACAAAGTCGTTTGTTAAATTTTCAATTTACAACTTGCAATTTACAATTCAACATTCGCAGAATGTTGCCTATTCCCACTCAATCGTTGAAGGTGGTTTGCTTGATACATCATAAACCAAGCGATTTACCTCGGGAACCTCGTTAGCCATGCGATTAGATATCTTCTCTAAGAGGTCATAGGAGAGCTTTGCCCAGTCAGCCGTCATTCCATCTTCAGAAGTCACACATCTTAAGACAATTGGATACTTATAAGTGCGATGGTCTCCCATTACCCCCACACTACGAATAGCTGGGAGGATGGCAAAAGTTTGCCAGATTTCCCGATATAGTCCAGCTTTTTTTATCTCATCAATAACTACCCAGTCTGCCTCCCTTAAAATCTCCAATCTTTCCTTATTTACCTCCCCAATTATGCGGATAGCCAAGCCCGGCCCGGGAAAAGGCTGGCGGTAGATAATCTCCGCCGGTAGCCCCAACTCCTCAGCCAATGCCCGCACCTCATCCTTAAACAGATTGCGTAGAGGTTCAACTAAGTGCAATTCCATCTTTGCCGGTAATCCCCCAACATTATGGTGGGTCTTAATCCTCCGGGCCGCTGCTCCGGCTGCTTTACTTTCAATCACATCTGGGTATAATGTGCCCTGGGCTAAAAACTTAACCTTACCTAACTTCCTTGCCTCCCCCTCAAAGACCTTAATAAACTCGTTACCAATTATCCTTCTCTTTTCCTCAGGATTAGTTACTCCCTTTAATTTAGCCAAAAACCTCTTACTGGCATCAACATAAATTAAATTCATCTTAAAATGTTTGGAAAATGTTCTCTGAACCCTTTCGGGTTCTTCCTTACGCAGAAAACCATGATTGACAAAGATACAATACAATTGCTTGCCTACTGCCTTGTGAACCAAAGCAGCCACTACTGATGAATCAACCCCTCCCGAAAGAGCACAAAGAACTCTCTCCTTTTTCACCTTCTCTTTAATTAAAGGAATCTGCTGGTCCAAAAATGACCCCATAGTCCAGGAGCCCTGACAGCCAGCCACTGAATATAAGAAATTTTTTAAGACTTCAATTCCCCAGGGAGTATGGACTACCTCCGGATGAAACTGAACACCAAAGAGATTCTGCTTAAAGTTCCCCATTGAGGCTACCGGAGAATTTGTCGTGTGGGCTAAGACCTCAAAACCTTCGGGTGACCTCTTTACAATATCTCCGTGACTCATCCAGCAAATAAGATTTGGATTTAAGCCCTTAAATAAAAGTTTAGGATTATCTACAGAAATTGCTGTCTTTCCATATTCATGGCGGGTAGTCCAGGTTACCTCACCTCCCAAGAGATGAGCCATTAACTGCATCCCATAGCAAATTCCCAAGATTGGGATGCCCGCCTCAAGAATCTTTGCATCCAGGGTAGGAGCATCCTTTTCATAGACACTTGCTGGTCCTCCGGAGAGAATTATTGCCTTAGGATTTAGACTAACTAATCTTTTTATTGATGTAGTATAAGATAAGAGCTCACAATAGACCTGGCACTCTCTGACTCTGCGGGCAATAAGCTGATTGTATTGTGAGCCAAAATCAAGGATAACAACCAAATCTCGAGGAATATTATTAGACATCCAGTCACTCCGCTCCATTGTAAGTTTTAAATTGTAAATATTAATTAGGCACATAGGCACATAGGCACAAAGTTTACCCCGTAAGAAACCGAAGGTCTTATAGGATTTATTTATTTCCCTTTGTGCCTTTGCTACTCTGTGCCTTTGTTACCCTGTGCCTTTGCCACTTTGTGCCTTACTTTCACAACGCACTTCAGTGAGTATTTACTTTATTATTAAAGCTATTTACAGGGTCACCTGCAAAGTCGTTTGTTAAATTTACAATTTGCAACTTTCAATCTTCAATTTACAATTCGCTATTCTACAAATAGCGCCTACTTCCCCATCCCCACGCTTTGAGCTCTCTGCAAAGACTTCCCTTCCCCTAAGACTGAAGGGGCAATTACTAACTCTTTTCCCTGCATCTCTTTAATATTTCTTGCCCCGCACATACCCATCGTCTGTCTTAAGGCACCAATTAAATTAAGGCTACCATCATCAGTCTTAGCCGGCCCAAACAACACTTCTTTTAAACTTCCTTTAACTCCAACCTTAATTCGGGTCCCCCGGGGTAGCCCCGGATGAGAAGTAGCCATCCCCCAGTGATAGCCTCGGCCCGGGGCTTCCCTGGCTCGGACTAAAGCTCCTCCCAACATTACAGCATCAGCACCAGAAGCAATCGCCTTGGCAATATCTCCTCCTGTATTCATTCCCCCATCAGCAATTACCAAGATATACTTCTTATTCTTTTTATAATATTCATCCCGGGCAAGAGCTACCTCCGAAATGGCTGTCACCTGGGGAACACCAATTCCCAATACTCTGCGGGTAGTACAGGCCGCTCCCGGACCTACTCCTACTAATATTGCTGATATTCCCCCTGCCATTAGCTCCCAAGCGGCCGGATAGGTTACACAATTACCAGCAATAACTGGGACTCTCAAAGACCGGCAAAGCCGGGGAAAGGAGAGAGCCTTAGAGTGAGAAGAGACATACTTGGCAGTAGTTACCGTTGACTGAACAACTAATATATCGGCCCCAGCTGAGATAGCTATCTTGGCAAATCTTTCCACCTTAGACGGAGTAAGGGAAACAGCTAAGGGGACCCCTTTTGCCTTAATCTCTTTAACCCTTCTCTCAATTAATTCCTCTCTAAGAGGCTGAGAATAAACTTCTTGAATTACTTTTACTACCTGGGAAGAAGGGGCTTGAATAATCTTTCTTAAAGCCACCTGAGGCTTCTCATAACGGGTCTGGAGCCCTTCTAAATTCAGGACTGCCAATCCTCCTAACCTACCTAACTCTATAGCTAATCCCGCATCTACCACCCCATCCATAGCTGAGGCTAATATAGGTAGATCAAAATTAAACCTACCAATTAAAAAGTTTATTTGAACATCCTCGGGGTCAATAGTAACTGGGGAAGGGACCAGGGAAACATCATCAAACCCATAGGCATAACGACTCTTCTTTCTTCCCCCTAAAATAATCTCCAACTTAAACCCCCCTTGCTGGCTCGTGGCTCATGGATACTGGAAAAAGATAAGGATTGGTAAATATTCAGTGAACCTTGTAGAATCTGTGTCCTTCAAGTGTCATTGCGAGGCGCAGCCGAAGCAATCTCGAGATTGCCACGCTCATTTCATTCGCTCGCAATGACAATAACGGTGTTTACTGAGCATTTGCAAGGATTGAACATCAAAAATCAAGCATCATAAATATTGAAGATTTGAGATTTACGATTAAAGGTTGGTGCCTATTTTTGGGGCATCCCGCCGCTCTGCTCCATTGTAAACCCCGTTAGAAATATCAATCCTACTATCTGGCATGGCATAATTTTTAACAGGGTAAATTGCAAATGGAATGACACCCGTCAGGGTGTTATCAATAACAGGCTACCCCTGATTAAACCTGTTCCTGACAGGTTCAGGAATCAGGGGCTGTCATTCCATCTTCTTCTCTTCAATCTTTAATTCATATATGGATATTTCCCCTCTCTAAACTATTACTAAATTGGATGGTTAAATCTGTCATTAGCCTTTAAATAAGCTCTAAGAAGAAAGAGACCTTTGAGAAAACCTTACTGGATATATCTGCGAGGTTAAATGTATAATAGCATACTTTTTAATCTTTGTCAAGTACTTTTTTTAAAATTCTGTAGAGTCACCATAAGAAGCAATAAAAATAGTGACGGAGAAAGATTAGCAGGGCCTTAACTTTCATTCATACACCAGTGAGGAGTAGGGGAAGAAAGTAGGATTTAATCCTTGAGTGGAGACGCG
>Ga0210051_1004343_pt1 | contig 13885 bp, 14 predicted proteins | sample CryGey092014_all_FD_185464 | JGI IMG/M metagenome (GOLD analysis project Ga0210051, IMG submission 185464) | Groundwater microbial communities from aquifer - Crystal Geyser CG23_combo_of_CG06-09_8/20/14_all (SPAdes) (version 2) | ecosystem: Environmental > Aquatic > Deep subsurface > Groundwater...
CTCATCTTTAAACGCCAAAAAATCTTCTTTTGTCGTAAAGACTTCTCGTTGAGCTTCTATTATTTTTTGAATGTCTTCTTGGGTAAGCATATTTTTCTTTTAGTATATCATCTATCAAAAACCCGTTAATCACCAGCTGCCGCTACTCCCTCCGCCGCCAGAACTACCGCCGCCAAACCCGCCAAAGCCCCCGCCACTTGAACCGCTACCGAATCTGCCGCCGCCAAAGCCGCCAATCCACCAAGGAAAGCGCGTGCCGGCGGACTTGTGTTTTTGGTAGTTTTTAGAAATTAAATAATCAAATAATAAACCCAGCGGCGTTAAAATTAAGATTGCGATAAGTCCCACGACCCAAGTAAAAAAGAAAAGCAAAACAGCGCCGATGAGCGTGCCAATGACCCCGCCGGCCCACCAGGACTTGGAACGCGCCAGCGCCGAACCCAGCCACATAAAAAGTAAAAAGCCCAGCCAGGCCAAGGTCTCTATGGTTTTAAAATTCATTTTGTCGCTGGCGGGTTGCTCGGCAGGCACATATTCGCCTTTGGTGGCGGCAATAATCTTATCAACCGCGCCGGTAATCCCTTTATCGTAGCTCTCCACCTGAAAAGTCGGTTTCATCACGTTCTGGATTATCCAATAACTTTGCGCATCAGTGAGGGCGCCTTCTAGGCCATAACCCACTTCTATGCGCATCTGGCGGTCGTCTTTGGCAATCAGCAACAGAATACCATTGTCTTTGCTTTCTTTGCCTATCCCCCACTCTTTGAATAATTTTTCGGCAAAATTTTCAATGGTGTCGCCCTTTAAGCTGGCAATAGTGACGACCGAAATTTCATTGGAAGTGTCTTTGGCAAACTGAACCAGTTTTTGTTCCAGCTGCGTTCGCGCGCCATCAGACATCATTGGAGCAAAATCGTTAACAAAACCGGCCGGAGAGCCGGGGGAATAGTAAGCAAAAACTGGCGCAACGAAGGAAAAAAGTGCCAATAAGATAAATAAGGTAAAAAGTTTTCTAAACAAAATTAGTCGTCATTCCGAGCGAAGCGAGGAATCTCTCGCGTATGCGAGATGGTCCTCAAACAAATTGACTACGTCCTCAGAATAACAAAAGGTATTACTGATTCAGCTTCACTTCCGGCGCGGTGGCCGCTCCGGCGGCCGCTTCAAAATAGGTCTTGGCGGAGAAACCGAACATCGGCGCCAGCCACTTGCCCGGCACTTGGGTTAAGCGGGTGTTATAATCGCGCGTCAGTTCATTAAACCGTCCGCGTTCCACCGCAATGCGATTTTCCGTGCCTTCCAATTGCGCCATTAGGGTTTGAACCGTCTCAATTGATTTTAATTGCGGGTAGTTTTCCATCACAACCAGCAGCCGGCCCAGTGCGCTTTCTACTTCAGTGGCGGCAGCCGCTTTTTGGTCGGTGGTTTGGGCGCCGGCATATTTGGTGCGGGCGGCGGTGATATCGCTGAAGACCTTTTGCTCTTGGGACATTGCGCCCTGAACCGAATTGACCAGATTTGGGATTAAATCATAGCGGCGTTGGAATTGATTTTCTACCTGCGCCCACTGACCGGCAATGCCCTGGTCTTGTTTAACTAGGCCGTTATAAAACGACCAAAAATAGCCGCCGATGAGGAGGGCAATAACGAGAAGAACGATGAGAGATTTATTCATAAAACATATTAACATTTAAACATATTAACATTTAAACATTTAATACAAAAAGTAAAAGCCGCAATTTGTTTATATGTTTGTATGTTATTATGTTAGAATGATTTTATTCTTTAATATTTAATAATTCTAAAATTTTACTTTTATTGAAACCGACCACAATTTGGCCGTCAATTTCAACCACCGGCACGCCCATCTGGCCTGATTTATCAATCATTTGTTGAAGTTCTGCTTCGTTTTCCGAAACGTCGATTGCTTCAAACTCAATTCCCTTTTCGGTTAAAAACTTTTTTAAAGTCACACAATAAGCGCAAGCCGGGGTGGAGTAAACTTTTATCATACAAACATACAAACATATAAACATATAAACACATTAACAAAAAACAAGAATGTTTAAATGTTAAAATGTTTAAATGTTAAAATGATTTTAAGTATTCACATGCCGACAGGGCTGCTTTGGCGCCTTCGCCAGCGGCTATTACCATTTGCTTATACGGCACATCTGTCACGTCGCCGGCGGCAAAAATGCCGTTTTGGGAAGTCGCATTGGTTTTTGGATCAATGACGATCTCTTCTTTCTCGTTCAATTTTACCACGCCATTCAAAAATTTTGAAGCCGGCACCGAGCCGATCTCCACAAAAATTCCTTCAACCGCTATTTCTTTAGTTTGGCCATCGCCATTGCATTTTAAAACCAGTGCTTTTACGAATTTATCGCCCTTTACCTCCATCGGCTCACAGTTGTTAAGTATCGTAACCTTAAGGTGCGTTTTTAATTTTTCCTGTATTTGGCGGTCATCGCCCCGCAATTCAGGGTATTTATTCAATAGGTAGATCCGGCTGGCGTATTCGGTTAATTGCCAGGCCGCGTCTTGGCCCGCGTCACCGGCGCCAACCACTGCCACGGTTTTATTTTTGAAAAGGGGCGCGTCGCAGGTGGCGCAATACGTTATCCCCTTTCCCTCAAATTCTTTGGCGCCGGGTACTTCTAGCGGTCGGTATTTTTTACCCGTGGCGATGATCAGGCTTTTAGCGGAAAGGGTGCCGTTATTAGAGATAACCTCGAATTTTCCGTCGGCTGATTCTATTTTACTGACGTCCACGCCGTCTTTTATCTCTACGGCCATTTTCCGGGCGTGCTCCCGGAATTTTTCCGCCAGTTCATTTCCTGGAATGGACGGAATACCCAAATAATTTTCCACCAGATGCGCTTCGGCAGTTTGGCTGGCCGCGCCATCCGCTAAAACCAGCGTTTTTATTTTTTTGCGCGCGGCGTAAATGGCCGCGGCCAGGCCGGCCGGACCGGCGCCGATAATGATGAGATCATATAACATTTAAACATAAAAACATTTAAACATTTTAGCAAATAACATTGAATTTTGTTCGAATGTTAGAATGTTAAGATGTTAAAATGGTTCTCCCTCAATGCTTACTAATTTCCAATTGTCTCCGGGAATAGTCGTTATCTCGATTGCCTCTACGGGTAAAAGTAGCTTAATATTATACTCTAAATTGGCCGGCAAGATACTCTCGCCGTGCTCAATAACTTCCCCTAATTCTATCACAATTTTGGTGATTTGGGAAAGGTTATTCTTGGCCGCGTGCTCCTTGGCAATTTTGACGATTTGGTTGGCTAAATGAAAATCATGCATAGAACCTTACGGAATTACAGATAAATACGGATGATACAGATAAAATTCTGTATCCGTATAAATCCGTACTTTCGTACGGTATTAATGTGTTGCGCACGTCAAACACGGGTCGTACGCCCGGACCAGCATTTTAATTTTATCCTGGCAGTTTTTATCACAAACATTCGCGGTTGTCATTCTGCCCAAGAGCGAAGGCAAATATTCTTCTAAGTCCCTTTCTAGTCGCGCCATATTTTGGGAAGTTGGCGTAATGATATTGCAATTCACCACTTTGCCGTTGCCGCCAAACTCATAGAAATAATAAAGCGCGCCGCGCGGCGCCTCTACCGCCGCCGTGGCTTGAGCAGTTCCTTTGAGTGAACGAAGTTTGGTCTCCACTAAATCCTTTTGCTCGGCAATGTCGTTAACATCAAATGATTTGTGCAGAGTCCTTTTTAAGAGCTCCCGCGTTTCTTCAACGCAATGTACCACCTCAACGGCTTGGGCCGGAATGTTGTGAAAAGGATTTAAACTGGGCAAAAGTAGCCCGGCTTGTTTTAACAAGCGCTTGGCGTGAGGATTAAGCTGTGAGTGATTATTGTTTAAACGGGAAATAGCTCCAACCATATAGGGCTGACCTTGATAAAGAGCGCGTTTGACCACGCTGTTCTCCGGCTGATACTCCTTTATTATTTTCATAAAATCAGTCGGGCTGGCTTTGGCATCATTGGGGGTTTTGATAAGGCCGTCGTAAAAAGCATATTCCTTGGCGTTGTGCAAGCTGGCGTAGGGAGAAGAACGAACAAAGTAGGGGTATTTTAAACCGATAAAAAGCTCGGCCAGACGCTGGGCGTCAGCCAAGACCTTGGTGGAAATATTAAAAAGATGACGGAGTTTTCTTTTATCCGGCAACTTCAAAAATCCGCCAATGGTCGGGGTTACTGGATGAATAGAGCGGCCGCCAATCACTTCAACCAGCAGATTGCCAAAGTCCCGCACCGCCAAGGCCTCCCGCGCTCGCCGGGAATGTTGCTTGACCATGGCCAGGTCTTTATTAAAACCCAAAAAGTCGGACAAAGAAAAAAAGAATAAATGCAGGGCGTGGCTGTTTATAATTTGCCCCATCATCATCAACCGACGAAGCAACAGCGTGGTCGGGGAGACATCAATGTCCAGCGCTTTTTCCAGCGCTTTTAAGCTCGCCAGAGTATGCACTACCGGGCAGATGCCGCAAATTCGGGCGGTGATATGTGAGACCTCGTAGATGTTCCGGTCGCGCAAAATGCCTTCCAAGAGCCGAGCCCCTTCTTTTATATCCACCCTAACTTTTTTTATCTTGCCGTCCGCGATATCGGCAATGAAACCGGCGTAGCCTTCAATTTTTGAGATATGCTCAATTTTTATATGCATGATATCTTACGGATTTACAGATTTTTACAGATTTACAGATATCTGTACATCTGTATTGATCTGTAAATCCGTAAGTTAAATTTTTGTCGGTGGTTCTGGATAAATCTTATCTGCTACCCCAAACCGCTGCAGTATTAATCTTACCTCTTCTTGAGTAAACCCTTGCGCCGATAACTGCTGATTAAGATTTTGCGGGTCAGCGTCTTTAAGCGGACCGCGACAGCCGTCGCAAGAATAGCTGTTTGAAGGACAGACCGCTCCGCAACCACCCAGAATTATTGGACCCAAGCATGGCAGACCTTCTTGTAGTAAGCATTTATTTTGCTTAATTTGGCATTCATAACAAACCGGTCGTTGGGGGAGTTTGACCGGTACACCGGCAATCAAATTTTTAGCCACTTGTAAAAATTCTTCTTTATTTATGGGGCAGCCGGGAATTTCCATATCTACCGCAACATAATGGCTTAAGGGTTTAATATCGGGATTATTGATGCCTTCAAAGTTTTGATAAACATAGCGCAAACGTTCGTGCTTATCCTGATAGTTTTTAATTTCGGCAATGCCACCCAAGGCCGCGCAGGCGCCTAGCGCCACTAGATATTTGCTTCGCTGGCGCAAATCCTTAAGCCGCGCGATGTTCTCTTCGGTAATCGGCGAACCCTCAACAAAAACAATGTCGTATCGCTGCGTTGTCGGCTCTTCTTCCAAAAAAGCAAAGTTGCCAATGGTTATTTTTTCAGCCAGCCCTAGGAAGCGAGCGCCCAAGTCCAAAATCGCCACCTGGCAACCTTCACAGCAGGTTAAAGAAACTATCGCGATAATTGGTTTTTTATTTTTGACCATATAATGAAGCCAGTGTGTTTTGCGTATATTTATATAAATTGACGATATTGTCATCGTTCAAAACTTGCATAGCGTAATTCCAGTGAAATGATACCCAGTCCCCCTTTTTCACTGACGGCAGAATTTCCTTATTCCAGTTTATGGTTTTTTTTGTTGATTTGCCAAACTTAATATGTTTTTTCCCGGCTAAGGGAGCATAGGACACAACCAATTTATTCTTTGTCGTCCCGAATTCATTTCGGGACCTAGATACTGAAACAAGTTCAGGATGACAAATTGACACTACTTGCCCCCAGCTGACGCGGCAGGTGTCTTTAAGTTTGGTATTGTCGGTAAAGTTAACACTGCCGGTGATTGAGCCCAACACCAAAACATGAAAACTATGATGCGGTTTTGAATTATCCGGAATCAATCGGGCTCTCGTTTGGGTTTCTTTTTTAGACAGCAGCCCCGGGCGACAAAATCGGCTAATGATTAATTTCTGTAAATCATTCGTCGTAACTTTATCCAGCAGTTCATTTCCCAGCCAATAGGCCTCCACCACTCGTTTATTTAAGGGACTGGCTATTTTATTTTTACGCGCAATCAGCTGGTAATAGGCGTAAGCCGCTTCAAATTTTTCCAGTGTCGGGACTATTTCGGGAATGGATAACTTGCCGAGGATAAATTTTTTAAGCAGGTTCTGCTTTGGTCCGCAAAAACCCAGTTTATTCGGTATAAGCCCATAAAGCGCGGCAACCTTAGGTCCGGACATAGGATAGTGATTAGTGATTAGTGATTAGTGATTAGTGATTAGTGATTAGTGATTAGTGATTAGTGATTAGTGATTAGTGATTAGTGATTAGTGATTAGTGATTAGTGATTAGTGATTAGTGATTTAGCCATTTTGGACACAAACCTTTTTATGTTCAAGATTATCATTAATCCCGCTAAAATTAAAAATCCAGAAAAAATGTCTTGAGAATTAATTTTTCCGGTACTTATTGCGGTTAATAAAGTTGTTATAGACGAGCCCAGCATTAAAATGGCGGCGGCGACCGAAACCGGAACGTATTTTAATCCATTGTACCAGGTTAGGTTATAGCCGAAAAGTAAGATAGCGGTTATCGCGACCCATCCTATCTGCGCCGAGCCAAGCGTAAAAACGCGCGACATTTGACCGCTGAATAATAAAAAGACGGCAATGAAAATTGAGCCAAAAAACATCCGCGCGCCAGCCACAATGTTGCCGGGCAGATTTTTTAATGTGTATTTTGAAATCACATTTTCAACCGCCCAAAGAAGTGTTGCCGCCAAGACCAACAAGTCCCCGCGTCCGAACGATAAACTCAGGCCTTTGAGCATTAAAAAATTGGCAGCCAGCAATAACACGGCTCCAGCCAAGAAGTTCTTACTCATTTTTTCTTTAAGAAATACCAGAGCCAAGATGGCTACATAAAGAAACATTGTTTTTTGAATAAACGAACCCTGCGCCGCGCTGATAAGCGCCAGTCCCTTAAAAAACAGCAAAAAGGGAATACCGCCGCCGATTAAACCGATAAGAAGTAGTAATCCCCATTGCTTCCGGCTGAGCTTACGCAATAGAGAGCGTTCTTTTGCGGCGAAAATAAGACAGATAAAGAGCATTGCCACCAGGGTGTTTTTCAAGAAAGCGAAAACATACGGATTGTTTATCGCCACCCCGTATTTGTTTATAAATATCGAAAAGCCGGAAATTATGGCCGTACTAAAAACTAACAATAATCCTTTGTTCATATAAGCATACAAACATATAAACATCTAAGCATAAAAACAAATTTTGTTAATATGTTTAAATGTTAAGATGTTAAAATGATTTGATTAATATCACGGGCTTGCTTGGGGGTAATTTTTCTGATGATGATGCTGTTTTGCGTCAGCACCCAATCCCCTTTTTTGACTTTAACCAGAGAACCAACCGATTCAATTTTTTTGCCAGAGCGAACTTTTATTAAGTCGTTTTTGATAGCAATTATTTGTTTGGGAATAGTTAGACACATGCGCTTCGCTAAATTTAAAATTTAAATCTCAAAATGCCGTGCCCGCCGATAACCAAAGCTGATTACTGGGAATACTCTTGAATTATGCTCTAAGTTCGCGTTAAATATATTCCAGCTAATCATTAATCGGCTTTGGCAGGCGGGTAAAATTTTGGTATTCCGCCTTCGGCGGAATGATTTTATCATTTTTAATTGTCGTTTTGCATTTTGATTTTTACACTTTTAGATAGCCCCAGGGATATCTTTTATCTGCGAATAGTTAAATACCGGGCCGTCTTTGCAAGTATAATATGGCCCTACGCCGCAGTGTTGGCACACGCCCACTCCGCAGTGCATGCGTCGCTCCAGCGACAAATAAATATCCTGTTCGGCAAAGCCCTTGTCTTTAAGTTTGGCCAGTACCGCTTTATACATCACCGGCGGGCCGCAAATAAATGCTCGGGCATTCTCCACGATGGGCGTGTTATCAAATAAAGTCGTAACCAGCCCCACTTTGCCTGACCAATGGGGTTGTGGCTGGTCTACTGTTAATTCAATCTGCACATTATTGGCCCGCCATTTGGCATACTCATAGCGAAACAGCATTTCTTTGGGCGTTTTAGCGCCGTAGAATATCTGGATTTTAGTGTCTTTACCCAAAAACTTATCTTTGCCCAAAATTAAAGTACGCAACGGAATTAAGCCCAATCCCCCGACTACTATTAGCACATTTTTTTTCTCGCCATTTTGATTTTTGCCCGCCCCGCTTCGCTTGGCGAGGCCGAGGATTTTTGATTTTTGATTTTGAGCGTCAGCGATGGGCCAGCCATGGCCATAAGGCCCGCGGATTCCCACTTTGTCGCCTTTTTTCATTCGGTGCAGCTGATTAGTTAACTTGCCGACAGCCCGCACACAAAGCTCTAAATATTTGGCGCCGGGCGCATTGCAAACGGCAAAAGGCGCCTCGCCAAAATTGGGCAATGACAACGCCACAATCTGACCGGGTTTAAAACTAAAATTATAACCCCAAACTTTCTGCTCAAACTTAAACCAGAACAGCTTAATGGTGTCTGTCTGGGGCTTAATGTCAATTATTTTAGCTGGTTCGGAATGATAAAGATTGTGCACGAAAATGTAAAATGCAAATATCAAAAATTAAAATGACAAATAAAAATTTAAAATTTGCATTTTAGATTGTCATTTTACACTTTGCATTTTGATTTTTTAATTAACCTAAGAAGTTTCTATTTCATTTAAGACCTGCTTAATATCTATCCCCACCGGACAAACTTTGGTGCATCGGCCGCATCCCACGCACCCCATAAAATCAAACTCATCAGGAATGCGGACGAATTTATGCCAATACCAAAAATGGATGCGCTCGGCGGCGGTATTTAAAAATTTATGCGGGCCCGCTACCTCGGAAAATTCCTGGTAAAAACAAGAATCCCAGCAGCGTTGGCGCTGGCCCGATTGTTTTTCCAGCGACGGCTTGTCGTCTATCCGAAAACAAAAACAGGTCGGACAAACCAAAGCGCATTTGCCGCACTCAATACATCTTTTTCCCAACTCCTCCCAAATCTTAGAGTTAGGGTGATTTTTTAGCTTATCACGCAATTTAACCATCCGTTCATCCGGCTGGCCTTCTTTAACCGGCCCGCTGAATTGGATATGTTCATAATTCTTATAGCCAAAGTGTTCCAAAATTCGTTGGCCTTTTAAGGAACCGGTGAAAACTCGGAAGTACTTAGCGCCGCGAGCCAAAAAAATATCAAAGGGCAGATGCTCCAGAATATCTTCTTCGTACCGATACTCAAAAAAGTTATCATCAATATCCGGGGTTTCAGAATGGCCAATCAATAATGTATTGCGCCGCCGTGTCTGATAATAAACATCTCTTGCAAAGACCTGGTCGTAAAGATTTATGGCCTTTAAGTCCAAAATATTAACGCCTGCCAGAGCGACTTTGTGGGCTGAATGTTTTTCAACTAGTTTGGCCGCCGAATAATCAAATAGAACCTCTTTATCCGGCACTAAAAAACGCTTAAAAGAAAAAAACGGCAAACGGTTGTCTAAAATTAAGTCAGAAGCATTAGCAATTCGGCCAATCGCGATTTCGCTCTCGGGAATTTTGTCAACCGCGGGCAGCGCTTGAACGCGAGACCGGGTCGGACCGCCAACCAGCCATTTTTCCCGATAGAGATAATTAACAAATTTCTCAAGCTGGGCTTGGTTCATTGTCTCTATTGTATCAAAAATCAACTCGTTTGTCACCCTTCGGGTGACCACCCGCAGGGTGGAAACTGGGGATAAAATCAAAAACCCCGCCAGAAGCGAGGTCTTTGATTTTTATGGTATTTTGTCTGTTTTTTACGCCTTTAGGTTTCTTTCTTTTAGCCGGAGTTTCCACAAAACAAACTGAAGTTTTTTATCCCGCCAAAAGTCGGCGTGTTCCATTAAGACATAAAGAATAAATATCGCCCAGAGAGCAGTCATTGTAGAAGCGGCTGCTTTTAATCCCCAATCATCCGCGCCGGTAACCGCGCGCACCGAAGCACCCAAAACAGCTGGGGTAGGCGTTTGTGTTTGAATCGGAGTTACCACTGGCGTTGTTATGATAGAACCCGTGTTAATCTGGGCAAAAGCCGATTGCTGGGCTAGGCCGTCAGCCGAAGCGTAGGCGTAGTTGGTCATTGTCTGACCGGCGCCGTAGGAATTGACCGTGGCCTCAAAAGTAATGGTTTTGGTTTGATTGCTAAACATAGTGCCAACGTTAATGCCGTTGCCGGAAACCAAGGTATCGTTAACCAAACCGCCGTCCATGCGAGCCGTGCCGGCCACGTAAGTTAAACCAGCCGGTAAAATGTCCCAAACACGGATATTGTTCACCTGATTGTATTGGTTGCTGCCCACCGGCGTAACCAGCTGAAGAGTAAACATTAAGCGGTCGCCCACGCTGGCATTGGTTGAGGTGGTTAGCCCCGTTTGATTGGTGCTCAAATTGCGCACCATCTTGGTCAAGGTCAAGTTGGAATAGTAAGTCGTTTGCTGCGAAACGTAAACCGTGGCCGGGTCATTAATCTCGTTGAGCTGGTCGGCTCGCACGTAAGCGTAGTTGGTTAAGGTTTGATTATAGCCGGTGTCAACGCTGCTGACCGAAGCATCAAATACAATGGTCCGCGTCGCACCCGAATATATAGAACCGATATTGACGCCGCCCGAAGAGATTAAGCTGTCAGCTACATAGCCGCTGTCCAGCCGCGCCGTACCCGGAATATAAGACAAGCCGGACGGCAAATTATCCCAAACAATTACGTTATTGGCCGTAAAGTTGCTGTTGTTGGAAATCTGAATTTGGAAAGTCACCCGTTCGCCGCTAATGGCGCTGGCACTTTCTCCATAAGACCCGTAGCTGTAGTTTTGGTTGCGAACGGTCTTGGCAATACTTAAACCGCCGCTGGGTGAGGGCGAAGGCGAAGAAACTGGCGACAAATAAATTGATGCCGAAAAGCTGCGTTCACTTACCGAATCGGCCCGCGCGTAAGCAGTATTAGTGACGTTCTGGGAAGAATAAGAAGAATTAGCGGTAGCGTCAAAAGTTAGGGTACGAACCGCTCCCGCGTTAAGCGAACCGATGTTAATACCGCCGGAAGATATGCCATCGGCGACGTAACCGCCATCACTTTGGGTTGAGCCGGTTACATAAGTTAATTGATAAGGTAACTGGTCGCGCACGATGACGTTGCTCAAAGTGACGTTGCCGGTATTGGTAATCTGGACTTGGAAATTTAATCGGTCGCCGGCATAAGCGCTGGTTGAGTTAACATAAGATGTCTGGCCGGTGGTTTGATTTCGCACGAGTTTATTAACGGATAAGTCCTGTGAGCTGGTCGTGCTCCCCACTCGCGCTTTAAACACAATCGCGCCGGAATATTCCCAGCAGCCGTTAATTGAGCCGATGTTGATACCGGAGCTGAAAAGCTGGGTGTCCGGTTGATCATTGGGGAAAGAGGTAGCAGAAGCATAACGCCAGTCAGCTTGGTTGGGATACCACTTGGCAGAACCGGCCACATACTGCAAGGACTGAGACGTGGAAAGATTAACCTGGACCGACTGGTTCAACGGATTAGCTGCGGTCGCGTTGGTGGCGTTATCCGCCCACACATAACCGGTAACGCTTTGACTGGTGTTTTGGCTGGAGGGCAAATTAACCTTCAGCGTTGTATTATTGGCCGTAGTATAATTTGATGAGTTGTGGTAGTAAAGATAAAAAGTCAGAGTATCTCCGGCATCAGCGGAGACCGGAAAGTTCCAGTCAGTTCCCTTGGTATCATTTTTAACATCCAGGAGATAATAGTCGTGGTTGTAGGTTTGGGTATGAGTGTAAGGCGTGAAGGTATTGAAAGCCGGATCAGCGGCCTGAACAATTGACGGCAGGATAACCGAAGCCAACATTGAGCTAATCAAAGTTAAAACGGCCAAAACAATAAACTTGGTTTTTTGGGCTTTAAATTTGAGTTTTAGAATAGTTAAGTTCATATTTTTGTTCTTTTTAAAAAATCTCGTGTTTTGTTTATCTGTTTTGCGGTCTTTGCTGTTCAGAAGAACATCCGTCGTAATAAACCGAAACGGCGGCCGTGTCTTGGGACTCGCTGGCGTTATCAGCTCGAGCATCGGCCAAATTAGTCAGATTAGTGGTGCCGCGAATAAAATTAACTTCGGTTGCCAAAGTTGTTTCAAAATAAATGGTCTTTGTCTGACCGGCTACGAGATTACCGATGTTTAATCCGGAAATAATGGAATCAGCAACTGCATTATTATCAAGCCGAGTGCTGCCATAGACATACTCTAATTTATCTGGTAAAACATCGCGAACAATAACATTATTAGCCGTGCCCTGACCATTGTTGGTGATGGTTAGCTGAACGGCTAATTGCTGGCGCGGATGAGCGTTAGTTAAGGCCTCGCTCCAAGAATAATCGTTAGCGGTGATATTTTTTATTTTTTTATCAATAGTCAACATTGGCAAAAGCTGAGTGCTCCCCACTCGCGCTTTAAACACAATCGCGCCGGAATATTCCCAGCAGCCGTTAATTGAGCCGATGTTGATACCGGAGCTGAAAAGCTGGGTGTCCGGTTGACTATTGGGGAAAGAGGTAGCAGAAGCATAACGCCAGTCAGCTTGGTTGGGATACCACTTGGCAGAACCGGCCACATACTGCAAGGACTGAGACGTGGAAAGATTAACCTGGACCGACTGGTTCAACGGATTAGCTGCGGTCGCGTTGGTGGCGTTATCCGCCCACACATAACCGGTAACGCTTTGACTGGTGTTTTGGCTGGAGGGCAAATTAACCTTCAGCGTTGTATTATTGGCCGTAGTATAATTTGATGAGTTGTGGTAGTAAAGATAAAAAGTCAGAGTATCTCCGGCATCAGCGGAGACCGGAAAGTTCCAGTCAGTTCCCTTGGTATCATTTTTAACATCCAGGAGATAATAGTCGTGGTTGTAGGTTTGGGTATGAGTGTAAGGCGTGAAGGTATTGAATTGCACATCAGCCGCTTGAGCGGTTAACGGCAAAACCATCTGATCTAAGCCCATAGCCAGCAAACCCAAAATCGCCACGCTGGCAAATAGCGGTTTATTAGTTTTTAAATAAAGTTTAGCGATATTCCAATTCATTTTTTTAACCCTCCTCCGAGGGTTTGTCAGATTGTTTTATTGCTCTAATTTCAAAACTCCAATTTATATTGAATTTCTGAAAATAGAGAGGAAAACGTTGTTTCCTCTAGGTTTTTGTCTGACGGCGCTGATAATACGCGCCGCCAGACCTGAAAGAACAAGCTGCTAACGAGGAGCCGGCGTGCCCGGGCCGCAGACAACCGGAGGGGCCGACGGGTTAAACCAGAAGAGGTATCCCAGCAAAAGGCCAGTGATACCAGCCCAGATTGCCGGGGTGTAGTCAATATCGCGATACCTTTCGGTAATCGCGACTAGGCGGGAACTTTCAATAATGAATAGGTCTTCTACTTCGTTCCCGCACCGGCCAATAAACTCCGCCTTGTACAAGCGGCTGTCCGCGTTTTCCTGTACAAGTCGCGCGGCGAAAATGTGCCCGGGCCCTACCCAACCGGTATATTTTTTCCGGTTGGCTCCCTTGCCTCCCCAGTTTCGGAGGGCCACTCGCTTTTCGTTAATAAAAAGCTTCCATTTACCGGGCGTACCCTTAATTCTTTCTTCCACCTGATAAACCCGGTAATTCTTACTTAATCTTAATTTAATCTTTTTTAACGCCTGTCCCGGAGGAACTCTGGAAATGAATAAGATCTTT